>Ga0194037_1000054_pt1 | contig 77077 bp, 67 predicted proteins | sample JunL306m_MetaG_FD_148653 | JGI IMG/M metagenome (GOLD analysis project Ga0194037, IMG submission 148653) | Anoxic zone freshwater microbial communities from boreal shield lake in IISD Experimental Lakes Area, Ontario, Canada - Jun2016-L304-6m | ecosystem: Environmental > Aquatic > Freshwater >...
GCGGGGGAATACCTGCTTTCGGATTTTTTTCCGGGTCTTGGGATGAATCTCTTCCACTATCTGGGCGTAGTTCTCGATGATGTCTGTGATTCCCTGTGATGTGAGAATACGCTTCCAGAGATAGTCAGTCTTCAGTCCGTCCTGGTTGGGTGGATTACCGGCACCGTCGTTCCACCCCTTGTTGAACGGCAGGAACCATGAAGCCTTGCCTTTCAGCTCGGAGCACATCATTACTTTGCAGTCATCCACGGCAAAATGGACGACACAGCGGCCAAAGTTGAACAGCCGCTCCTTCGGGTCCCGGTCGCGGCGATACTGTTCGACAGCATCCTCCACGGTCTGCTTGGTCAGGCTGTTTTTCAGCTCGAAGGTGGCAATGGGGAGGCCGTTGATGAATAGTCCCAGATCCAGCGCCCTGCGGGTTTCGTCGCGGCTGTAGCGGAATTGGCGGGTGACACTAAATCGGTTGGCGGCGTACTTGATGGCCGCCTTGTCGTTGCCGGGGGACGGGGTGCCGTAGAAGAGATCGATGGTATACTTCTCGTGCTTCAGACCATTACGCAGAAGGTCGATGATACCACGTTTACCACACTCTTTTTCCAACCGCGCCAGAAAGCGGCGACGCACCGGGGTGTCGCTGTCCAGCTCCAGAGCTTCGGCAATTGCTGGCTGGGTTGCCTTCAAAAAGTCCCGCAGGTACACCAGATCAACGCAACACTCCCGGTCGTAATCACGGGCATCGCCAAGCAGCCAGCCGGTGCCGCCGTACGGTTCCGGTGGAAAATGTGTCCCCTCGACCGGCAACGGCACAATGGATGCCCTGCCGGTCATGGCTATGCAGATCAGATCTTCGAGGCCGCGTTCGCTGGTGTCAGTAGTCATATTGCCTCTTCCGCTTCGTGAGTAAATATATTCCAATCAAGTACCCATCAATTAAATCATACCCAGAAAGGAACGTATTTCATCAGCTTTCGAGTACATTTCATGCTTACGTTGATCGAGACTTACTTCTTTTTGCAGTTCTGACTCGATACAATCTTTCGGTAAATCCGCCTTCCTTCTCAAAGGTAGCGGCCTGCGCCGCTATCTGCTTATCAAGCAGATGGCAGGCAAGATTCAGTAAGGAAAGGGCGGCGTTGGCGACATAGGCAGAAGCAGGCAAGGGCAGCACGGAAGAAGGCAAAGGCGACGAACACGGACTTACACGGCCCCCCACGGACAAATCAGAGCAAGTAGTTTCGTGTCTGTCCGTGTCCGTAGGTGAAAGTCCTTGATTGTCCGTGCCAATCCGTGAATGTCCGTGTGTTTTTTCCTCCTCCACCCACTCCCGTAACTCCTCCAGCGAGGAGCAGCGCTTTGCCTTGAAGCGTTGCAACGCCGGGTGATCCGGCTCCCAGAGCGGCAGCCCACGCTGCCGTAAAAAGTCTTCGTAGTCCAGACGCAGCTCTTCCAGACTGGCTCGCGCCACATTGGTCAATTTCAGCTCGGTTTTTTTCGAGGTGCCGGAAGCCACGCTCCCCTCGGCGATATTCTGCACACCGGAGCGGGCCGCCTGCACCATTTGGTCGCAGGTGCGGCTGAAGCGATTTATATAAAGCTCCACGAAACGGACCGTTATGTCATAGACCAGTTGCGACACCTGAAAGCTTTTCAGTTTGCGGTAGCCGCCATGTTTCGGAATCAGCGGTTCAGGTTCACTCCGTGGAGGTAATGCCATCGCCATCCCCCTCCTCAAAAAATGGATTGTCTATATCGTCCGTGATAACAAAGTCCGTGTCGTCCGTGCCGTCAATCTCATCCGGTACCAGTGCCGCAGCTTCCCGCACGTCCAGCTTACCGGTCACAACGTCGGCGATCAGGCGGGTGCGGTATTCGCGGAGGAGGTCGATTTCTCGTTCGGTGCGATCAATGGCCAAGCTAATTGGAGAAGTAAGAACTTCAAGTCCATCAAGTATTTTCTGCTGTTCTTCTATGGGTGGGAGCGGTACCCGAAATCGTCCAATTGTTGTCTTGTTAGTCGATGCAAGATTGGTTGTTTGTTTGGCAGTTAAGAGGAAATATGTTTTAGCATAATTGGAACCTAACAATGCTGAAAGGTAATATGGTTGTAGCCTTACAATATTAGGCCTAACCGCAAAAACATGATTCTGATGAACGCAATTTTCTATCTGACCATCCCAAACACAGCCCCTGCCAAGCTTGTCTGGATCTCCACCTTCAGTCATCAGCACGTCGCCAATCGCGAGAAGTGACCGACGTGCCTCATTTGACGGCAATCGAAGTTTTTTCACAACACGAAGGCTCAAATGCCCAGACTGCACATTTGCAACCCTTAGATATGGATATTCTCGCAGTCGAAGATTACCGTAATATTTGCCCAGAGTAATTCCTGATTGTACATCACATGCGCCCTTTAATGGAATCAGTTCCCAACCCTCCGGTATCTCCCCAAGCCACGGAATCCCCGATGGTTTCAGCCGGACCTTCGGATCAAGGCCACGTGTGACGGCACGGTGGATGATGACCTGTTTCTGCTCGTTCAGCAGTGCGATAATCTTCCGCTTGGCCCGGATGGTACGCTCGATCCGTTGGTTGGTGTGGTTGAGAAAACGGACGATGCCGGCTTGCTCATCGGGGGGAGGAAGTGGTATTTGAGCCGTTTTTAGATAGGGCCAGTAAATCGTTCGCTGGATATCTCCAACACCCTTCGACGCTGTAACAAACTGATCGACCATTACAGCCGACTGCATGAGATAGTTCGTATATTCTGAGTTCAGTGTAGAAGAGAGTCGTAATACGATGTATGCGGGGCTAATAATTCCGTGATAACGAGATACTCCTACCGAACCACGCCATGCTTGCTGATTATTCAGTACAAAATCGCCAGGATAAACCACTTGATATTTTGATAAATCGAGACTGGGTGCGTGTACCTGACCGCCACCTTCATTGTAAGGGATTACACCTCTATTTAGAAATACAGACAACAACTGTAGATTGCCCGGATTACGTTCAACACGTAGAGTACTTAACGTTAATAATTTACGTTGACTCCAATTACTAGGCACATGCCCAAGCCAGCGAGACTCAGTTTCCTGGTACTCCGGATATGGTTTGAGATCGGCAATCATACCTTTCCACCCTTCAGGAGATCATCCAGCAAACCTTCCGCCTCCTGCTCCACCGCCAGAATATCAGCCCGAATCTCCTCCAGCGTCCGCAGCGGCTGCGGCTTGTAAAAATGACGGGTAAAACTAATTTCGTAGCCGATCTTGGTTTTGGACTCATCCAGCCAGGCATCAGGAGTGTAGGGGAGCACCTCGCGGCGGATAAATGCCTCGACACCACCAACTTCCAGCAGCGGCACCTGCTCGGTGTCGCGCAGGTCGGTATCCGGCTCATACTCAACCATGACCGGCTTCGCCCCCTCACCCCGACCCTCTCCCCCTCCGGGGGCGAGGGAGACAAGATAAAGTCCCTTGAGCGGTAGAGTAGAGAGCAGGTTTCACCCTGCCCTCCCTCATCAAACCGGACATGCAGTTTTCCCGCATCCGGCTTTCCGGTGTTCTTCACTGTAAGGCATGCACTTTCTTCCAACCCGCTGTCGTCGGCACTTTGTATAATCCGTATTTACCATAGAGTTTCTGACTGCTGAATTTAATAAAACCAGTTCCTCTATCCCCGATTTTATGGCGTTTGCGCAGATGTGTGCGAAGCCGTTCTTCTACATGCCCTTTTAAATGGGTGAGAACCTTGCTACAGTTCTTGAAATGGAAATAGCCGACCCAACCCCTTACAGTGGCGTTGACTTCAGTCATTATCTTTTCAAGCGGCTTTACCGTCATCTTGCGTTGCGTGATAACGGTGACACGATCTTTGATCGCCTTCAAGGCTTTCTTTGATGGTTGAACGTGGGGATACAGATTCCCACTCTTTCTGCTTTCTCCCATCCAGATTGTGAAACCAAGAAAATCAAACTTTCCCTTGTGGGCATTGACGGTCTTCGTCTTTGTCTCATTCAGGGTAAGTTCCAACCGCTCCAGTATCTGCCTCAGCACCGCCATTGCTTTGTCGGACTTATTTCGCCGACAAAGAATTACAATATCGTCAGCGTATCTGACGATACGGGCGCCCAGTCGTTGTAGCAGATTATTTCGTTCCCATATTCTGTCCAATATATGCAGGTACAGATTCGATAATAATGGCGAAATGACACCCCCTTGGGGAGTCCCTTTACGATTGCCCTTGCCGCCGCCGATGTTCCGCTTCGTTCCATCCTTGTCCATTTCCATGATCGGCGCTTTGAGCCACATCTGGATAAGACGAAGTATCTCGCCGTCACAGATGCGTTCTGCCACCACTTTCATGAGGTTGGCATGGGGGATGGTGTCAAAGTACTTGGAAAGATCGGCGTCGATGATTTCGGTATAGCCGGTGTTCATGGCATACGTTACGTCATTGACTGCATCGTGGGCCGATTTCTTCGGTCTGAATCCGTACGAGGTTTCGCAGAAGTCCGCCTCGAAGATCGGCTCAATGACCAGTTTTGCAGCCATTTGAGCCACCCGGTCACGGATGGTCGGAATACCAAGAGGACGCTGACTGCCGTCGCTCTTAGGTATCATGACCCGTTTGACCGGATCGGGTTTGTACCTCTTGGTTCGCAGTGCTTCTTCCAACTCCCCAATGAATGCGGGTGCCCCTTCGTTTTCCTCAATGGCCTCGAAGGTTACGCCGTCAATCCCGGCGCTCCCCTTATTGGCTCGAACAAGTTTATAGGCGTGACTAAGGATGTCAACCCGATATACCTTGTCGTACAAGGCGTGGAAGCGGCAGGCCGGTTCCTGCTTGGCCTTGCGGTAGAGCTTCCTCTGTAGCGTCCTGATTGTTTCCGGGGTTGTTAGCATAGGCAATCCCCATCTCCTCCGCTCTTTGGTTGCGTGAACAAAGCAGGGTTCCTTCCCTCGGGCAGGGTTATGTGGCTACTTATAGGTTCACTTGCGTTACGGCCTGTTGCTTTGCCAATTGGGAACTTACGACCCTCTGTTACCAGAACGCCGCTCCCTTGAACTACCGGGGCGAATCGGACAATTCCCCGGACGGGACTTAAACCCGTTAGATATTCAACTGTTACTGCGTACGATCAGCCTTGACTTTACCCGGTTTATGGACCTTGGCGATGACCGGCGGGGCCGTCTCCACCCGCCAGCTGACCGCCTTCAGGATCATCTTCAGTTCCGGTGTTGTAGGGGCGACCGGCCTGTCGCCCTTGCGCTTCAATTCCTTCAACGCATCATCCACAGCAGCGCGGAAAAGGTTGTGATCTTCGAACAGCTCGCCACCGATTGTCTCACGGAGGGCAGTTGCCACCTCCACCAGGCGGGCGTCCCGCTTCCAACTGTTACTGTCCAGCAGCTTTTTCTTTTTCTTTTCCGGCAGCCCTTTCTTGCTCCCTTCCTCGTCATCACCGTCATCATCACCGCTACCCCATTCGGCCAGGTATTTCTCAACGGCTTTTGCAATGCTATCGAAATCATCAAAAAGGGGATCGCCAAACTCGTCATATAGTTGGGTACGCAACTCCTCATCACCGGAGGCAAAACGGAGCGACTCGATGGCAGGGATCGTCAACTGGCTGTGCAGCCGCAGCGGGCGCTCCATGACAATCTTCCAGTAACCGAAATGCTGGTTGGGGAATAACTTGGACTGTTCCGTCTCTTTAAATGCCAGGTAGGTGTCACACACCAGCTTGATGTCATCCTCGGACAGTTCACAGTTCTTCTTCCCCAGATTCTTGCGCAGTGGTTTGAACCAACTGCTGGCGTCGATCAGTTGCACCTTCCCCTTCCGGTGATCCGGCTTGCGGTTGGAGAGCACCCAGATGTAGGTGGCGATACCGGTGTTGTAGAACAGGTTGAGCGGCAGGGCGACAATCGCCTCCAGCCAGTCGTTTTCGATAATCCAGCGACGGATGTTACTTTCCCCCTGTCCGGCATCACCGGTAAACAGGGACGAACCGTTGTGTACCTCGGCAATGCGGCTCCCCAGTGGACTCTTGTGGTTCATCTTGGAAACCATGTTGGCCAGGAACAGCAACTGTCCATCACTGGAGCGGGTCACCAGCGAATATTCGGGATCATCGGCATGGGTAATCTTAAAGCGGGGATCGCGCATGCCGTCCTTGCCACCCATATCTTCCAGATCCTTCTTCCAGCTCTTGCCATAGGGGGGATTGGAGAGCATGAAGTCAAACTCTTTGGCCGGGAAAGCATCATGGGCCAGTGTAGACCATTCGGCCCCACCGACGATATGGTCGGCGTTCTCCCCTTCACCCTTCATCAGCATATCGGCCTTGCAGATGGCGTAGGTCTCCGGGTTGATCTCCTGACCGAACAGGTAGGTCTTGACCTGCTTGCCGGTTGCGATAGTAAGTTCAAGCAGGGTTTCCTCCGCCAGGGTCAGCATCCCGCCGGTACCGGCTGCGCCATCATATAGCTGATACGATCCGGACTGAATCCTGTCGGAAATGGGGAGGAAGATCAGGTTGGCCATCAGCTTGACGGCATCACGCGGTGTCCAGTGTTCACCCGCTTCTTCGTTGTTATCCTCGTTGAACTTGCGCACCAGCTCCTCGAACACGGTGCCCATTGAATGGTTGTCCATAGCTGGCAGCTTGACCGAGCCATAGTTGTTCAGCACCGGGTTCGGACTCAGATTGATATCAGGATTCAGAAACTTTTCAATTAGAGTACCGATGGCATCGGCTTTGGAGAGGGTGGGTATCTGGTTGCGGAACTTGAAGTTTTCCAGGATGTCTTGAACGGTCTGGGAATAACCATCCAAATATGCCTCAAAATCCTGGCGGAGTTGCTGCTGGCTGTTGCAGGAGCGGAGATCCCGCAGGGTAAAGCGGGAGGTGTTGTAAAAAGCCTGACCGGCGGCATCGCACATTGCTGCTCGCTGCTCAGTAATACCGGCATCATCGAGCATCTTTTTGGTATCCAGCACCGCCTGTTTGGTAGGCTCCAGCACAGCATCCAGGCGGCGCAGCACGCACATTGGCAGAATGACATCAGGATACTTGCCACGCTTAAAGAGATCGCGCAACACGTCGTCGGCAATGCCCCAGATGAAGGATACAATCTTGTTGTGGGTGGCTTGATCCATTACTCACACTTCCCCTCAGTCGATGACTACTTTGCTGAATCTCCAGTGTCTGCCAACCTTCTGGCCGGGACAACTATCGGGCTTATACAAACATGGACCGCCAGACAGACTATAGTCGGCGTTCAAGTAATCTGACACGACTGAATCTCGCCAACTGAATTTAAATGGAACCATTTCCAGTTCTGGTATTTACAAATAGTCTAAACCGGAAACGAGAGCTGGAGAATCAGATGAAGATAAAGAAGTAAAAACTACTACCGAGAAGGGGTGGGGCAATTTTCAAAGCCGATTGACATGCTGGCCTACCCCAAGGCGGGGCATAGGCTGTAACCGTCCAACCGATGTTTGTTACGACGTTGATGAAACAAACGAACCGGGCAGCGTCAAGTCACCTGGTACGCTCGTTTCCACTTCACCTTCAACCAGCAGCGAGCGGATCTCCAGCAGACCTTCGCCGGTACCGATCAGCAGCGGTTTATGCGATATAATGCATCCCGGCTCACCGCGACCTTCCAAAGGGCAAGCCTGCCAGATGATTATTTTTTTGCCGTCCAGATACGTGAAAGCACCCGGATAGGGATGAGTGGTGCCACGAATCAGATTGTATATCTGAATGGCACTTCGGGTCCAAACTATATTGCCATCTGCCGGCTTACGGCCACCAAAGTAGCTCCCCCTGGTTACATCCATCGGAATCCGGGCCGCATTTCCTTCCCGCAGGAGCGGCCAGGAGCGACCGATGACCCTCACCGCCGCGTCGGTCACTTTGCCGAAGACATCGCAGGCTGTGTCGGTAAAGGCTATCTCTACCTTTTCCTGATCCACAATATCGCCTGCATCCGGCTTCTCTACCATGTAGTGCAGGGTAGCCCCGGTCTCCGTCTCGCCGTTTATTACAACCCAGTTGACCGGTACACGGCCACGATACCTGGGCAGGTACGAACCATGCAGGTTGAGCGCTCCTTTGAGCGGAATTTCCAGTACCTCCGGCTTTATCATGTTCCGGTAATAGAAGGAAAAGATGAAATCCGGCGCAATCTCTCGCGTCCGCACCACGTTTTCCGGCAGAGAGATATCGCTGGTCAGGTATGGGATATCATGCAGGGCAGCAAGTTCACGCACCGACGAGAACCAGATATCTTCAGTCGCAGAATCTTCGTGGGTATAGATCAGGGCGATCTCCGCCCCCTGACACAGTAACTCCGTAATGCAGCGGTATCCTACATTGTGGTAGGCGCAGACGATCAATTTGTTATTCTTCAAAACCATACATCCTTCTGATTACAAACCGAGGCCTTTTTCTAACTTCCTGATATATCCGCCCCACATATTCGCCAACGATACCTATCCCCATGATTATAATACCGATAAAGAAAAACAGTATGGCGAACAGGGTGAAAACCCCTTCCACTTCAGCCCCGACGATGAAGCGACGCACCATCAGGAATATTGCAAAAGCCACTGATACTACTGACGTTAATATGCCAAACAGAGCAAATAACTGCAGCGGCACAACCGAAAAACCGGTCATCAGATCGAAGTTAAGCCGTATCAGTTTGTAAAATGAGTATTTACTCTCCCCCCCGGACCGTTCTGAATGTCCGACCTCGATTTCGGTCGGATTGGAGGCAAAAGTCTGGGCCAGGGCCGGAATGAAGGTTGTCGATTCCCTGCAGCGATTGATGTTATCAACAATATAACGGTGGTAAGCACGCAGCATGCATCCGTAATCCTGCATCTGCATCCCGGTTATCTTGTTGGTGGTAATATTGACGATACGCGAGGCCATCTTACGGAAGGCCGAGTCCTGACGCTGCTGACGGATGGTGCCGACTACATCATGACCTTTTTCTATCTCGGCAACGAGACGTGGAATCTCTTCAGGCGGATTTTGCAAATCGGCATCCATCGTAATAACTATCTCGCCGCCTGACACCTCGAAGGCGGCCAGAATAGCCATGTGCTGGCCGAAATTACCGGTGAATTCTAATACTTTAACACCTTTGAACTCTTCTACCATTTGGCATAAAATCTCAAGCGAGCGGTCGCTGGAACCATCATTAGTGAAGATGATCTCGAATGAATGGCCTGTATCCTGAATAGCCGGATAAAGGCGCTCCATGAGATGTCCCAGATTGGCCTCCTCATTGTAGACAGGTATGACAATACTCAAGTAGGGCCGATCCATGATTTATCCCTCGTCCATGGTCGCTGCGACCGCTATTCTGATTATATCACTGGCGCACAAATCCTTCTGCCACTGCCGCACACCTGAGATTCTCTCCAGCCCGGTATACGAGGCAGGGTTAATATCCGCGACAGATTCCAACAGCCAGTTCGGCGCCAGCACACCCGGTTCAAGTCCAAGTTCGGAACTTCTCTGCTCACGCCAGCACTTAAGATTTTTGAGGCGTTCCTTGGCACCATCTACCAGGTCGTTTTTCCGGGCTCGAGGAAAACGAGGCAACCTCTCTTCTGGCATTTCCATTCCAAGAGTTACTGCTTGCAGAATTCCTGAGCCAAGGCGATTTATCTGACTGGGCGTCATCCCCTTGATCCTGCTCAACTCGGTCAGCGTGCGTGGAGTACTTTCGGCAATTTCCTGCAGAATTTCGGCAGACACAACCTTGAATGGTGGTCGATCCATAGCCCTGGCCTGCCTGTCTCTCAATTGGAGTAACTCTTCCAGAATCGCCAGACTATGCCCCCTTAGCTTCCCGGCACCCTTGCAATACAAAAACAGCGGGCCTTCTTTTTCTGTTACCCGCGCCTGGCACACCAAGCGGCATTCTTCTTCAAGCCACGCCAACCTCTCTTTTTGAAGCAATTCAACACGGAACTGATCATATAGCGGTAGCAGGTCTGATGTATCGGCCATGGCATATGCGCTCATCTCAGGACTTAAAGGACGCTTGCTCCAATCAGCCTTCTGGTACTTTTTATCAAGCTCTATACCAAATCGGGCTTTTAAGAGCGCCGCCAGGCCAAACTCAGTGATGCCCAAAAAACGGGCCGCAATCATTGTATCAAACAGGTTATTGACCTCAATGCCAAAATCACGATGCAACGAGCGAATGTCGTAATCGGAGCCATGCATGACTACCAGGATATCCGGATTAGACAGCGGCCCCGCTAAGAGAGAAAGATCATTGAGCGCAAGCGGATCGATCAGCCAACTTTGACTGCGCGTCGAAATCTGGATCAGACACACCTTTTCCCGGTAGTGATGCAGAGAGTCCATTTCAAGATCTACCGCTATTTCCATCTGGCTCGAGAGGATAGCGGTCACTTCTGACAGTCGAGTAGCAGACGTTATTATCTCGCAGATTTCTGTCTGCTGATTGTTAACTCTCAAGAATTGAACTCCCGCACCATGGCATAGGTCGTATTTCGCTGTGCGGCCTTGAATCCGGCGCCCTGTATAAGCTTGATCATTTCATCCTGCGTCATGCGAAAACTGCAGCCAGCTGCCGCGACAACATTCTCCTCCAGCATTGTACCTCCCAAATCGTTGGCACCGAAGAAGAGCGCTACCTGGGCCATTTTAGGCCCTTGTGTGACCCAGCTGGCTTGTATATTGGGTATATTGTCCAACACCATGCGAGATAAGGCCAGCACTTTAAGATAATCGACTCCTGTAGCGGTTGTGCCTCCCAGTACGGTATTGCCAGGCTGATAGGTCCACGGGATAAATGCCGTGAAAGAGCCTCCCCTGTCCTGAATCTCGCGTACCCGAAAGAGGTGCTCGATTATATCTACCGGCTTCTCGAGAGTACCGAACATCATAGTGGCCGTGGTAGGCATGCCGAGTTTTGCAGCCTTCTGCATGACTTCGCCCCACTGCTGCCATCCGATTTTTTTGGGCGATATGCTGCTCCGTACTTCGTCTACCAGGATCTCGGCGCCACCACCAGGCATCGAATCCAATCCGGCAGATTTAAGACGAAACAAGACATCATCCGTCGTTAGACCGGAATTTGTGGCGATGCAGACAATTTCTGCCGGCGAAAGGGAGTGGTTTTGAACCATCGGAAAGCGCGCTTTTATCTCCCTGAAAAGCTTCTCGAAGAAATCGATTGTGAGCTCCGGATTGAGTCCTCCCTGCATCAAAAGCTGTGTTCCACCCTGATCTACTAATTCTGCTATCTTATCGTAGATCTGTTCACAAGAAAGTATATAGGCATCAGTGGCATTTTTGTCGCGATGGAATGCACAAAAAGAGCATTTTGCTTCACAGACGTTCGTATAATTGACATTTCGATCAACGACGAAAGTCACCCTGTTTTCAGGATGAAGCATGCGACGTATTCCATCGGCACATGCACCAATTTCCAGGAGTTCCTTCCTCACTAACCATCCCAGGGCTTCTTCCCGTTCGATTCTATGCGCTTTCATCATTATTTTCTCAGCCGGAAACTGATCTGCAGGCTCACTTCTACTGCTACTGCATGTTTGCCGTTAAATTTTTTCATTGGACATCCGGAATTGCTATAAATTTCTTACGAAGGTAACACTCTAGTTCAGATTCTGCTCATCTGCAACTTCATTCTCTCGGAATTATATCCAGAATTTGCTTATTCCCCTCTGGACGCCGCTAAATGCTTCAGGAGCAACGAACGCACAAAAAGCTCCCTTTGCCATAGGCTGTTACCATGGAACACATCAGAATCGATTATTGGCCTGCGGCTTCTAAATGCCCATTCTAAGCAGATTCGCGGGCCTTTAGTTCCGCAAGACATCGATTTCCCATATTTAATGGCAGACTATATCTATGAAGTGCTGTTACAATAAGGCCCAACTTCCTTAACGTATCGCTGCTGGCAGCAATTTCATCCTCAGCATCAGCACCTTTCATTGCTATCATCCGCCCACCCTGCGCCAACAACGGTGCGGCCAGGGAAGCAAAGAAATCCAATCTGGCAAGAGATCGTGACGTAATTATGCTGAATTTATTGGCACACATTTCATGCAGATCCTCGGCTCTTACGTGTAAAGCCTCTATGCTCTGCAACTCAAGTACACGAATCACATGACGCTGAAAATTGACCTTTTTGGCTACTGCATCAACCGACAACATCGTTGTTTCAGGCTTGATTATTTTCAAAGGAATTATAGGAAGTCCGGCACCTGACCCTATATCAAGCATTTGATCTTCATCAAAAACGTATGGAGCCAGATGCAGGGAATCTATTATATGTTTGATTGCTATCTCGTTATCACAGTTTATCGCTGTGAGATTAATCCTCCTGTTCCATTTTATAAGTTCAGCAGCAAACATCTCAAAGGATTTAAAGTTCTTATCAGATAGATTTAAGCCCATTTCTCTTGTACTGTTTTCAAGTAAGTTGCGAATCATCCTGGGTGTCCCGGATTATGATTTGGGTCCATTACTTTTGGCATGAGCCTTTAACACTACAGACAGTATCGAAATTGCAGCTGGCGTAACACCTGGAATTCTGGAAGCTTGTCCAAGAGTACCGGGTTGATGTCGGATTAGTTTTTCTCGTACCTCGGTTGTCAGTCCCTTAATTGAAACATAATCCAGGCTTGAGGGAATTTTCGTCGTTTCCAGTTTTTTCGAGCGCTCGACCTGATCTAGCTGTCTTTCGATATATCCTCGATACTTGGTTTGTATCTCAACCTGTTCGCGGATTGCAACGGGTGTTTCACGTGAAACATCATCCAGTGCAGTCAATTCTTCGTAGCCTACATCCGAACGTTTAAGTAATTGCTCAAAGGAAGTCCCCTTCTGAATGTCTTCAAGACCCAAACGCGACAACACTTCCAATTCGAAATCGGTATTTAAAATGCGTGTAGTAGATATGCGATTTTGCTCTTCAATAATCATTCGCCGCTTTTTAGAAAAAGCAGCATATTCATCGTCTGTCACCAATCCAATCTTATAGCCTAAATCCCGTAGTCGTAAATCTGCATTATCTTCACGTAAAAGCAGACGATATTCGGCTCTTGATGTGAACATGCGGTATGGCTCTTTTGTACCCTGTGTAACCAGATCATCAATCATAACTCCAATATATGCCTGACTCCTGTCAAACACTATCGGATCCAGACCTTTTACACGTAAGGCAGCATTAATTCCGGCAACTATGCCTTGCCCAGCCGCTTCCTCATAACCAGATGTACCGTTAATCTGTCCAGCGTGATACAGATTACATATCAATTTAGTTTCCAGTGAGTTGTGCAATTGTATCGGATCGACATAGTCATATTCAATGGCATAAGCGGGTCGCATTATTTCGACGCGCTCCAGTCCCGCAATCGAGCGGTAAAAAGCTATCTGGATATCAATCGGAAGTGATGTCGACATCCCGCTTGGATAGACCTCTACAGTTTCAAGCCCCTCTGGTTCAATAAATGTCTGGTGTCGATCTTTGTCAGGAAACCTCATGACCTTATCTTCTATCGATGGACAGTACCGAGGTCCGATTCCCTCAATAATTCCAGAATAAAGCGGTGAACGATCCAGCCCTGATCGGATAATTTCATGAGAACGCAGATTTGTGTATGCTATATGGCAAGGCACTTGAGGTAAGGAAATTCTCGTCGTTGAAAACGAGAACGGCAAAGGAGGATTGTCTCCGTACTGTGGCTCCAACCTTGAAAAATCGATAGTGCGCCCGTTAAGCCGGGCTGGTGTTCCTGTCTTCAACCGGCCAACCGAGAAACCAATAGATCTAAGCTGGTCTGAAAGGCCGATAGAGGGCATATCCCCGGCACGACCGCCAGGATAATTATTCAAGCCTACGTGAATCAAACCTCGCATGAATGTGCCGGTAGTTACAATCACGGTTTTGCAAAGAAAGCGAATACCTGCACGGGTGTCCACACCTCGAATACCTTGCTTCTCGAGGTAGAGGGCAACCACTTCACCCTGTTTAAGATCAAGGTTGTCCTGAAGCTCCAGAACTCGCTTCATTCGAAGTCTATATAACTGCTTGTCGGCTTGAGCTCGCGATGCTCGCACAGCCGGCCCTTTACGAGTGTTAAGTATACGAAATTGGATACCGGTCTGGTCGATATTCTTAGCCATTTCACCGCCAAGTGCATCAATTTCCTTGACTAAATGCCCCTTGGCCAGTCCTCCTATTGCAGGATTGCAGGACATCAGGGCTATCGCATCCAGATTGATCGTTAGAAGCATTGTTCGGCAACCCATTCTGGCTGCTGCCAGTGCGGACTCGCAACCGGCATGCCCCGCACCGACTACAATCACATCGTATACCTGTTCGTATGTCGTCATATGCTCAACCTGATATGGATATGTTTCACGTGAAACTAAATGCTATTTACCAATACAAAAGGACGAGAAAATAACATCCAGCACATCTTCTGTAACAGTCTGTCCAGTTACAGAACCAATAGCATCAAGGGCGTCACGCAGATCAATCGCCAGCAACTCAAGATTGCACTTATCCAGCGATGCAATAAAACGCCTAAGAGCCCGCTCTGCAGAAAGCAGGGCGTCCCGATGACGAGTCCGAGATATGGAAATAAATTCGCGACAATCAATATCTTTGCCCTGTGAAAAATAACCGCGTACTGATCGCTTCAGGTCATCAATTCCAAACCCGGAATGCGCCGCTATGTTCACCTTTGTATCAAAGCGGCTATCTTCCGGAAGAACAAGTTGGCATGGCAAATCGCTCTTGTTAAGTACCGTTACAAATTTGCAGTCCGACAGAGCATCGAGAATAAGCTGGTCTTCATGGTTAAATGCTCTTGACACGTCAAAAACCAACAGAACAAGATCGGCCAGCGGGATCTTCTCCAGAGCACGATTGATGCCCTCCTGCTCAATCAGGTCTTTAGTATGGCGGATACCGGCTGTATCAAGTAACCGTACTGCCAAACCATCAAAATTGACCGTTTCTTCAATAATATCACGGGTTGTACCTGGAATATGAGTGACTATAGCTCTATTTTCATTCAATAATCGGTTCAGTAAGCTTGATTTACCCACATTGGGCTTACCGATGATCAACACCGAAATCCCTTCACGCAATATTCGACCTTCATCATAATTTCTAAGCAGATCTCCGATCTCCTCGAAGGCCAGTCCAGCAGAATGATGAATTGTGCCCAGATCAGTTTCACCTAGACCGTCCTCAGGAAAATCTATATATGCCTCAACCAGAGCAAGTGTGCGAAGTACACGGCCACGGACCACTTCAATTTGCCGGGAAAGCAATCCTTCGCGTTGTTTTTGCGCAAATCGAAGAGCAGCGTCCGTCTTCGAGCAAATAATATCCATGACCGCTTCAGCCTGGACAAGGTCGATTCTCCCGTTAAGAAAGGCACGTCGAGTAAATTCACCCGGCTCAGCCAGGCGAGCACCACAACAGAGCACAACAGATAAAACCTTCTCTACTATCAGCCAGCCACCATGACAGTGCAGTTCAAGAACATCTTCGCGCGTATAAGAACGTGGCGCATGCATCATCACAGCCATTGCCTCGTCAAGTGTTTCATCGTTTTCAGGATTACAAATTAAGCCAAAATAAAAACGGTGGCTCCGAAGACCACCGTCGTGTATTGGCTTAAAAACAGCATTTCCGATTGCCACAGCCTTGTCACCGCTCACCCGCACAATACCTATACCACCATTGCCGGGCGGGGTACCAACTGCCGCTATCGTGTCTCTGAGATACATTCATTAACTCACTGAATCACGTATTAATCTTTGACCAACTTGTTGATATACATCTGCTGCCCGATCGTCAACACGTTATTAACCAGCCAGTATAGAACCAGTCCCGATGGAAAACTTAGAAACATGAATGTAAATACCACAGGCAAAGCCAGCATCATTTTCTGCTGAATTGGATCCATCTGGGACGGAGTCATCTTCTGTTGAATAAACATGGTGACACCCATGATGACCGGGGTAACATAGTAAGGATCCTTATCAGCCAAATCAGTGATCCAGAAATAAAACGGGGCATGACGGAGTTCTATGGAAAACATAAGAGACTTATAGAGGGCAAAAAAGACCGGTATCTGCACAACCATCGGCAGACATCCGCCCATGGGATTGACCTTATGCTCGCGATACAGATCCATAACAGCCTTGTTCATAGCATCCCGGTCATCTTTAAATTTCTCTCGCAGCCTTACCATCTCAGGTTGAATTTTCTGCATACCTTTCATTGATTTATAGCTCTTATGAGTCAAGGGAAAGAATAGGCCCTTGAGAATTATTGTAATAATGATAATGGCAACGCCGTAGTTGCCAACATAATGATGGAAATATTTAAGGGTATAAAGCAGTGGCTTGGCAATAACGGTAAACCAGCCCAAATCCAAGGACTGCTCCAGCGAGTTGCCTTGAGCCTTGAGGACATCAATGTCTTTTGGGCCAACGAACAGGTTATGCGTGATCGTAGTCGACTGCCCCGGATTGGTTATAAACTGTGGCGTGGACGCTATTAACTCAAAAAAACCTGCCGCGTTTTTCTTTAGCTCAACGATGGCAATACTGCTTTTCTCTGAAATTATCGAATTCAAAAAATATTTGTCGGCAAAACCGGCCCATTGAATGGATTTATCGTAACGCTTGGTCGCATTGGCAACATCCTTAATCTTGTCGGATTGCAGGCTGTTATCCGAAAAAAGGTATGCACCTGCAGTATCAAAACGGTTATCCTTTACCTTCGGCTCTGACGGATAGGTCATCACATGCTGAATAGTACCGGTTAGCGGAGCTGCCGAATTATTAAATACAAAAGTTTCCAGCTTTATACCATATGAACCTGCGGTGAAAGTATAAACTTTCCTGACAGTAAAACCCTGGCCGGAAATGTAATTAAACGTGAGCTGCTTCGATTCTCCTTTGTTCAACATGATATTTTGTGCATCAGTCATGAAAACAGCTCCGGTCGGAAAAACAATTCCGGTAGCTCGCGTGGTGAAGTTCGGAAGATTCGGATCGGCGTCATTTCCAAGCATTACCTGCTTAGCTGAGGGAGAATTCTCTTCACGGTACTGCTTAAGCGTAAGACTTTTAAGACTACCGCCTCGAGATGAAAAGATCGCCGAATAAAGGTCTGTTTCGATTATTATGTCCTTAGCTGCAGCAGTCATCAATTGGGCGCCGTCAGTAACAGTCTGATTTTGCAAAGCCGTCGTATGAACAGGTTTAGCAGCAGGAGCAACAACCTCTGGAACCGACTTCTGAAGGACGGGTGTTTCAACCGTTTTACTAGCTGGGCCAAATAATATGGAAGAAATATAAAATACCGCAATCGAAAGTCCAACTGCTATAAATGCACGCTTTTCCATATATGCTCCTGAAAATACGATTCTTGATTAAGGTACCGGATCATAACCACCCGGATGAAAGGGATGGCACTTGCCAAGTCGGAACAGGGTAAGCATTACACCCTTGGCAACACCATGCAGTACTATTGATTCACGGGAATATTCGGAACAGGATGGGTAAAAACGGCAAACCTGCGGAAGAAGAGGAGAAAACAACTTCTGGTAGACCATGATAGCAAGGAGCATCAGACTCTTGGACACGAAGACACACCTATGAGGCTGAAGGCCTTATTAATTTCCCATTGAACTTCAAAATAGTTCATCAGAGCCGATTCTCGACGGGCAATGATATTCATATCTACAGCAGCAATCAACATACGGTTACGTCTGAAGATTTCCCGAAGAAATCGTTTAAGCCGATTGCGAACAACAGCACAACCAATTTTTTTGCTTACCGTTATGCCCAGCCTTGCTGTTGCGCCAGCATTATCTTGCCAAACCACAATAAACCCTTTAATAAAAGTTTTGTGCTGAGCGCCAGAGAGTATGAGAAACTCCGAACGTTTTCTTAAACGCGCCTCTTTAGGAAGTTTAGCGGCTCGAAACTCAACCATCACGCCAGGATATTTATTTGACGGCAATTCGAACCGATAGGCATTTACGTCCTTTTGCTCTTCTTCGTTTAATGACAAGTCGTCCATTTTTTGTAGACATTCTTACCAAAAAACCATGTGTGCGCTTACGGGAAGTATTGCTGGGCTGAAATGTTCTTTTCATCGTTGTTTACCTCTACCATATTTTTTTACAGGAAATAAGTTATTAAACACACCATAGTGGATGTGTCAATATTTTTATTGTAAAGCCGCATTTTTTATTCTCAATTGATTTGCCTTGAAAAACATGGAAGGCTCTGGTACCCTGCAGTTCCTCGCATAAGCCTGAATATATCAGAAATGAGCCTTAACTATTTGTTTTTATACTATTTAATAGTTATCAACATGTGTTGAAAATATTGTTGATAACTTATCACTTCAATCAGTGATTTTCTTTTAAAAGTTACTAAATCCATTGCCTGTTTTATTCCAAAAACTATTGTTGATAACCATACAAAATACTGTGATTGCGATACCACCCTATGCTCGAAGCATGGCAGCAAGCAACCGAAAATCTGGAAAAAGTTCTGTCGGAAAGCGATTTTAGTACCTGGATAAAACCGGTTCTTTACAGCCACCATGACAATTCTTCCATCTTTCTATCTGTACCCAACACATTTATCAAAGAATGGTTGGAAGATCATTATCTTCAGGTTCTGACGGAAGCACTTTCGTTCACGTCCGGGCAAACTGTAAATCTCAATTTTATTATCAGGAATAACGATGAACCCCAGCATATTCTGACAGAAGAACTCATTATAAAGGGACATCAGGACCAGATCACATCTAAAAGTTTTGAAGCGGTGTTTACACCACTCAACCCGAAATACACTTTTGACCTCTTTGTAAGTGGAACTGGCAATCAATTTGCGCACGCCGCTGCAATGGCTGTTGCCAATAATCCGGCTGACACATACAATCCCCTGTTTATCTATGGTGGTGTGGGACTTGGAAAAAGTCACCTTCTTAGCTCTATTGGCCATGTCATACGCGCAAATTCACCGGATATGAACGTATGTTACTGTTCTGCTGAAAAATTCATGTACGAGATGGTTAATCACTTAAGACTTAAAAAAATGGATCTTTTCAGAAGTCGTTTCAGGAATGTGGATGTGTTGTTGATCGATGATATTCAATTTATTTCCGGAAAGACTGGAACACAGGAAGAGTTTTTCTACACTTTTAACGCGCTTCACGATGCCCATAAACAGATTGTGATTACCTCAGACAAATATCCACGGCAAATCTCTGATCTTGAAGAACGTTTGAGATCGCGATTTGAATGGGGACTGATCGCTGATATTCAACCTCCTGATATTGAGACCAAGATAGCAATTCTCAAGAAAAAATCAGAAATAACCCATGTAAAACTTCCTGAAGATGTTTATTATTTTCTCGCTTCTAGCGACACCAGAAATATACGTGAACTAGAGGGCATGCTAATAAGGCTAGGAGCTTTCAGTAGCCTTAAAAACATACCGATTACCTTAGGTATTGCTAAAGAAAACCTTAAAGATATCTTAGGTGATCGACGCAGAGAAATAACCGTCGAACTTATACAAAAAACTGTTGCTGACTATTTTGACTTGAAGCTAACAGATTTAAAATCAGAAAAAAGACTTAAAAACCTTGTAAATGCCAGACAAGTAGCAATATGGCTCTGCAGAGACATGACAAAATCGTCCTACCCTGATATTGGTTTGAAATTCGGTGGTAAAGACCATTCTACTATTATTCATTCGTTTAAAAAAATCGATAAAGCCCAAGCAGAAGACATGAAACTATCAAAAATTATTGATGAAATTAGACATATACTGTTAAAGTGAGAAAAACCTGTTAATATGTTGTTGGTACTTGTTGACAATTATCCAGCCTGTTCATAACAACCAATAACAATGTATGATATCAACATACTTTTAAGTAAATTTTTATCAGTTATATAAGCTCGTTACATCAATTATCTCCATTTCCACAGCACCTACAATATACAACCAGATTTAATTCTTTTATATAATACATTCAGTACATAAGGAGAAACATATGGAATTTAGAATTGAAAAGGATGTTTTTCTCAAAGCACTTCAAAAAATCCAGAGTATTGTAGAAAAACGAACTTCCATGCCCATACTATCAAATGTCCTGCTTGAAGCAACAGAATCCTTGATACACGTGACAGTCACTGATCTGGAAGTTGGCATGAAAAGCAGCTATTCTGCAGAAGTCTTATCGACAGGTAAAATCACTGTATCAGCGAAAAAATTGTATGAGATTGTTAAGGAACTCCCAAATCATCCAATAGTTTTTTTAACTAAAGACAATGATTGGGTTGAAATCAAATGTGGTAAAGTACAGTTCAATATTGTAGGACTTTCTCCTGAGGAATTTCCATATTTTCCAGATGTAAGAGAGGAAAGTCTCTTTGAAATAGAAAGTTCTCTATTAAAGGGAATGATCGAAAAAACTTCGTACGCTATCTGCTACGACGAAACGAAATACAATCTTAATGGTATTTTTACAAAAGTAGAAATTGGTTCTGATGGAATCAACATTCTTAAAATGGTTGCCACTGATGGCCATCGACTATCTGTCGCGTCAGGAGCACTCAAAGGGGTAGCAGGCTCAGAATTACTTAAAGGGGTTATTCTCCCGAAAAAGGGTGTCAGTGAAATGAAGAAGATAGCTGAAGAAGACAGCGGAATACTGCTTTTCGGATTTATGGACAACAGTGCTGTCATTAAGCGTGGTGACTCTTACATGGTAATGCGATTAGTAGATGGAGATTTTCCTGACTACAATCGTGTAATACCAGTTGCAAACAATAGGGTAGTATCGGTAAATAAAGACGATTTCACTCATTCTGTTCGCAGGATGGCAATTATATCAAGCGAAAAATTCAAAGGTATCATGCTTGAAATATCTACTGCCGGAATAAATATATCATCTAGTAATCCAGAGTTAGGTGATGCAAAGGAAGAGCTTGATGTAATATATGACGGGGAGCCTTTCTCAGTCAGATTTAATGCTCGTTATCTTCTGGATGTACTGGCTGTGACTGAAACAGACAATGTGGAGATGAGATTTAGAGATGAATTGTCTCCATCCATAATAGTTCCTGAAAAGTCAGATAGCTTCTTGGCAGTTATTATGCCTATGAGGCTTTGATAGCAGCCAGATGCGCCTTCTACACATGGCGGTTGCTAATTTCCGGAATTTTGATTCCATACGAATAGAACCTGACGAACGGTTCAATCTTTTTTACGGGCAAAACGGACAAGGCAAGACCAATCTGTTAGAAGCAATTTATCTACTCGGAAGTCCACGTTCATTCAGGAACTCAAGACTGCCTGAGTTGATTAAACATGGTGAGAAGCTGTCGCAGATAGCAGGAGTGGTCGAATCGTCAGGAACTCGAAGTAAAATAAATATTTTGCTGGAAACAGCCGGGCGCAGAGTTGACATTGATGGCAAGGGTATTCACAGAGCATCGGATCTTCATGGCAGGTTGAATGCCGTAGTATATTCTCCTGATGACACAAGTATGGTTAAGATGGGTCCGGAATCCAGGCGCCGTTACCTGGACAGGGCCGTCTATACATCTGATATCGATTATTTACATTGCTGGCACGATTATCAAAGAATTCTCAAACAGCGCAACCACCTTCTGAAATGTTCCGATAAAACCGGCCTGGATACTTGGACAGAAAAACTTGCCGAAGCCGGTGGTGAAGTCATAGAGCGTCGTCTCAGATTTGTTGCTGTGTTGGATAACAAGTTGCGAAAGTATTATGCAACTATTTCAGATGATAGAGAGACAGCTCTGGTTAGATATAGTCCTGATGGAATACAGTCGACAGAGCGGGGTTCTATTCGCGAAGAATTGCTGGAATTATTCAAGCGTCATGTCCATTCTGATGAACGACACGGAACGACAACCTTAGGCCCACATCGTGATGATTTGACATTTTTACTTGATGATAGACAGCTCAAAGCTTTTGGCTCTCAAGGCCAGCAGAAAAGTTTTGTACTTGCTTTGAAGATGGCGGAAATGGACAGCTTGCTTGATCTGTTTGCAGAACCGCCACTGCTGCTGCTGGATGATATGAACTCCGAACTGGATGCCATACGCAATCATAACCTGATGCAGTTTCTTGCCACGAGAAACATGCAAATATTTGTTACAACCACGGAGCGCTCTCCAACCCTGCTGGATGTCGCTCCACACTGCGCCGTTTTTCTTATGGAAGACGGCAATCTGACGTTTGAGGGAAAATAACAGCATGAGTGAACAGGAAAACATGACATACAATCCCGATGAGTACGGGGCGAGTAATATCAAGGTTCTGGAAGGGTTGTCAGCTGTTCGCAAGCGTCCAGCCATGTACATTGGCTCAACTTCGGGCTCAGGCCTGCACCACCTGGTGTACGAGATAGTCGATAATTCCATCGACGAGGCACTGGCCGGACATTGCGATAATGTCAGTGTGACCATCAATACGGACGGTTCAGTGACGGTAGTTGATAATGGGCGCGGTATTCCAACCGACATAATGCAGAATGAGGGCAAATCGGCTGCTGAAGTTGTCCTGACAGTACTACATGCAGGAGGCAAGTTTGACAACGACTCCTACAAAGTTTCCGGCGGTCTGCACGGAGTGGGTGTTTCAGTTGTGAACGCTCTTTCCAAATGGCTGGAACTGGAGATCCGCCGCGATGGCAAAGTGTTTCACCAGTCCTACCGTCGTGGAGATCCGGTAGCTCCTCTGGAAATGACAGGCCAGACTAAAAAGAGGGGAACCAAGATTACATTCATGCCTGATGAGGAAATATTTGAGACGACAGAATACTCCTTCGATATTCTTTCCCAACGTCTGCGTGAAATGGCTTTTCTCAATGCCGGAGTGAGAATCACAATAACCGACGAACGAGTGGAGAACAAATACCATGAATTCTTTTACGAGGGGGGCATCAACTCCTTCGTAGAATACTTGAATCGCAATAAGACGGCCATAAACCCCAAGCCGATGTACTTCAAAGGCGAGAAGGGGGGCGTAGAGATGGAAGTGTCCATGCAATACAACGACTCTTACGACGAAAAGATTTTCGCTTTCGCCAATAACATCAATACGCATGAGGGAGGCACCCATCTGGCCGGCTTCAAGGCGGCCCTGACCCGCACTATGAACGCCTATGCCGCATCCAATAACCTTCTGAAAAATGAGAAAGTAACGGTCTCCGGTGATGATCTGCGGGAGGGTCTGACCTGCGTAATTTCTGTCAAAATTCCGCAGCCACAGTTCGAAGGACAGACCAAAACCAAATTGGGTAACTCCGAGGTCAAAGGTTACGTCGAATCGCTTCTTAATGAACGGCTAGGCGTTTATCTGGAAGAAAATCCGAAGGTTGCCAAGGATATACTTAACAAGTCGATTGAAGCCGCCCGTGCGCGTGAGGCTGCCCGCAAAGCGCGTGACCTGACCCGCCGCAAAGGTGCTCTGGATATGGGGGGGCTGCCGGGTAAACTGGCCGACTGTCAGGAAAAGGATCCCGCTCTGTGTGAATTGTATCTGGTCGAGGGTGATTCAGCCGGAGGCTCGGCCAAACAGGGACGGGACAGAAAAAATCAGGCAATTCTGCCGCTCAAAGGCAAAATTCTCAACGTTGAGAAGGCCCGTTTTGACAAGATGATTGCCTCGCAGGAGATCCGTACTCTGATCACAGCGCTCGGCACCGGCATCGGTAAGGACGATTTCAATATTGCCAAACTGCGCTATCATCGCATCATAGTCATGACTGACGCCGATGTCGACGGCTCTCACATCCTGACGCTGCTCCTGACCTTCTTCTATCGAAATATGCGCGAGATGATCGAACGCGGACATCTTTATATTGCCCAACCGCCACTATACAAAGTCAAACGTGGCAAAAAAGAGCAGTATCTGCGTAACGAACATGCCATGCAGAACTTCCTGCTGGAAGAGGGGGCCGAAGATCTGACGCTCAGGCTCGAAAAAGGTGATCGGGTCTACATCGGCAAACAGATTATTCCGGTCATCAAGCAGTTCATTGAGAACCGATCCATCTTCGACAAGGTGGTAAAAAAAGGTATTTCACCAGAATTGCTTTCTATAGTTATACGTAGCAATGTACCGGCCGGTCTGGAAGAACTGTCTCAGCTTGAGACATACCTGGAAGGAATGAGGGTGTTGGCAGAAGGCTCTGATTATCAGATTGAGGAAGAGCGTATTACCTTCCGGATAAGCAATATTCGCTCTGTCATTGATCAGCAGGTTCTGATGGTGCTTTCCACCCATGAGTATGTGATGCTGGTTGATAACCACCGCAGGATTGTAGATACCATGGCTGATGGTCGAGCCTTCGTCGAGCAAGAGGGGCGGAAAGTTTTGTTTGAGACATCCAACCACCAGGATTTACTAAATTTCTTTCTTGAAAATGCTAAAAGAGGATTGGCAATCCAGCGTTACAAGGGTTTGGGTGAAATGAACCCTGAACAGCTCTGGGAAACCACGATGAACCCTGAAAACAGGGTGCTGCTGCAGGTCAAGATCGAGGATGTCGTTGAATCAGATGAAATTTTTACTATTCTGATGGGTGATCAGGTTGAGCCGCGCCGTGAATTTATAGAGAAAAATGCGCTGAACGTTGTCAATCTGGATATTTAAGCTGATTTATCACAATAATGTGCTCGTCACGTAGATGAAGAATGGCAGATACGAGGTAACAATGCAGATCCCAACCGAAGTCCCCGTCAATAAAATAGCGGTAAACATCGAAGATGAAATGAAACGCTCCTACATGGACTACGCCATGTCGGTCATTATTGGCCGGGCTCTGCCGGACGTGCGCGATGGCCTCAAACCGGTACACCGCCGCTGCCTGTATGCAATGTACGACATGGGTAACGACCACAACAAACCTTACAAGAAGTCGGCCCGTGTTGTTGGTGACGTGATCGGTAAGTATCATCCTCATGGTGACACTGCTGCTTATGATACAATCGTACGTATGGCCCAGGACTTTTCCCTTCGTTACATGCTGGTTGATGGGCAGGGTAACTTCGGATCGGTGGATGGTGACCGTCCAGCCGCCATGCGGTACACCGAAATCCGGCTGAGACAGCTCTCACACGAATTGTTGGCTGATCTGGACAAAGAGACCGTCAACATGACTCCCAACTACAATGATGAAATGTTGGAGCCGTCGGTACTGCCATCCAAATTTCCGAACCTGCTTGTCAACGGCTCGACCGGCATTGCGGTCGGCATGGCCACCAACATTCCACCTCACAACCTGGGCGAAGTTATAGACGGCATCATCGCTGTAATCAAAAATCCGGAGCTTGGTTTTGAGGAGTTGCTGACAATGGTACCGGGCCCCGACTTTCCAACCGGCGCCACTATCTACGGTCGCCAAGGAATAAGGGATGCATACGCTACCGGTCGCGGCATCATCCAGATTCGTGCAAAGGCGCATGTCGAGGCGTCAAAACGTTCGGAGCGCCAGGCTATTATTGTAACCGAGATCCCATACCAGGTAAATAAGGCCCGTTTGATCGAGAAGATTGCTGAACTGGTCAAGGAAAAGAAAGTCGAGGGGATTACCGAGATCCGCGACGAATCCGACCGTCAGGGAATGCGCATCGTTATTGAGGTCAAGCGTGATGAAAATGCCGAGGTATTGCTCAATCAACTCTACAAACAGACACAGTTACAGGTCTCCTTTGGTATCATAATGCTGGCCATCGTTCACAATCGTCCACGGGTGCTGACCCTGCGGGAGATGATTGACTGTTTCGTCGAGCATCGCTGTGAGGTTGTGACGCGTCGTACGAACTTTGAGCTTAAGAAGGCTCTGGCTCGAGCCCATATTCTGGAAGGTTTGAAAATTGCCTTGGACTGGCTGGATGCTGTGATCGAGATGATCCGGGAGTCCAAGACGCCACCCGAGGCCAAGCAGGGGCTGATTGAAGGCAAATTTGCCGATCCCGGATTTCTGAAGCGCCTGAATCTGCCGATGCCTGCCGGTGCGAATGCTGCGGTACGGCTGTCAGAGATACAGGCCCAGGCTATTCTGGAAATGCGCCTGCAACGATTGACCGGACTGGAGCGCGACAAGATCATTTCCGAGTATGAAGAAATAACCAGGCTGATCGCCCGTCTCCGCGAAATACTGTCGTCAGACACCGAAATTCTCAAGATCATTGTCGTAGAATTGACTGAAATCAGAGATAAGTTTGATGATAAACGCCGCTCTGAAATTGCTGACAGGAGCGCCGATATCTCGCGTGAAGATACTATCGAAGATGAGGAGATGGTAGTTACCATATCTCATACCGGCTACATCAAGCGCAGCGCTGTTGATCTATACCGCTCCCAGCGCCGTGGCGGTAAGGGCAAGACCGGCATGAAGACCAAAGAGGAAGATTTTGTTGAACAGCTCTTCATCGCTTCGACCAAAGACTACCTGCTCTGTTTCACCGACGCCGGTCGCATGTTCTGGCTCAAGGTCTACGAAATCCCCGAAGGAAGCCGCACTACCAAGGGAAAGGCGGTAGTTAATCTGGTCAATGTATCGGACGGAGAAAAAATAACCACTATTCTGCCGGTCAAGGAGTTCAGTGAAAATACGTATCTCTTCATGGCCACCCAGAACGGAGTGGTCAAAAAATCACCGCTGGTGGAATACTCCAATGTGCGCAGTGGAGGTATCATCGCTGTCAATCTGGATGAGGGGGACAAATTGATTGCAGTAGCCTTGACCGATGGAAACAAGGACATCTTTCTGGCTTCACGTAACGGGAAAGCCATCCGCTTCAACGAAGAGGATGCCCGTCCGATGGGACGAGTCACGCGCGGTGTACGCGGCATGACACTTTCTGAGGATGATCGGGTGATCGGCATGGAGATAGTTGATAATTCGGCTGTTGGCTCGACAATTTTTACCGTCTGCGAGAACGGTTTTGGCAAGCGCACGGACCTGGACGAATACCGCGACCAGAAACGCGCCGGCAAGGGGATCATCACGATTAAAACCACCGAGCGTAACGGCTCCGTGGTAAACGTGATGCAGGTTGCGGACGATCATGATCTGATGGTGATCACCGATCAGGGCAAAATCCTGCGGGTACCGGTTTCCGGGTTCTCGGTTATTGGTCGCAATACCCAGGGCGTTACCCTGATGAATACCGAGGATAATGAGAAAGTTGTCGCCGTTGCCCGTCTGGCCGAAAAGGATGAAGATGATGCTTATGAAGCAGAAGCCCAGGAGGAATAGAGCGCTCAAAATATGACGAACCAATTAAAAATTGACCATACGTTACGCGAACGTCGCCGCATCAATCGCCTGCTGGATTTCCTGAAGCGTGAGGATCTTACCGGTGAACAGATGGAGCGCATCGGGCGGCGATTGCAGAAGTCCGGCAAACGGGCACTGAAGCCGCTGGTGCGTAAGCTTTGGCGCGAGCAGAACGGCACGAACATATATCGGTACACCTGCATGCTCGACTTCTTCGATGCCTCGGGCTGGATGGACCAGCTGATCCAGATCACTCTGCAGCGCAAGGATTTGGAAGAAGATGGAAAATTGGCTCTGCTGGACGTGCTGCATGATAGCGGCGTAGATGTTACCGCTCCGCCATTCGCTTCTATGACCGGCTATGGAGCGTCGTCTCTGGAGGGTTTTACCGACGATTGCCTGAGGGATGGCGAGCGAGGACTGGTGCGCTTTATAGACAGTTTTCTTGACGTGGCGGACGAATTCCGTGAGCGGATGGTGCGTCAACTATCTGAAAACGGTTCTCCGGAAGCGATGGCCCTGCTGGAAATCCTGCTCACGTTCGAGAAACCCGAGATCGTCAGGGAAACAGTTATAGCGCTGGGGAGAACCAAAAACGGTTTTGCCCGGGATATACTTGAGAAAGCTCTGAATCGCTTTGAAGGAGAGTTAGCGGCTCTGATAGAGCGTAGTATCAGACGCCTCTCCTTTATCGGCATTCGCGAATCGATCACATTGCCTCACTCCTTCCAGCAACCACTCCCTCTCCATGATGTTTATGCCGGTCCGGTTGATTTTTACGGTTCCCGCTCGCTCTGGTTCGCCTGGAAGTTTGCTGACAATTCCTTTGCGGCCATGCTGGTCTTGACCGGTGAGACAGATGGTATGCTGAATGCGGTCAGTTACCGCATGAAAAATGAGAAAGAATATGGCCATATTCTCAAGGATGTTGCCGACGGTGAGATGTTGATGCCGGTTGAGTCATGCTATGCGGTGGCTTCATTGCGCGATGCGCTTCACCGGAGCCGCGAGCAGGGTTTATATCTTCCACCCGATTTTTATGTTGATATGCGTCTTTTCCGTCCGGATACTCTCAAACCGGAGGCTTATGTTCCGCGATTCAGCCTGGTTCATCTGGAGGGGATCCTGGAAAAAATTCCGGGATATGTGGCTGCGAGTGATAGCCTGCTGGATGATCCCGGATTCGAAGGGTGGGTTTTGACCGAGGCTGCGGTGTACGATGTTGCCGAGCGATTCATCGCCCTGGAAGGGGATGGCGGTTCCGACTCGGTAACATCCGAGGCTCTTGATACCGAGATAGCCAGATGCTGCGACGAACTGATTCTTCCTCGGCGGGCCGAGATAATCAAGCGGCTGCTTCTGTCTGCAGACTATTTGCAGCACATTGATGCTGATGAAGCTGCGGTTCAGCAGACGCTGGCGACGGCGCTCAGTCTGGTGGGAGGTTTTTTGCCCGACTGTCGTCATCCGTTTATCCGAAGACTGTTGCTGGATAGTGTTGACGCCGCCCGCCAGACCCTGGCCGAGGGTTATGACCCGAGACTTGAAGAATGGTTTGATGACGATGAGTGTGATGATTGATTGCGAGCGGATAGCCGTCATAGGCGGCGGTAGTTGGGGAACTGCTCTGGCCGGGCGTCTGGCGGCCAAAGGTCACGACACATTGTTGTGGGCTTTTGAGCCGGAGCTGGTCAATGAGATAAATTCCAGACATACAAACTCGGTATATCTTTCCGGTATCGACTTGCACCCGACACTGGCCTGTACCGGCAACCTTGAAGAGGCGGTCAGCGGGCGCGGGATTGTGCTGCTGGTTACGCCGGTCCAGGTAATGCGAAGCGTGCTGAAACAACTTGCCGGCCAGATGCCTGCAGATGCTGTTATTGCCAATGCCTCAAAAGGGATCGAACTGGAAACGCTTCTCTCGGTATCACAGATCTGTGCGGAACTGCTGGGTGGCCCGGCTCTATCCCGCTATGTAGTGTTGTCCGGCCCGACTTTCGCCCGCGAGGTCGCCCGTGAACTTCCCTCGCTGATCGTAGCGGCCTCCTGCAATGAGAGCAGCGCAAAACGCGTTCAAGCGGCATTAAGCGGCCCTAGTCTGAGAGTTTATACCAACAGCGATGTCATTGGCGTGGAGCTGGGAGGAGCGGTCAAAAACGTAGTTGCGATTGCGGCCGGTATCTGTGATGGGCTCGGATTTGGACACAACGCCCGGGCTGCATTGATTACCAGAGGACTGGTCGAAATGAACCGCCTGGGTCAGGCCATGGGAGCGCAAGCCACCACATTCACCGGCTTGGCCGGCATGGGGGATCTGGTGCTGACCTGCACCGGAGATCTTTCCCGCAACCGTACGGTCGGTTTCAAGCTTGGCCAGGGGCAGTCTCTGGTTGATATCCTGGCAGAAATGCGCATGGTGGCCGAAGGGGTAAAAACAGCCGAATCGGTCTATCTTCTCTCCCGCCGACTGGGGGTGGAGATGCCGATTGTTGAAAAAACCTACCAGATTCTGCATGAAGGTAAACCTGCTCGTCAGGCAGTGATAGAGCTGATGGCGAGGGATCTTAAAGCGGAAGGATAGCTGGATTCCCCATAATAAATACGTCAGTCAACAATTATTTTGACTGATGCCCATCTAAACCGGCGTTACGGCTTTTCCGTACGCCGGTTTTTTAACGCAAAAATCGTTCAGTAAGAAACATTTACATTTGTACTCTGCTAAAGCTACGGTATAGTTTCATCTTCAATGCTGTTCAGTTAGGCTTGTATGTAGCGAAGCCCCGTGTCACAAGAGAGCTTGTTGCTGAGATACAACGGGTCATGGAGGAAAATCATGGATAAGCATTTCAAAATACTGGTTGTGGATGATGAACCGGTCAACATCCAGCTTATGACGGCCGTACTCAAAGATGAATACTGCATCCTCACGGCTTTGAACGGATACGAGGCCATAAACCATCTTGAAGAGCACAAGCCCGATCTCATTCTTCTGGATGTGATGATGCCCGATATTTCCGGGTTCGATGTCTGCAAAATCATCAAAGCCGATGAAAGGTTCACTGATATTCCGGTTATCTTCCTGACAGCTCTGGACAGTCAGGATGGTCAACTTCAGGGGCTTGAACTTGGCGCTATTGATTATCTGACCAAGCCGATTATTTTTCCTCTGCTCAAACTACGGGTACGCAACCAACTGGCAATGAAAGAGCAGCGGGATCTGCTGGCACGTCAGAAGGCAGAGCTGGAAGCGGCTCTGGCTCAAGTCAAGCAACTTGAAGGAATTATCCCGATCTGTTCTTACTGCAAAAAAATCAGGGATGACAAACAAAGCTGGCATAGATTGGAAGATTACATCACCAAACATTCTGAGGCTGTGTTCAGTCACGGTGCATGTCCTGACTGCCTTGAAGAACAGTTGAAGATAATAGCGAACATGCAGTGACAACTAAGGTACATCGAACCGAACGTCTGATTGCCAAAGGCGACCGGGTTGATGCGGAGCCATGGATTCCGTGGAGCAGCAAAACTGGTTTGAGATTATAGCTGACTATCATCCTCAAATAACATTTCGATCAATTGAAAACTTTTCAAATGAAGGCGGCGGTTAAAAAATATCGTGGGTGGGACGTTGGATGGGGGAGGTAGAAGAGTATTATCCACCCAGAGCATAATTGAGAGCTTAAGGGAATATCTCACGAATGAAGCGTTGAAGTTGAACTTCTTTGCTTAAGAGGGAAAGTCAATCCAGATGCCAGACAAGTTTCAACACAGCGAGATCGTCCACAACGAGAATAGTCGCCAACGTGGATTGTCGCTTTTGTGTCAACGCGTATAGTTGCTGAAATGTCAAACGCGGGGCCTGTACAATCGTTTGTGTAAATGCTGAAATTCGGTAAACGACCCCAGGGAGGGGCATACCGATGGCTACCACAGACGAACTGCTCGACAATTTGATGAAGAATTACAAGAAGCCCGAAGATTTGATAGGTGAAAATGGACTTCTGAAGCAGTTGACAAAGCGGCTGTTAGAACGAGCAATGCAAGCCGAGTTGACTGATCACCTTGGTTATGAGAAACAATCTCCCGGCGGTAAGAACAGTGGCAATTCCCGAAACGGTAGTTACAATAAAACCAACACTGGTGATTTTGGCAACCTCGAAGTAACCACTCCTCGTGACAGCAATTCAACGTTTGAGCCGATCATCCTTCCTAAAGGCGAAACCCGCTTTACTGGTTTTGATGACAAGATAATCTCTATGTATGCCCGTGGAATAACCACCCGTGACATCCAAGGGCATCTACAAGAGATTTACGGGATAGATGTACCATCCGCACTGATTTCCCAAGTTACCGATGCAATCAGTGAAGAGGTACTGAGGAAACATTGCTAATAAATGGACGATGCCTATCAGAGACTGGAAGTCAGCACTGAATCAATTCAGTATTTTGTTTGAAGGGAGAATGCCCAACCACTAGGGTTTTTGTCGTTCAACAGTTTTTTGGCATACTGGATTGTAATTTGCCGGAATAACGATATAGTTTCTTTGTCAGTACTGATTCAGGAGAAGCCCCAAGTGGCATTCATGAAATTGCTGGCAAAGGGTAAATTAGATCGATTACATCGACTTTGACATGGAGGTCGTATGACTGATCATGTAAATTCAGAGGTGGCGGCGTTACAACAAAGCGAGGATGATTATCGTTTACTGTTTGAAAGTATGCTCAACGGCTTGGCTTATTGTCGTATGCTGTATGATGAAGATGGAAAGTCGGTAGATTTCATCTATCTAGATGTAAACGAAGCGTTTAAGTCACAGACTGGACTTAATAACGTTGTCGGCAAGAAAGTTTCCGAGGTCATTCCTGGCATTCTGGATGCTGATCCACAGCTTATTGAGACCTATGGTCGTGTTGCTATGTCAGGTATTCCTGAGAGATTTGAAGGTTATCTTGAGTCCTTGCAGATGTGGTTCTCGGTTTCGGTCTATTGTCCGAAACATGAACATTTTGTTGCTTTGTTTGATGTAATTACTGAACGCAAAATGACGGAAATGGCTCTGCTGGAAAGTCAGCAGCGTCTGCGTTTCCATGTTGACAATTCACCAATGGCCATAGTTGAGTGGGATTCCGACTTTATCGTGACTAGGTGGGCTGGCGAATCAGAAAGAATTTTCGGTTGGACTCAGGCAGAGACAATCGGGAAACCGATTATGGATTTACAAATGATATTTGAAGAAGACATCCCGGTTGTTCAGGAAACAATGAGGAAACTTTCTAACACGAACTCAAAGTACGTTGTTTCAACTAACCGTAATTATACTAAAGACAGAAAGATTATTACTTGTGAATGGTACAACACTGTATTGAATGATTCTCAGGGTAAATTGGTTTCAGTCTTATCTCAAGTGTTGGATATTTCCGCACGTAAACAGGCTGAAGATGCTCTTGTACAGTCAGAGTCAATCCTGAAAGCGAGCCAGATTCTGGCAAAAGTCGGCGGATGGGAGTGGGACGTTGCACTCCAAGCAATGACCTGGACGGAAGAAACCTACCGCATCCACGATATTGAGCCATCCTCCATCACGCCTGGCTCCGCAGCGCATATCGAAAAAAGTCTGAGCTGTTATCATCCGGAGTACCGAAAGCTCATCCATGATGCTTTCATGCGCTGTATCGAGCAGGGTGAAAGTTACGATCTGGAGTGTCGGTTTACCAGCGTCACTGGCCGCAAACTCTGGATTCGTACAACGGCTCAGCCGGAGTACCACGGCAACCATGTGGTCAAGGTGATCGGCAACATTATGGACATCACCGAGCGGAAGAATCTGGAAGATGAGCTGACCAGACAAGCCGACTTCACTCTGCGGGTATTCAACTCACTCGATTCAAATATGGCAGTTATCGACAGCAATGGAGTGATTCTGAGCGTCAATGAAGCGTGGAGTAATTTCGCCAAAAACAATCTTGGTACAGACGCAAGCAAATGGGGCATTGGCGCAAATTACTTTGTCACATATGATCGCAAATACGGTGATGTCGAACAGGCGGAAGAGGCGTTCGACGGTGTTCGCAAAGTACAAAGTGGTCAATTACCAAGCTTCAGTCTGGAATATCCATGTCATGGATCGGGAAATGAACAGCGCTGGTTTGTATTGCATGCACTGCCGTTATTGGGAAAAGATGGATCTGTATTGCTGTCGCACTTAAACATTACCGAACGCAAATTGGCGCAGGATGCTTTGAAGGAAGCAGAATGGAAATTCCGTGCTTTGTTTGAGAACGGCCCGATTGGCGTTGCCTATCACAGAATGATCTATGATGACACCGGCAAGGCAGTGGATTACTTCTTTATCGATGCCAATCAAAATTACATCACCCTGACCGGAGTCGACCCCCGGGGCAAAACCGTCACACAGGCATTTCCCGGTATCGAAAATGATCCGTTCGACTGGATTGGCACATTTGACAAGGTTGCCAGAACCGGTGAGACCATGCACTTTGAACAGTACCTCCAGCTTAACGACCGCTGGTACGATGTTGTCAGTTATCAATATAAGCCGGGTCATTTTGTCGCTTCATTTGCCGAGATCTCTGAGCGCAAAAAAGCTGAAGAACGTCTGCAATACAAGCAGGATATGCTGGCACGGACTGAAAGAATCACGCATACCGGGAGTTGGGAGCTGGATGTGGCAACCGGTGCAGTGACATGGTCGGACGAACTGTTTCGCATCACCCAGCTCAATCCTGCTGATGGAACACCATCTGTTGAAGATCAGTCCAGGATTTATAATCCTGAAGATATGAAGAATCTTTTACGCGTAATCGAGATGGCTGTCAGTGATGGTACACCCTATGAAATTGAATCGCGAATTATCCGACCAAATGGAGAAACACGAATATGTCGCGCCAGGGGCTTTGCAGAGAGAGGGGCGGTGGGAAAAGTCATGCGCCTCTTCGGATCGTTTCAGGACATCACCGAGCGCAGGCAGGCTGAGGAATGCTTGGAGAAGGTGAAGAACCTCTTGTCCGAGGGACAGAAGATTGCTCACATGGGCACATTTGAATACGTGGCCGATACCCAGGCATTGGTTTGGTCTGAAGAGGAATTCCGCATTTACGGGTTAAATCCTGAAGAGCCACCTCCTACGTATGACTTCATGCTCGCAAATTGTATACATCCCGACGATGCTGCTCGGCTGCAACAGGCCTTCTCAGCCGCATTGCAGAACGGCTCGGTTTACGAGATTGTACACAGGATCGTGCGGCCTGATGGCAGTCTACGGTGGTTGCATAATATTGCCAATCCGTATTTCAACCAGAACAACAAGCTCGTCCGGTATGTCGGCGTAACGCTGGACATTACCGAACGCAAACAGGCAGAAGAAGAGAAGCAGGCACTTGAGCAACAACTCCAGCAGGCTCAAAAATTGGAGAGCCTCGGTGTATTGGCAGGTGGTATCGCCCATGACTTCAACAATATCCTTGCGATCATTATGGGGTATTGTGGCCTTACAAAGATGGATTATGAAACGGCCGAGAAGAACATCCCTGAAATGGAAAAAGCCGTTGAACGGGCGGCAGCATTGTGCCGCCAGATGTTGGCCTATGCCGGAAAAGCCCCATTCGAGATAACTCAGGTTGACATGTGTATGGTTGTCACTGAAATGTCAAAGATGCTGCAATCAACCATCGCGCAGAATGTGGTAATCAAGCCCGAGCTTGCAGCAGATGTACCGTGTATTCTTGGCGATGCCAGTCAGCTCAGGCAGGTGCTCATGAATCTGATCATCAACGCAGCGGAAGCCATCGGCGACGCACAAGGCGAAGTCAGGGTAACGTTATCAAAGAAGGTCCTTAACAAATATGGAACTGAAAAGGACTATCTCGGCAAGCTTATCTCTCACGGCTGCTATGTCTGCCTGGATGTTACCGATACCGGCTGCGGCATGAGCGATGAGACCTACAATCGCCTTTTCGAGCCATTCTATACCACCAAGTTTCATGGGCGTGGCCTTGGAATGTCGGCAATGCTTGGCATCATTAATACTCATCATGGGGCACTGCAACTCTCCAGTGAACTGGGCAAGGGGACAACCTTCAAAATTTACCTGCCTGTTCAGATCAGTGACTGCGCCGGTGAAGATTCACCTCTGCAGGTTGCCTCAGTCCCGTGGCAGGGTAGCGGCACGATACTTCTGGTAGAGGATGAAGTTCAGGTACTTCAGATTGCACGAACTATGCTTGAAGCATTAGGTTTCACGGTTATTGAAGCATCGAACGGCAAAGAAGGGTTGGAGTTGTTTCAGAAGAATGCCGCAGACATTAACCTGGTTATCACTGATATGGGTATGCCTGTAATGGATGGTTATCAGCTGTTCCGTGAGTTGAAAACACTCAAATCAGATCTGCCGATCATCATATCAAGCGGCTTTGGTGATTCTGTTGTGGAATCCCGGATAGCCAGCGAAGATATAGCCGGCTCAATCAGCAAGCCGTACAGCTTTGATCGGCTGCGGGATGTGTTGAAGAGTGTTACAGAGGGAATACAGAATCAGACGTGAGGGAAAGATTCTATTTGTTCGCAGGATAATACGACAACTAAAATAATTCCGAAACATCATTTACACAATTGGATTGACACGCCCCAAACGCGCCAAGTGAGAAAGCGCGCGCGTTGCAATACGTTGCATATTCGAGAGCGAATTCGCATTTAATAGTTGTGAATTCGTCGTACTCCTAGCGCTGAGTCTGTCCATATATTTATAGAAAACGGAGCATGTTTGTTTCTCCGCACTCCGCGAACTCTAATTTTAATGAGTTATAATATGCCACATAGAACTAATTGCCACTTCTGCACACTCGACCCCACTCGCATAATTGCGGATAACACCCACGCCCTGGCAATCATGGACGACTTCCCAGTCTCCCCCGGCCATGCTCTTATCATCCCGAAACGACACATCGCATCACTGTTTGAGGCATCTAGGGAAGAACGAGATGCTTTGTTTGACCTGTTGGAGGAAGTGCGAAATCCCTCCCAGCCTCCCTTTGCAAAGGGAGGAGATAAATCCCACCCGACCTCACTTTCTGAAAGGGAGGAGAAGATTCTTCCCGACGGCTTCAACATCGGCATCAACGACGGCGCTGCCGCTGGCCAGACCGTCATGCACCTGCACATCCACCTGATTCCGCGCTATGCAGGCGACCAGCCTGATCCTCGCGGCGGTGTGCGCTGGATATTCCCCGATAAAGCGGCTTACTGGAATAATGGCTGACTTAAAAACCTACATATACCAATTTGCGCATCTTCGCCGCGCACCAAATGCCATCTTTACTGTTGCGACAAAGAAACTTGCCCCGCATAAACCCATTCTTCTGCTGGCAGTGCTGGACCTTGTTGCTCGCTCGGTTCTCACCACACCTTTTATCGATGTCACCGGTAATCTCATCGAACTTAACGACCTGTTCAACCTCTATTGGCGGCGAGTAATGCCGATTGGCCAAACAAGCAGTATCGCCTTCCCTTTCCCGCGTCTGAACAGCGAACCATTCTGGGAATTGGTGCCACAACCGGATTGCACAATCACCCCGGCGTTAATCAATAACACCGCGTCGATAGTCAACCTCCGCCGCTATGCACTTGGGGCTCGATTGGAAGATGACCTTTTCCATGTCATGCAGAGCGCTGAAGGCAGAGAAGCACTGCGCGAGACCCTGCTGCAATCCTGTTTTTCTGACGAAGCACAGAATCATCTGCGCGAGCAGTCACTCGTCAACCGGGAAGCCTTTGATTACAGTCTACTGCTGAAGGAACAATCCCATCTTCCTCTGGTGAAAGAGACGCTGGAGGCAGACAACTACCGGCCTGCAGCAAGAGACCAGGGCTTTCGCAAGATTGTGGTTACCACCTACGATCACCGCTGCACGTTGTGCGGTATCAGGATCGTCACGCCGGATGGACATACCGTTGTGGAAGCAGCCCACATAATTCCTTGGTGTGAAAGCAAGAATGACGACATTCGTAACGGCATGGCGCTCTGCCGCCTCTGCCACTGGGGATTTGATGAGGGGATGCTGGGAGTGTCAAAGAGCTACATGGTCATCACATCATCTTCAATCAACCTCACTCCCAACTTTGCCGGGCCTTTGCAGGCCCTGTCAGGCCGTAGAATCATTTCACCTTCAGATGAAGCATTACTGCCTGCATTGGAGTATCTGAGTGAACACCGCAATAAGTGGCGATTGTGAAATAGATAGTCAGATTTCAAGAGGTGCGACTCACCCTGAAGAATTCCTGGGCATGTCAGACAGACAAACGCAATACCCGCCTGGCGTTGGCGGTGGTGGTTGCTGCAACTGTTTCCGGGGATATTCCCCTGATCTCCGCCAGACGTTCAGCCGTTGCCACCATCCAGGCCGGCCGGTTGAAGCGACCGCGATATGGTTGCGGCGCCATGTCCGGTGCGTCGGTTTCCAGTACCAGATGCTCCGGTGCTGTCTCACCGGCCAGACGAAGCGGCCTGACGGCATTTGTCCACGTGATGGTTCCGGAGATGGAGATGGCGAATCCAAGCCGGATGAATTCGCGGGCCATTTCAGGAGAACCCGAGAAGGCATGCATTATTCCACCAGCCTGCGCGGCCCGCTCCTCCCGCATGATCGTAAGTATCCTCTCGAAAGCCCGCCGGCAGTGAACCAGCACCGGCAACCCCAGTTTTACCGCCAGACGCAACTGTTCGCGAAAGGCTGCTTCCTGCACTGCAGGCTGCACCGTGTACGCCGGGTCAAGACCGATTTCACCAATGGCGATTCCATGCGGCGCCAGCTCCGTCAGCGTTGCCATATTCCGCCCGTGTGCGCATGACGCATGCATGGGATGAATACCGAAGGCAGGCAGGATCTGATGATGTTCGGCTGTAAGCGCCGCTATCCGCTGCCATCCGTCGGGGTGTACTCCCGGGAGTACAAAACCGGTAACTCCGGCAGCAGCAGCCTCCTGCAGTATCTGCGGCAGACTTGAAACCAGCGGTTCCAGATCAAGATGACAATGGGTATCGATCATGTCACTACTTTCTATATGAATTCCATCCACCCTGATATATCAATCATCGTGCCGATCTTCAACGAGGAGGCGGAATTGCCTGGTCTGCTGGACTCACTGTCCGCACAGCAGAACGTCAGGTTTGAGCTGATCCTGTGTGACGGGGGATCGAGCGACGGCTCGCAGCAGCTTTATTTCGAGCATGCGGCGGGCAGTTGCTTTCCGGTCAGACTGATCCAGGCCACGCGCGGGAGAGGGTGCCAGATGAATGCAGGCACAGCCGTTGCATCCTCAGGATTGCTGCTCTTTCTTCATGCCGATTCGCGTTTTGATGAATGCGACGCCCTCTATAAGGCCGTTGCTCTCTATCGCCGCCAGACTGCGTCCGGCTCACGATATTTTGCCGCACGCTTCAGCCTGCGGTTTCGCCGCTCTGAACATTCTCCTTCACCGGCCTGGTTCTATTACGAGGCCAAGGCCCGCCTGCCACGTAGCGACTGCATCCGTGGCGACCAGGGGTTTCTGTTAAACCGCAACCTGCTTGCACTGACGGGCGGTTTTGACGAATCGCTCCCGTTTCTGGAAGATGTCCGTCTGGTCGAGTCGCTGGCCGCACATGTGACGTGGCTGCTGGTGCCGACCGTCATCAGTACCTCCGCCCGCCGCTTTGAAAAGGAAGGGCTGTGGGAAAGGCAGGTGCTGAATGCTATTATTATCAACAGCATTGCCACAGAGTGGACAGAATTCTTCAGTGCGCTTCCCGGACTGTATCGTTGCCAGACCGACACCGGCCGACTGCAGCTTCACCCCATTCTGAAAGGTATCAGCATGTTGATTGCCGGTCATGATCATGCCTGGTGCTGCAATTTCTGGCGGGGCACCGGTCGTCACGTAGCCGGCAACGCCTGGCAGATTTTCTTCTGGCTGGACGTTCGCCGCGCTTTCCGGGCCGGAAAAACGGCGGGAGAGGTGAATTCGAGCAGTCTGGATTTTTACCGGCGCCGGCTGGAACCGTTTTTTCAGAGTCGAATTGCAGCTTTTCTGGCGCAAAGTGCAGTAAAACTCTGGCTGTGCCGGATGTTACTCAGAGGAACCAGCTAAAAAGACTGATCACCCGCTCCATGAAGCGAATCAGCAGGCCGCGCCGTTCGTGGATATCCAGTTCCACCTGACGGGAACCGGCGATCTCTTCCCGCAGAAGCGACCGGACCTGTCCTCCGAATTCAACGTTATCCACGATGCAGTTGATCTCGTAATTGCGGTGAAAACTGCGCTGGTCGAGGTTGGCCGACCCGATCACCGTTCGTTCTTCATCGATCAGCATGACCTTGGCGTGCAGGATCTCGCGCTCCAGTTCAAATATCTCGACTCCTCCCCGCAGGAGCGTGCTGTAGGAACTGCGTCCCAGCACCAGTACCAGCGGTACGTCACTGCGGGCCGGCAGCAGCAGGTTCACCCTGACTCCCCGCCGGGCAGCCCGCAGCAATGCCCGAATGATTCGCGGGCCGGGGACGAAATAGGGGGTGGCTATCAATATTTCCTTGGCGGCCGAGGCGATATTGACTTGAAACGCCTCACGGATGTAGGAACGTCGCAGATGTGGACCACCGCTGACGATGGAGATGAGAGCATCCCCCGTCGCGTTGGCGGCACTGACAGAGTAACTGACAGGAGCCTGTATGCCTGGATCGTCCCGTTCCATCTGCCATGTTTCATAAAAGATCCGTATCAGCTCGACGACAGCTTCGCCTCTGATGCTGAATCCCAGATCACGGAACCGGCGCCTGCCTTCAAAACGGCCTGCATACTCGTCTCCGATGTTGAACCCCCCCAGAAATGCCAGCTGGTTGTCGATAATCGTCATCTTGCGATGATCACGCTTGTCAAACCAGTACACGCCCCGTCTGAAGGAAGGCTTATTGAATGGGAGCAGGTCCACTCCCTGGAGGGCGAGTCTGTTGAAATAGGATGTGGGGGTCTCGACGCAGCCGATGTAGTCATAAATGAGCTGGACTCTGACGCCGCGTTGTACGGCGTCAACCAGTCCGGCTGCCAGTTCATTTCCGATAGTATCGTTGTTGATAGTGTAGTATTCCAGCAGAATTGAGTGCTGTGCGAGACGAACGGCAGCCAGCATCTCCAAAAAATAGTGCCGCCCCTCGGGGAAGAGTTCGACGCGGTTGTGGCGGTGGGTAACCGGTAGTTCCGTCGGGCGCAGACGCCGCAACAGCCGCATCATTCTGAGCATTCGTTTTGTATGTTTAAAAGGGTTTCCTGACAGATTTCCCCCAGGGTATTACGCCACCGGTATTGTCAAACATCCCAGCGGCACGATCTCCGCAGTCATGACATCACCGGCCCGCACCGGCCCGACCCCGGCCGGTGTTCCGGTCAGAATTACATCCCCCCGCTCCAGAGTAAAGATCGCGGAGATCTGCGCGATGATCTGAGGAATGCGGTTGATCATGTCGGAGGAGCAGCCATTCTGGCGTTCCTCGCCGTTGACCGCAAGTTTCAGATTCAAAGTGTGAGGGTCTGTCACCATCCCGGTCGGTACGAAATCAGATAACGGGCAGGATGTGTCAAAACCTTTGGCGATCTCCCAGGGCAATCCCTTTGCTTTGAGCTGGTTCTGCACGTCGCGCAGGGTCATATCGATGCCGATACCGTATCCGGCGATATATTCCATGGCCTTTTCGGCGGAAACAGCACGACACTGTTTCCCGATCAGCACCGCCAGTTCGATTTCATAATGACATTCCTGCGAATAGGATGGAATTCGCACTGTATCACCATCGCCAATAACCGACGAGGCCGGTTTCATGAACAACACCGGTGCCGTCGGGGTCTCGTTGCCCAGTTCACGGGCATGTTCAGCGTAGTTGCGTGCCAGGCAGATGATTTTGCCGATGGGGAGCACCTGGTTTGTTCCGATCAGTTTTCGAATTTTCATAGTACCTCCGTCTATTCTGATATTCATTTGTACGGCAGTATCTCCTGCCGCAGACCGTCTATCCGCTCAAACTCCGGATCCTTATGCAGCAACACCGCGAAACTCCGTCAGTGCTTCCTGTGCTGCATTGGAATAAGGCTGTTACCCGTCATTTCCTCCGGCTGTGCCAGTCCCAGCATCTTAAGCATGGTCGGCGCAACATCAGCCAGCCGACCACCATGGCGCAGGGTAACACTCTTGCGGTCGTCATCGACCAGGATAAACCAAACCGGATTGGTCGTGTGTGCTGTGAACGGCTCACCGTTTTCATCGATCATCTGCTCGGCGTTGCCGTGGTCGGCGGTGATCAGAGCTGCACCACCTTTTTCCAGCACCTTTGCGATGACCCGGCCTGCACAGGCATCCACCGCTTCAACCGCCCTGATGGCAGCTTCAAGGATACCGGTATGCCCGACCATGTCGCAGTTGGCAAAATTGAGGACGATGACATCATAGCGATCCTGATCCAGACGATTCAACAGCTCTTCCGTCACAAGATACGCGCTCATCTCCGGCTTCTGATCGTAGGTGGCGACCTCTTTTGGTGAGGGAATCAATGCGCGATCTTCGCCCGGGAAAGGAGTTTCCACCCCGCCGTTGAAGAAAAAGGTTACATGGGCGTATTTCTCGGTTTCGGCGATCCGCAGTTGTTTCAGCCCGGCAGCGGCCAGCACGCCGCCCAGGATATTGGTCAGTTCGGTGGCGCCGAATGCGATCGGCAGACCGAAGGTGGCATCGTACTCGGTCAGACAGACATAACCCGCCAGTTTCGGCCAATAATGGCGTTCAAAGCCGGTGAAACCATCCAGGGCGATGGCCCGGGTGATCTCGCGAGCCCGGTCGGAGCGAAAGTTGAAGAAGATAAAACCGTCACCATCATTGACCCTGGCATCTTCAGCAACAACAACCGGCAGTACAAATTCATCATGCACCCCGGCGGCATAGCTCTGCTCAATCGCCTCTTGTGCGGAGGCCCGCAATTCTGCATCGCCGCAGACGATGGCGTTGTAAGCTTTCTCAACCCTGTCCCAGCGATTATCGCGATCCATGGCGTAATATCTCCCCATTACCGTCGCGATTTTCCCGATACCGATCCTGGCTATTTCCGCCTCCAGTTGCGCCAGATATTCAATGCCGCTCTGGGGAGGGGTATCACGGCCATCCAGCAGGCAGTGGACAAAAACGTCGGTCAATCCCTCCCGTCTGGCCAGCTCCAGAAAAGCATAGAGGTGGGTATTGTGCGAATGCACCCCGCCATCGGAGAGCAGTCCGGCGAGATGCAGTCTCCCTCCGGAGGCTTTAACCCTGGCGATACAATCGAGTAATACAGGATTGGTGAAGAAGTCGCCGTCAAGGATGGCTTTCGTAACGCGGGTCAATTCCTGATAGACAACTCTGCCTGCCCCCAGATTCAGATGTCCAACCTCGGAGTTACCCATCTGACCCTCCGGCAGGCCGACCGCCATGCCGGAGGTGTAAATCGGAACATGCGGGTATTCGGTGAGAAACCTCGTCAGGTTGGGGGTTTTTGCCATGGCAACGGCATTGTGATCGGGGTTGGGGTTTATCCCCCAGCCATCAAGAATCATCAGAAGGAGCGGTTTTTTCATGGGACATGTCCTTTTTTTCCGGGATTTTGGTTCACTGAAATATCGGCTTATTATCCTTGTAATCAGGGTTTCGGAATATCCACCTTCAGGTCAAGCTCCCGAACGCCCCCCAGCGTCGAGAGCGGCTGATCGAATCTGGCGGCATCACCGATTACGACCAGTTTAAAGGCTTCCGGGTGCAGATATTTTCGTGCTGCATTCTGCACATCAGTTTTGGTGACTTTGGCAATGTTGTCGCAATACTGCTCAAGGTATCCATCCTGATAACCGTAATATTCGAGCCTCGCCCGTTGGGTGACTATGGAAGCCGGGCTGGTAAAGGCGAACATGAACGAGTTGATCATATATTCACGGGCGGCACTCAGCTCCTGATCGCTGACCGGTTCTTTCATGATGCCGGCGATGATATCTTTCATCAGTTTGATTGCCTTGACGGTTGTTTCAGCCTTGGTTTCGGTTTCGGCTATAAAACTGCCGGTAAAGCGACGACCGATATCGAAATGGCTGCCGACACTGTAGGCAAGTCCCTGATTGGTGCGGATTTCCATCGTCAGGCGGGAAGTGAAGCTGCCTCCCAGAATATAATCGAGGACGCGAACGGCATATATATCCGGACTATCCTTGCTCAATCCCAGGTGCCCCATGCGAATGACCGTCTGGTTGACATCCTTTTTACCGTAAAGAGTTTCTCCCTTGAAAAGCTGCTCCGGCTGCGGTACTTCGGGTAACACCAGTGCGGAGCTTTTCTTCGCCGGATCAAAAATGGCATTCAGCTCTTTGAGAAGCGAATCCCTGTCGAAATCGCCCGAGACAGCCAGCAGCATGGTCTCCGGTCGGTAGAAACGTCGATGAAAATCAACCAGATCCTGGCGGGTAATGCTGCTCACCGATGCATACGTTACCTCTTGCCCCAGCGGGTGCCCCGCATAAATCGCCTTTTCGACTTCCCGTCCGGCAATCTCCTTCGGATCGTCATTCCGGCGTCTCAGCCCTTCAATCACATGTTTGCGGGCAATATCGATCCGCTTTTCACTGAAATCAGGGCGCTGCAGCACATCGCCAAAGATCTGCAGAGTACGGCTGAAGTTCTTTTTGAGTGAAGTCAGCGAAACTGTGCCCATATCGCTGCCGATGCTGCTTTCAACAGCCGACGCCATGAACTCCAGTTCATCGTCCATCTTGTCGGGCGCCACCCCGCCGGCGCCGCCGCTGCGCATGACGCTGCCGGTCATGGTCGCCAGTCCGGCTTTCAGAGCAGGCTCATAGACCGATCCAACCCGTACCATGGCCGTCATGCTGATGATCGGGAGCTCGGTGTCCCGCAGCAGGTAAACCGGCATTCCGCACTCCAGCACAACCCTTTCGGCCTTGGGGATCTTGAAGCGCAATTCGGGAAAGGTCATGGTACGGGGATCCGTTTTGGTCATATCTCCGGCAAAGGCCGGGGTAACAAACAGAGTGAAGATGCAGAGGAGGAATATATTCTTTTTCATTTGCCGGAGACCTCCTTTTTAGTGATAAATCCGACGGTACGGTTCTCGCGGGTGAAGTACTGACGGGCTGCCCGTTGAATATCGGCCGGTGTGACCTTGGTTATCCAGCCGCGGTATTCGGTCATATAGCGCCAGCTGCCGGCAGTTGCCTCGTACTCGGTCAGGTTGCGGGCCAGTCCTCCATTGGTGCCCATGCGACGGGCCTCCTCATATTCAATCTTGTTCAGAACACGTTGCAGGTCCCGCTCGGCCACCGGTTCGGATTTGAGCAGGTCCAGCTCAGCCTGTATGGCCTCTTCGACCTCCCTGACCGAATGAGGCGCACGGGGATTAGCGTTGATGATAAAAAGGTTCGGAAAACGACTGCCTGGAGCATCGAAGACACCAACGTCCGTGGCGATCTGTTTCTCGATCACCAGTTTTTTGTAAAAGCGCGCAGTACGACCATTGCCGAGAATTGTTTTTATGACGTCGAAAACGTAGTTATCCGCTGCCATGATGGCCGGTTTATGGTAACCCATGATCAAAGCGGATTCAGCCTCGGCCACCAGTTCGATGCGGCGCTCGCCAGCCTGATCCGGCTCTTCGGCTGTAACCGGCGGCAATGATTTTCCGGGCTTGATGGATCCAAAATATCGTTCCACCATGGCAATGGTCGCTTTCGTATCGATATCACCGACAATAGCGACTATGGCGTTGTTGGGTGCGTAGTAATTATGGAAGAACTGCTCGGCCTTGGTTCGGGTAAGGTTCTCGATATCGGACATCCAGCCGATGGTGGGTTGTCCGTAGGGATGAGTCAGGAAACTGGAGGCCACGAAGGTCTCCCACAGTTTACTTTCCGGATCTGCGTCATAGGAGCGCCGCCTCTCTTCCATAACAACCGAACGCTCTGTGTAAAACTCGCGCAAGACCGCGTTCTGCAAGCGATCAGACTCTATGGCTGCCCACAGTTCAAGCTTGTTTGACGGGAGGCTGATCAGGTAGGTTGTGCCGTCGCGGCTGGTGAAAGCGTTGTAACCCACGCCGCCGTTTTTGGAATAGAGCTCGAAAAATTCATCCTTGATAACGTATTTTGAAGCGTCTGCCTCCAGAGTGGCCAACTGTTTGGAGAGTGCATCAAGCTTGTTCCGGTCGGCCTTGTCGCGTCTGGCCTTTTCGGTTATCAGCGCCTGGCCGGTCTGTTCTATCTTGTCCAGAATCGGCTTTTCAGCGGCATAATCTTTTGTCCCCAGAGTCGTGGTTCCTTTGAAGAGCATATGCTCCAGCAGATGGGCGATGCCACGCTCGTCACTACGCTCATCAACGCTCCCGACCCGGAAGCGGATCCAGGCCGAGACGGTCGGAGATGTATGCCGCTCCACCATCAGGAGCTTCATGCCGTTCTTCATGGTGTGCTCGACGACTTTCTCGTCAAGCGTTGCGGCATGGATGGTGGCAGTAACAAGGCATAACGAAACAGCAAGCAGCAACATTCTTTTCATGTATCTATCCTTTCTTGCTCTGTATTACCTTAAAACAGCGAAAATTTAATATACTTCCCCGGGTTTTCCTTGAAATCCTTTACCAGTGTACCCACATCCTCAACCATCCGATTCATGCGGTCATACAGTTCCCTGTCGTTTAGCAGTTTACCGGCTGTTCCGTCACCGCTTTTGATTCTGGCCAGAATCTCCTCAATCGACGCAACAGAATTGCCGGCCCGAGACAACAGCGCAACGCCATTGTCATAGAAAACGCGATCGTTCAGTAACAGGCCGATGGTGCCTTCTCTGGATGTGAGCTTTTTGTTGAGCTCACGCACATCCCCGGCGGCTTGTATACTCTTGTCGGCAAGGGCGGTCAGCTTCTCATAGAGAGCCTTGTCATAAATCAACTTGTTAAGAGTGCCGTCGGATGCCTGGATATCCTGCAACGTTTGGTCGGCGCGGCTCAGGATGCTGATCAGTTTGTTGTACGGCTCAGGATCCCGGTTGAGTCTGCCCAGAGTCCCCTCGCCGCGGTTGATGGTCACCATCAGATTCTTCATCTCGACCGCCAGACTGGCCACATTAGTGTACAGTGTCTCATCCCGGCTGAGTTTGCCGAGTGTCCCCTTTCCCTGGTTGATGTTGTCGATGATGCCGTTGATCTTCTCAAAGGTAGTGCCGGCCTTCTGGACAACATCATCCAGTTTTGCGCCCGACGTGCCTTTCAATACAGGCGGTGGTTTTTCCGAGTATCGGCTTGAAGGGGTAATATCGACATATTTCTCACCCATCAGGCCGCGGGTCTTGATGGTAATCAGCGAGTCGGAACCGATTTTTTTCAGGGCTGATCTGTCCACTTCAAGATGTATGCTGACCTGGTTGGTTTTCTGTGGATTATCGAAGTGAATATCGGTTACAAGCCCCACATCCACGCCGGCCAGCCAGACCGGCGCGCCGACTTTGAGGCCGGCCACATCATCCATCACCACCAGCAGTTCCCCTTTGACGACAAACATCTTGGTTTTCTGTCCCATAACGGCAACACCACCGGCAATGAACAGCAGAGTAACAAAGATGAATACACCTGCACGTACCTGAGCCCAGCCAATCAGATTGCTCTGTTTCATGTCATTATCACCTGTTCGTTATGCTGAGGACTCTATCCGGATCAACTTCTCCAAGGCCGAGGATGATGCACCACTCTTCTGTTGAGACCGGCTGGATCGAGAGCCGGCTGCGCTTGACCAGCGGCATTTCCGCCAGCAGTGGATTGCTCTTGATCTTTTCAAGAGTGACCGGTTTGGGAAGCGACTCAAGATAGCGCACGTCCACCATATACCAGATCGGGTTGGCGATGGAAGATTTGGGATCAAAATGCTCGCCGTTCGGATTGAGCGCGGTCGAGTCGGGATACCCGCCCCGCGTAACCTCGGCCAGTCCAACCACCGCCGGTTCAGGAATGCTGCTGTGATAGAACAGTACCTGATCGCCGACTTTGATTGTATCCCGCAGGAAGTTGCGGGCCTGGTAGTTACGTACCCCGTCCCACGGTTCGGTCATGTCCGGACGGGATTTGAGATCGTCGAAGGAGAAACAGCCCGGTTCGGTTTTAAAAAGCCAGTAGTTCATGGTGTTCTCACAATAACATATTTACTTCACGCATTGGTATCTCCCTGATTTATTCAAGTCATTTTCGGATAGTTTATTGAGTTTTAGAATATCTGAAAATCCAGCGGGCTCTTCGGCTCCTTCACTGTTCTAACCGGTACGCAATGGGTATAGATCATCGTCGTTTTCAGGCTGGAATGGCCGAGCAGATTCTGAATCACACGGATGTCGTAACCGGCCTGCAAGAGATGGGTGGCGAAGGAGTGGCGGACTGTTTCTTTTCTTGCAGCTTTTCCAGGAATCTCTTGATCCGGGTATCAGTAGCGCCCGATATCTGGTACTTTTCGCAGAAATCCAGGAAAAATCTCAGCCATTTGAGGTAATCTGCGCAATCTGCCTGATATCGTGCAACAAGATGATTGGGAATATGAACCATCCTTGCCCCTTTTCAACCAAAGAGATGTCAACCAAATATTTGCAGTTTATCAAAGTTTGCGTATAGTTGCTCAAAAAAACAGGGCACGAAATGCATTCTGAAAACCAGACTGATTCTGAAACCTGGCCCGCGTGGAGCCAAGAGGCTGTCAGAAAAATACAGCGAAGACCTTGTATGTGTTCGCTTCAGGTATGACAGTAACTGATAAAACGGACAGTCAGACTCCTTGCCGATAAGGCGGTGGAACTCAACTTTGCAGAATCCGTATCGCATATGACCGTGCAGCGGGTTTTAAAAAAACGAATTTAAGCCTCACCTCAGCAAGTACTGGAAAATCCCCCCAGAAGGAAACGCTGCATTTGTAGCCAACATGTCTTCTGAACTCCCCAACTTGAGACGTTGGAATGGGCGCAAAATAAGGTTATTCTTTGCTTGAAATATGGCACGGAGTACTATATTGTTGTTGTAAGAGGGAGTTTTGTGCGAGTATTCAAGTCAAAACATTTTTCACGATATGCGAGGAAGGAAGGAATTGAGAACACCGCTTTAGCAGATGCCATTCGCGAGATTGAAGAGGGGCTTTTTGACGCGGTTCTTGGTGGCGGTCTAGTAAAGAAGCGGGTTGCCCGTGAAGGTAGTGGTAAAAGTAGTGGCTACAGAACTATTATCGCATTCTCTTCCGGTCAGAGAAGCCTGTTTTTATATGGTTTTGCGAAAAGTGACCGGGACAATATCGGAGTTGATGAACTGCGTGAACTACGAAAACTCGCTCAACTCTTTTTAGGACTTAAAGACGATGAAATCGCTTCTGCTTTGGAAATTGGTAGAATTGAGGAGATTCCATACCATGACTAAACAATATAAAAGCAAAATTTTTGCAGCAATCCACGAGACAGCCGAGGATTTCCATGTTGCCGGTATTATCGATGCTAAAACAATGCGGGAATTTGACACGTCATGCCTCACTCCTGTTAAGAATCTAGCACCGGATGAGATTGTTGCCACTCGCACCAGCATCGGCGTAAGTCAATCTGTTTTCGCGCACTACCTGAATGTTGGTGTCAGCACCATCAGTAAATGGGAGCGGGGAGAGAAACATCCCAGCGGAACAGCTCTGAAATTGCTCGATATTATTCGTAGAAAAGGATTAGAAGCTATCTCATGATCTCAAAACTGATTATGCGATAACTGGGGAATGAGGAGGCCGCTTTTCATGCCCCAGTTTTTTAACAAAGAGGCGATAACGAGAAGTGTCCAACCATCGGCACGACCCGCCCAAAAAGACCGGCGGGTCAGCCTCAGCCCCGTTATGTGTGGTCTTTTTGTAGCGGAAAGTAGTATTATAGAGTTGAGTTAAAATATTATGAGAGTATCTCCTTGACATCAAAGGCTGTTGAGGACGATGATACTTCGCTGCCGTTATGCATGAAGAGTAAGTATAACCGGACGATCAACGATTGAGAACATGCCATGAAACCAGTGAAGTTTCCTCAGCAACTATCGAAAAACAGACTCAGGTTGACAATCCGTGTACCTCGCAGCGTAGTGCTCTTATTGATTGCGACGGTTGTCATGAGTGTCTACTCACCCATTTTAGCAGCCTCGGACGTTGATGACCTTGCGGAATGCAGCATTAACGTATTTCAGGAAATTGCAGAGACCCATGCATGGTCCGGCCACACGAAAGGATGTGCAAAAGGCAAAGTGGTAGTCGAGAAGAGGGAGGCGGGTGCCTTCGTTACGACTTGGAAGCTCGTGAAAAGCGCCGGCAGCTGGGAGAAACTCGCCCTGTCTACGGCGGTAGGTTATCAGGAACTGGTTGACAAAAAACTGCTACACAATGGTATCGAGGATCTGAAGCTACGTGTCAGGCGCCTCAGGAAATGTCTGGACTCAATTGTAGAAAGCAACGATCCTGGAGAATGCCGCGACACAGCCAAAAGGGTTTACAGTGTAGGCTCCACAACAGGATTTGACACGAAAAGGACTATCTGGCTTGATGATGGCGGTCGCCACGTAGTTTTGGGCTTTTCGTATGGTAATTCCTCCGCATCTGACACTGCGCCTGCTGATCTGGAGATGACACCGGGTATTCCTGCTGGGATGCAGATCGATTTGCATCAGAAAAGGGGCGACCGTGGCAGCATCAGATAAAGAATGGACAAACGCTTATGTTTAGAATTCATCTTTCGGAAGAAACCCGCTTCGGAGTCATATTTATACTATCGGTACTGGGGTTGCTGCTGGCATTGCTCCTTCTGAATTATTATATGGGAGGAGATCAAAAAGCATCTTTTGTTGAGAAGGAAAAAGAAAAGACCGTTATCGTAACCCAGGCGAAACAGGGTGGCGCCACCCAGCTTCCACCACCCAAATCAGTTGTTAGCACGGTAAGGGAAGCTCTAAAACAAAACAACTATTCAACTACTTACATGGAAATCAACAATGCTTCCAAAACAGCGCCCGAATATGAAGAGCTCAGAAAACAACTAGCTGAAGAGAATCAGAGTCGTAAAGCTCCGAGTGTCCGCAAGGAAACCGCCGCTTCACCGACCGCTCCGATCCGCTACTTCGATGAGTCAACGCCTCGTAACAGGAGCGCCGATGCCGTCTATATTTATTTTGTAGAGATAACCGGCGCTCTTATGCCCAGATTCTGCGTTCAGATATCTGCGAAACGGCCTCTTGGATTCAACGGAATCAGAATAACCGCTGACAACAAGAAAATAGAAATCATAGTGCCTTCCGCTCACGTTGAGAATACTGACCAAGGCGCGGCGGAATGGTATGATGTGCCGCTTGACCGGCGCATGTACGGGCTTGTTCAAGCCATGATGAACGCCAGGAAAGTCACACTGACCATTGAAGGTGCCAGGGGCAGCACAACACGTGTTGTGACTGACGTCGAAAAAAAAGGATTTCGTAATATACTTGATGCGTATACCGCACTGGGAGGCAACTTGAACTATTTGCAGGACAATACGACTCCAGACTCCACTCCCGCCAAAAAGCGTCCTTGAGTGCCACGCCGGCAAAGCTTCAAGATCCGGCGCTATTGAAGATTCTCACATGGCGCCGACTCTTTATTTACCCCCTGAATCCCGACAGTATGGCGACAATCAATCCACCGCCAATAATGACGCGATACCATACAAACGGAGAAAGACTCTGCTTCTGAACGAAGCGCAGCAAAAAAGCCACGCTGATATAGCCGGTAATGGCAGAGATGGTTATTCCGACCAGCATCGGCAATCCCTCGCCAGCCGGAATGCCATGCTTTACTATGTGGAGGGTTTTGAGCAAGGCTGCGCCTGCCACGATCGGCAGTGACATCAGGAACGAGAAACGGGCCGCGCTCTCGCGGGTAAAACCGAGCATCAAACCGGCGGTGATGGTGATACCGGAGCGGGAGACGCCCGGGATCAGCGCCAGACATTGAAGCAGGCCGATTATCAGCGCACTGCTCCCCTTGATATCATGCAGCGCCAGACGCTTGCGTCCGAAGTAATCGGCCAGTCCGAGAATCAGGCCGAAAACCACCAGAAATGATGCAATCAGCAACGGATTGGAGCGGAAGATGGCCTCGACCTGGTGCTCGAACAGCTTGCCTGCAATGGCGGCCGGAATTGTAGCGGCGATTATCAGGAACGGCATTCTCCTGGCGGGGGTACCAAAAGAACGCTTTGCCAGCACATCGAAAAATGATGCTGCCAGTTCGATGATATCGCGCCAGAAATAGAGCGCCAGCGCCAGAAAAGTCCCCAGATGCAGGGCAACGTCGAACGTCAGGCCGGATTCAGGCCATCGAAACAACCAGGGTACCAGGATAAGATGGGCGGAGCTGCTGATTGGCAGTACCTCGGCAAAACCCTGTAGTGCACCGAGAACCAAGGCATGGAGCAGATTCATGTATAACTCCTTTATAGAGAATGAGGCAGACAGGATACTGCAAGTCGGGATCAAAGGCAACCTCGCCGTGCTTACTCGCCAACTCCCGTGGAAAGCGCGCAACAACCGGTGATTCATTCTTTTTACTCTGTGAAGAAGGTGGTATGTATGGTATATATTGTGCCGTACTCATATAGATGAAAGGTGAAATCATTCGATGAAAAAAGCACTCATAACCGGCGTCACCGGTCAGGACGGCGCCTACCTGGCTGAATTGCTGTTGGAAAAAGGATACGAAGTCCATGGTATTAAACGTCGCTCCTCTCTGTTCAATACCGACCGTATCGACCATCTTTACCAGGACCCGCACGACACGGGGCGTCGTCTTGTATTGCACTATGGCGACATGACCGACTCCACCAATCTAATCCGGATTATTCAGGCGGTTCAACCGGACGAAATCTACAACCTGGCCGCCCAATCCCATGTGGCGGTCTCCTTTGAGACCCCGGAATACACCGCCAATGCCGACGGTATCGGACCTCTGCGTATTCTGGAGGCAATCCGTATTCTGGGACTGGAGAAGAAGTCCCGCTTCTACCAGGCCTCCACCTCCGAGCTGTATGGTCTGGTGCAAGAGACCCCACAGAAGGAGACCACCCCCTTCTACCCCAGATCTCCCTATGCTGTCGCCAAGCTGTACGCTTACTGGATCACTGTTAACTACCGTGAAGCCTATGGTATTTACGGATGTAACGGCATTCTCTTTAATCACGAATCGCCGGTCCGGGGAGAAACTTTTGTCACCCGCAAAATTACCCGTGCGCTGGCCAGGATCAAACTGGATCTGCAGGAGTGCCTCTACCTTGGCAATCTTGATTCTTTGCGGGACTGGGGCCATGCCAGGGACTACGTCGAGATGCAGTGGCTGCTGATGCAGCAGGATCAACCGGAAGACTGGGTCATTGCAACCGGGATACAGTTCAGTGTGCGCGACTTTGTCACTACAGCCGCAGAGGAGTTGGGGCTGAAAATCACCTGGCGGGGAACAGGAGTAGACGAGACCGGGACCGACCAGAACGGAAATGTCCTTGTCAAAGTCGATCCGCGCTACTTCCGCCCTACTGAAGTTGAAACACTCCTGGGTGACTCGACCAAGGCTCGCGAGAAACTGGGTTGGACACCGAAGATCAGCTTCAGGGAACTGGTAAACGAAATGGTGCGGGAAGATCTTAAGAGCGCAGAACGGGATGAACTGGTAAAAAGGCACGGATACAAAACGTTTGATTATCATGAATAATGTGACGGAAACCGGAACGTTGACAGCCAAGCGAATAATTTGATTCAACTGCATTGATCTGTTATAGTTTATTACCGTATTTAAAATCTGAAACTCAGAAAACATGAGGTAACAGGTGAAAATATTTTCGAATTCCAGAGGCTTTACCCTCATCGAACTCCTGGTCGTTATTGTTATTATCGGTCTGTTGGCGTCGCTGGTTACCCCCAAGCTGTTCAGCAAACTTGGCACTGCCAAGGAAAAGACCGCCAAGGCGCAGATTGAGATGATCGTCACGGCGCTGGATGCATTCAGACTTGATGTTAACAGATACCCGACTACCGATGAAAAGCTGGAAGTGTTATGGAAAGATCCGGGGTCCATTAAAAACTGGAAAGGTCCTTATCTGCCCAAGGCGCTGCCTGCCGACCCGTGGGACAATCCCTATTTTTACAAATCACCGGGATCCGACAAACACCCGTTTGACCTGAAATCCTTCGGCGCTGATGGCAAAGAGGGTGGCGAAGGCGAAAATAAAGATATAAGCGCCTGGGATTAATTTCATGACCAAACCGTTATTTGGTCAAATTCTGCTTGCCAACTCTTTTTGCGACGAAGAGTCCCTCAAGCGCGCGCTTGATGTTCAAAAAGGTTATGGCGGTAAAATAGGCTCTATCCTTTTAAACATGGGTGCAATCACCGAGGATCAGCTTCTGGAGTCGCTTTCATGCCAGCTTGAGATACCCTATTTGCGATCTGTTGAGGGACTCTCGTTGCATCTCCTTCCGCTTGACGTGCGCTTTCTGCGTGAACAAAACCTTTTTCCGTATCAGGAAACCCAGGATTCTGTTCGCATTCTGACGACCAATCCGCTCAATAGCTCTGCTTTCTCGCTTATAGAAACGCTTACAGGGAAAAAGGTCCTGACGGCCCTTGTACGCGAAGAGCCGCTGAAACAGCTGCTCATGGCACTTGATGAGGAATTGGTTGCATCAACCGGTTATGTTGACGCCGATGAAGAAATTGACAAACTGAAAGAGCTTGCGTCTGAAGCTCCTGTTATCAAACTGGTCAATAACATCCTGTCAAAAGCGATGGAAGTTAACGCCTCCGATATACATTTTGAATCGTTGCGCGGTGCAATGAAAGTGCGTTTACGGGTTGATGGCATACTTACAACCATAGAAGTCGTGGCTCAGAGCCTCAAACTGGCTGTTATTACCCGATTGAAACTGATATCCGGTATGAACATCGCCGAAAACCGTATCCCTCAGGATGGTCGCATCTCGCTGCGAATTGCCGGTAAAGAGATCGACATCCGTGCCTCATCAGTTCCCACCCAGTTTGGCGAGAGCCTGGTTCTCCGCCTGCTGGGAAAAGAGGATATCGATTATTCCCTTGAAAGTCTCGGCTTCCTGCAGGATCAAATTCGACTCATAACCAGCCTGACGCAGAAAACAAGCGGTGTTTTTCTGACGACCGGACCGACCGGCTCGGGTAAAACAACCACCCTGTATGCCGTCTTGTCGCTCCTCAATTCCGACCGGGTCAAGATAATAACCGTCGAAAATCCGGTAGAGTATGAATTCAAGGGTATCAGTCAAATCAACATCCGCCCCGAAATTGATTATACCTTTGCCAATGCCTTGCGAAGTATCCTTCGCCAGGATCCCGACATCATAATGGTTGGTGAAATTCGCGATGGCGAAACGGCAGAAATTGCCATGCAGGCTGCATTGACCGGACATTTGGTCGTTTCTACACTTCACACCAACAGCGCTCTCGCTTCCATCGCCCGTCTGCTGGACATGGGGAGCGAGATGTTCCTGCTTAAATCGACAATTGTCGGTGTTATGGCGCAGCGACTGGTGCGACGACTCTGTCCGGCCTGTGCTGCGGAAGGTATCTTTCCAGAAGAACTTGCCGCACGCTACGACATGCACCGGATACTGAAGGAGTTCCCTGAGCTGAAACCAGCTCCACGGCGTGCGGTCGGATGTCCGCAGTGCAACGGCAGCGGCTATCGCGGGCGCTTGGTTATAGCTGAAATTGCGCCGTTCACCCCCGAAATTCAGGCGATTTTTGATACTGACAAGAGTTTTGATGATATGAATCGTATCGGTTACCGCACCATGATGCAGGACGGTCTTGTCAAAGTCATGGGAGGGAGAACCACGCTCGAAGAAGTTCTGAGGGTTGCTCATTGAATCGCTATATCTATGAAGGAGTGACAAGAAACGGCGATAAGGTTTCCGGCAGGATGTTTGGTGTTGAGGCCGATCTGGTTAACGAAATCCGTTCACGCGGAATCATCCTCACCTCGATCAGGGAAGACCGCAAATCGATGCGCCGCGGCAGATATTCACTCATGGATTTCAAAAACAACTCCGAAGAGCTCTATCACCTCATTTCCGCCGGAATAAAGCTGGATCAGGCGTTGGCCATGGTTATAAAGAACACCCGTAAGCAGTCGGTGCATGATTTTTGGGAAGGGGTATTAAGGCGGATCAAGGAGGGGCAGCAGTTTTCGGCTGCACTCCGGGCCGGATTTGAACAACATGAATTTGGCGGTGGTGATCTTTACATCAATGTTCTCGCGGTTGGTGAAGAAATAGGTGATCTCAAAAGCGCTTTCAAAAACCTGCTCGATTATCTGGAGTTCAAATTTTCCCTCCTGAAAGAGATCAAGTCCGCCATTTCTTACCCGCTCTTTTTGATTGCCATGAGTATGGTTACGGTCGTGATTGTGTGTGGTTTCATTCTGCCCCGCTTTGCCAAAATATTCACGGCGGAAGAGTTAAAAAAACTGCCGGCCATCTCCAAAATCACTATAGGTTACGGTAAATTTCTCAATGCGCATTTCCCTTTGATTACCTTGACAACAGTTGTGGTTATCGGCCTGATCGTCTGGCTGGCAACGACTCCCGCCTTTGTTGCCCGCCTGAAAATATGGGCATATACGTTACCCTTTGTCGGCAATTTCATGCTGCTCTCGGACCTGGCCAATCTCTTTTCGTCGCTGGGATCAATGCTTGGAGGCGGGGTTGATGTGAGCCGCGCACTCAAGCTGTCAGCGGCGGTCGTAGGCAGCCGGCAACTGACCAATCTGCTCGCCGAAACCAATGAAGAGGTGCGCAAGGGGAATCGAATCAGTCAGGTATGGAGCTGCAATGATCTGATACCGGAAGATGCGGTCTCGCTGGTGGTGGTTGGTGAAAGCTCAGCGCGCATGGGAGAAATTTTTGAAACCCTCGGTAAACGTTATCTTGATTCTTTCAAAACCGACATCAGTCGTTTACTTGCCTATCTGGAGCCTCTCATCATCGTCTGCGTCGGATTTTTTATCGCCCTGATCGTCATTTCCATCATGCTTTCAGTCGTCAGTCTCGGGGATGTCGCGTTGTGAAGGGTGTCTACGGATTCACCCTGATAGAGATGCTGGTAATCATGGTGCTTATTTCTATCAGTATTGCCCTTGTCTATCCATCTCTTCACGATCTGCGGGAAAAGTTTGATACTCTTATTGATAAGGCCGCTGACGAAAAAAATGTTAAAAAAGAGACCTTCACACGCTTTGCCAATGATGGAATTCCCTACAAAGCCATATCATCTGCTCTCAAGCCGTAGCTGCGGGTTTACTCTGGTAGAGGTTCTGGTTGCCACACTTATCATGGTCGTTTCAATTGTCACCGTGACGGCAGCGTTACGCCAGTTCAGCATCAACCGGGCGCAACTTCACCGCTATGAACAGCTTTACACGGTGACACTTTCATTGCGTGACAGGATAATGGGGGAGACTTTGACTGACAACCGTCAAGACAAAGGAGTATTCAACGGTCTTGACTATCGCTATACCTGCCGTCTCGAACAGAGCGTCAACAACTACGTTTTCGGTGAAGATGAAGCCCCGAGCGGCAACACCGGGCCATTTTTGATCATGCTTTTCAAGGTAAGTCTGGAGATTGAAGGAAAAACTTTTGAGTTTTACAAGACTCAATACAAAAAACGCTATGAAACCAATAACGAAGAAGAATTCTGACGGATTTACGCTGGTCGAGCTATTGGTGGCGATCACTATTTTCTCACTGGTAGTCGGTATGGCGATGTTTTCGCTACGCTACTCATTTACCGTTGTGCGTCACTTGGATGCACCCTTTGCGGAAGAGACACAAAGGCTTTCTCGGATGAGGGACTGTATCTGCTCCATGTTCAACTATGTGGTGCCATCCCGGGATATATTCAACAACAGAAAGGGTTTTGCGACCTTTTTTACCGGAGAGCCCGAGAGTATGATCTTTATCTCTGCCACGCCACCATCCGGTCGTACCCTGGCGGTCTGCAGACTCTCGCTTGTCAATGGGGATCTAGTGCTGGAAGAAGCGCCGCTTTATGCAGATACCACCAACTATCTTTCACCATCTCTTGAAAGTGGAGATAAAAAAAGTACCGTGATCGTTGCCGGAGTGACCTCGTTTCGCCTCGAGTATCTCCGTAATGGGAAAAAAGAGTCTTCCCTCAAGGCTGCACTCCCTTCACTGGTTCGGATCGTCATGGCTGCCGATGGAAAGGAATCGGAGTATTACTGCCGGATCCCAACGAATTTTCAAGAAAAGGCACTCTTGATACGGGGAATCAATGAACCGATCTGACCGGAGCGATAATGGTTCTGTACTCATCATTGTGCTGGTGCTGATGATGGCGACGATGTCGCTTGCTCTCTACACGGTTTCGCTTTCGCGTGACATGGTGGCTACCTCGCAGCAGCTTCTGGACAAGCTGCAGGCCAGGCTTGACTCCGGCAGTACGATGGAAAAAGTTGTATACATCGGCACAACCGGCAGATTCTCAAGCTGGAATATCGAAAATATAAGCGCCAACCGCGAGTTCCCTCTGCTGCTCAATCTCCGCAACACCCCATTCATGGTCGGCAACAGTCAGGTGCGGCTTCAGGATAGCGCCGGCCGCTTTGGACTTTGGCCGCCAAACACGTATTATCTGAGAAGGATGCTGCAGCACAACGGCATACAGGCGGGAGAGGTTGCAACGGCTATTGACAGCCTGCTTGACTGGATTGATGAAGATGACCTTAAACGCCTGAACGGCGCTGAGTCGTACTATTATCGCGCCGAACAGACAAAAAAATATCTGCCGCGTAATGATCGTTTTATCCAGGCGGTGGACGAACTGGCGCTGATCAAGGGGTGGAGCGGGGCTGTGTTTGATGTTTTGCGTGACGAAATCATGCCGACAGCCACCGGAGCGCTTAATATGAACACGGCAGATGCTGCGTTGTTATCCGGCATACTCGACATCAACCGGGAATCTGCAGGGAAACTGATCCAGCTTCGTGAGAAAAAAGGGGTACTAAGCAGAGCAGATCTCATGGTGTTCGATCCAAATGCTTTGACAAGCAAGGACGAATATATTACTAATTTTCCTTCCAAGACCGTTGCAGTTAACATCAGCACAACCATCGGAGTGTCAGGTGATCTTCAGCATGCCGTTATCAGTTTCAGGGCACGTACCGATCGCCCCTACACTATTGAGACATTTGGAGAGTAATCGAGTTGTGTCCCACAGGAGCAGGCATTGTATAATTTGGGTAATATCGCAATGAAACGTATTCAGATTATCCCGATAGAGAAAACCTACCTGCGGGTCTTTGAAAAACCGCCCAAGGTGCGTCTGACGCGCCAGGTAATAACCTTTAACTACGGAGCTCTGTCACCCTATCCCGGAGGCGGTCATCTTTCCTGTCAAACCGCTACCGGCATATTTGTCTGGTATCTCAAGAATCCGCTGACAGCCGGCATGACCATCCAGATTCCCGAAGGTTATCTGGTGTGGCGGTTTTTTAAAGATCGCACCAACGCTCTTGTGCTGATTGTCCGTCAGGGGGTGCTCTCCGTGATGGTGATACAGAACGGGACGCTGCGCGCCCAGGTGACACGGGCTGCCGACGAAGGAGAGGCGCAGACGCTTGATCTGCTCCAACGGGAATACTCACTGCAGAATGCGGAGATTATCCGTCTTTCGCCGACAGTCACTTTTAACGTGAAACTGCATGATATGATCACCTTTGCCGATGTTCAGCTCAAACCATCCAATCTGCTGGAACAATGTGTTGCGTTGCTGAAAGCGCCCCTGATAGCGATGTTGCTTATTACCTCCGGATTTTACATCTATCAGGAGAACCGCCTGGAATCATACTATGCAGATAAAACGAAGTATCTGGCACGCTTGAAACGTGAAAATGCTGATCTGCAATCATCTTTGGAAGATGTGCGTGAAAAAACAGCCTACTGGCGTGACTTTATTGCCAAAGAGCAGATTTATCCCGACTATTATCAGATACTCTCCGGTTTGACGGATGTGGTAAAGCGCCATGGCGGCTACCTCAACATGGTTGAATACAACGAAAACCGCCTCACGGTCTGGACCGGCATTAAATCGTCCGAGGCTTCGATAATCAAGGAACTGCTTGCCACCGGTGTTTTTCAGGAGGTAAAACTGCTTGCTTCCACCAAGGATTCCTTCAAGCCTGACTTTAATCTCTATAACCTCTCCATCATCCTCCGTCCCCTGTCACCTGATGTTCCGGCAAAAGTGAAATCCTGATGGATCGTTCGCTACTGATTGTATTGGTGATAACGGCGGCCTTTATTTTTTACATAAAACCGGCTCGCGAAAAAGGTGAGCAGACCAGAATGCGACTTTCGGTTGTTGAAAGTCAGATTGCCACCCAGGAAGCGATCAAACGGGGAAGTGCCGATTTCAAAAAGCGGGTTGAGGCAACAGGTAAAACAGCAACCACCAATGAAACCTATCTATACCCGTCTAAAACCAGTGCCAGTCTTGCCCTGGTTGATCTGCAGGATTTTGTGAAAAGTACGGCGACTGCTACTAAAATGGAGATTACCACTTCAACCTGGGGTGAACCTGTCGTCGATGGGACAACCGGTATGACACGCATACCGATGACCTTCATGCTCAAAGGTGTTCCGGCTGATGTTGATCAGTTTCTCCAAAAACTGCTGTACGGTAATAAATTTATCAAGATTGAGCGGGCCTCTGTGTCAAGACTTCAGGACCAGCTACTCGTTCTTAATCTTTCGCTGGTAGCGTTCAAGCGCGGAGGGACGCCATGAAGCGACCGGTCGTAATCCTCACCATAGCGGCTTCAGTTCTGACCGTGCTGTATCACATGAACAACAGAAAAGCTTTGACTCTTAATGACGGACGGGTTCTTTCTGCAACGCCGTCAATGGAATCCCCCCCCCCATTGCAATTCCGGAAACCATCCAATAGCGCCATTGCAACTCTTGCTGTCTGGAATCTGAAACCGGTTGTTCCGCTGCCGGGACTCAAAGATATGTTCAAACCGGTTTATGTACTCGCCCAAATTGGAAGGGTTTATGCCGTTCAGCGCTCCGACCGGCCTAATGAACGATGGGAACTGCTGGGTATTGCGATGCGTGGCAGTCAATGGCGGGCTTTGTTGTATAATTCCGGATTGAAAAAAATGAAAAATGCCGGGGTGGGAGAGCTGGTCGATGAACAACTCAAAGTCCATGCCATCGGATCGGGAAGCGTCACCCTTGAAGCAAAAGATGACAAAAAACCGCAGCGTTTTGAACTTCACCTCTTACACTCTCAAAAGGATAATTATGCAATCAAACGAAAGACTCTTTAATCTTATTTTGCTGCTGACGTTATCTGCCTTGATACTGGGAGGTTGCGCCGGGACAAAACCGACGCCCCCTTATTTTAAGGACATCTATGAATCATCCCGTCAGAAGGGACGTGCCGAATCGGAAGGTCAAACTTCTGACATGCAGGCTGGGCAGTCTGCTGATAGTGATAACCGTAACCTTACGCTGATAAAGGTTGAAAAACCGATTGTCAAAATAATCGCTATCCCCAACCCGCTCAAGCGGGAAATCATTAAGGCTGAAGCAGAAAAAGAGGATAAATCAAAACCTCAACAAGCGCCTGAGGAAGAACAGAAGAAACCTTTAGAGCTTTCCACAGAGGCGGCCTCCGGTGAAGTGCAGATTCTGGTTGAGAATATGCCGCTGTATGACTTTGTCAACCTCGTCTTCGGTGAAATCCTGAAGATCAACTATACGATCGCACAGGATGTTCAGACTGCTCAGGAAAAAATCACTCTCAACATGAACCGTAAAATGCCCGGCAAGGATTTTTTTCCCTTTGCAGTTAATCTTTTACGAAAAAACAATCTGGATATCCGGGATGAAAACAGTGTGGTCTACGTAAGCCGCAAAGGACAGCAGGCAGAGCAGTCTCAAGTGGTAACAACTTCTGAAATCTATGTGGGGACAATCCCTGCTGATCTCGCTCCACAGAAGAGAATCACGCTGGTTGTCACTACCAGCTATGTCTCGGCAAACCAGATACTGCAGGTAGTCAGGCAGTTGCAGTTAATGAATAATGATATCAAGACAGAAATTCTTTCCGGAACTCAGTCAATGATTCTTACCGGCACGGTGGATGCCTTAAAAAAGGTGACCGCCCTCTTTGAGCAGCTTGACCGCACCACATTTGTAAATCGTGACTTCAACCTGGTCTACTTCGACTATATCAATGTCTTGGACTTTGATAAAAAGATGAAGGAAGTTCTGCCGGTGCTGGGCATACCGTTCGGGAGAAGCACAACAGATATCGGGCTTATTACCATACCATTCGAGAAGATCAATGCACTGCTCGTCATCAGTGCCCGCAAAGAGTGGCTGGATACGCTCCTCACATGGAAAGACAAACTTGATGCACTGGAGTCGATGGGGGATGAGATGCAGATGTTTGTCTATCGCCCCAAAAACCGCCCGGCTGAAGAGTTGGTTGAAGTTATGAAAGCTGTTGCTTCCGGTGGCATTGTGCCCTCTGTAGCGGGCGCGGCAGGCTCTCAACGGACGGCGACGCCGGCAACCGCGCCGACGGCCGCAGGTGCCGTCGCACCGGGTAAAGGTTTTACGGCAATACTCGACAAGGGGCGCAATGCGGTGATTGTATCATCAAGCCCCGCCAATTATAAACTGATCCGCAATATTCTGATACAGCTCGATACCCCGCCGCGTCAAGTTCTGATAGAGGCGACCATCGCCGAGGTAACCCTCAACGATCAACTTCAGTTCGGTGTGGAGTGGTTTATTAAACATGCCCTGAATACCAGCAATGCCGGCAACTTTGAAGGCACCATCAGTACGCTGGGTGGTCTTGCGCTCGGGAGTACCGGACTTAACTATGCCATCACCAAACTGCCGGGCGATTTTCAGGCAAAAATCAATATGTTTGCCAAGCAAAACCTGATCAACATTATCTCGACTCCTCATATAGCCATGCTGGATGGCAAAGAAGCAACCATCAACGTCGGCACAGAAGTACCGGTCGTAACCTCCGAGACAAGCGCGGCAGATATCTCAGGTAACAACTCCGGCAGCACTACAGGCACAACCACCACACCGAGCATCCTGCGAAACGTGCAGTACCGCAGCACTGGAGTCATCTTGCGGGTCAAGCCGGTCATTAATTCCGATGGCGCCATGACCATCGATATTAACCAGGAGTTGAGTGAAGCCCAGAACAACACGGTTTCAAACATCGACTCCCCGCTGATATTGAAAAGAAGCATTACGACTACCCTGGCGGTAAAGAGTGGTGAAACCGTTTTATTGGGTGGTCTTATCAGCAGCAACAGAAGTACCGGAGAGAGCAAGGTGCCCTTTTTGGGTGACATTCCGCTGATTGGCCGGCTGTTTAAAACAGACTCAACCGGAATCGCCAAGACAGAATTGATCGTGCAGATCACCCCATATATCCTGAATGACATGGATCAACTTGAATATATAACCAAAAAATTTAAAGAAAGTGTGTTCTTGAAGTGATAACTCTCCGTGAGAGAACCGCTGTTGGCATGAAAATATGCGTATATGGTGTCGTTTGTTTCACCCTGGCAACGCTTCTGCCTCTGCTTGCCGTACATCCCTTGTACGCTGAGGAGCTTGCACCTGTATCCCCTGCCGCCTGTTTCCAGCAGGCCGCCGAGCGCTATTCAATCCCGGCAGAGCTTCTGATTGCCGTGGCACAGGCAGAAAGCGGATTGCAGCAATTTGCAATGAATCGCGGAGGAACAGCCATACTTCCTCGAAACAGAGAGGCTGCCGAGACTATCCTGAAACAGCTTGCTCAGGAACGACCCACCTTTGATGTCGGGATCATGCAGGTCAATCGCTGGTGGTTTGAAAAATACGGGGAACCTTACGAAAAGGGGCTTGATCTCTGCTTTAATGTGGATTTTGGAGCACGCATACTGGCCATGGCAATCAAGGATCACGGATTTACCTGGAAAGCTGTAGGCGTATATCACTCTCCAACCGGATGGAGACAGTCACGCTACACTCAGCGCATCTTCGGCCGTCTGGAAAGAATCCTCCGTCAACGACGTGTCACCACGCTGCAGGAGTTGCTGGAAAAAATGACGGACAGCAATGTCAGGATGACGGCGGGATAGCCGTTTTCAGGATTTCCAGCACGGAAAACGCCCAGACCAGCAAAAAGGCCGCCAGTACCGCCTTCCCGAACCCTGATACCCCGTCGAGCGCTTTCATGATTTCGGATGGCGATACGCTGACCGCACCGCCTGCAATCTGCGAGGCGATCACCGGCATGAGCCCTTTCAGCAGCACAAGAAATGCCAGCAACAGAATCAGGTTGACAAGCGCAAGAATAATGCCGCCTGCCACCTTGCGGCCGAGATAGAGCTGGCCAAGTCCCGGCAGTACCAAAGCGGAAAGAAGCAGGGCGGTTGTTTTTCTGTTCATTCGGTGCCTCCCGTAGTAACCTATAATTTTCTCATATTCCATCCAGAGAAGAGATGTCAAGGATTTTAATAATTTTATCGATAGGTTAGCTGTTATACTCGAAATCGTACATCATCACCAGGCGGGCGCGGTTCTCAAGACAGAGCTGGCATAACTCTCCGGCATCATGCCATACCTCTCCGGCCAGCCATTCTCCAGCCTCGGCATACCCGGTGCGCGCCGCCGTTTCATCATACTCCTTCTTGCACATCCTGCAGGTTTTCATGGATTTTCTCCACATCTGACAAAGGCTCGCTCGTATTCCCGCCGCAGCATGTCCATATCCGCCGTACCGATGACACTCCACGGCAACACAGCATCCTTCGCGATGTCACGCTGCACATACCAGTCCGTATCAATACCGCACTCTCTGGCGGCTTTCTTGAGATTCGCCCCTTTACCCATCGCCGCCAGCAACGGAGACAAGCGTCGATCTCCACGTGACAGGAGCGCCTGCAGATACGCCTCGCGCAGACTCTCGACTTTGAGTCGCACGTTGGACAGAGGGCGCAGGCGGTTCTCCAGCAGCTTGACCTTGCGCTCCAGTGAGGGGAGCGGCTCCATGCCGCACCATTGGAAAGGGGTAAATGGTTTGGGGATGAAAGGGTTGACCGACAGCGTGATCTCGCCCAATCGTCTGTTGGCGCGGGCCCGTTCGATGACCCGCAGACGGATAGCCTCCACCAGCCGGATCAATTCGTCGAGGTCGGCATCCGTTTCGGTCGGCAAACCGATGATGACGTACAGCTTCAGGTTGAGAATATCCCGTGAAACCAGCATATCACAGGCGTCCAGAATCTGAGGCTCCGTCAGGTTCTTGCGGATCAGATCGCGCAGGCGCTGCGAGCCACCCTCCGGCGCCAGCGAGATGGTCTTGTGGCCGCTGGCCAGCAGGGCATCCAGCATGACCGGATCGATCCGGTCGATCCGCAACGATGAAACCGAAACCCTGGCTCCCCTGGCAACGATATACCGGCACAGTTGACCGATCCGGACGTAATCAGAGACCGCCGCACCCACCAGACCAAATGTCGTGCGATGGGCGAGTCCCGTGTCGACCAGCGACGTAAGATGTTGATAGGGTTGCTGCCGAAAAGCGCCGTAGATGAAGCCGGAACTGCAGAATCGGCATCCACGCGGACAGCCCCGGCTGACCTCGATCAGAAACATGTCTCCGAACTCGGCAGCATCGGCCAGAATCTGCGACGACGAGGGACGGTGCTGTTCAAGGCAGGCCGCGGCCCGGACAACCGGATATGGTGCTCCCTCTTCGACATCGTAGCCGGCTGGCTGGCCAAGGTGGCAGACCGGATGATACAGGGAGGGGACATAGATCCCCGGAACAGCTGCCAGAGACAAGAGCAAAGCCCGCCGTGTCTTATCCCGGCGGAGAGACAACAGGGCGGTCGCAAGTCCGGGGATAATGTCTTCCCCTTCACCTATGCAGATTGCATCCATGAAGACTGCAACCGGCTCCGGATTGATAAAGAAGGCTGCACCACCGGCAATGATCAGCGGATGTGAGACGTCGCGTTCGGCAGCAAACAGCGGAATTCTGCTTAACATCAGAATCGTGGTGATATTCAGGTAGTCCGGTTCAAAGGAGGTGGAAAAAGCAATGACATCAAAATCAGCCAGCGGGCGCTGCGATTCGAGTGAAAGCAGTGGAGCACCGCTCCTGCGGTATTCATAAAGATCTTCACGGTCCGGGAGAAAGGCTCGCTCACACTGAAGTCCGGCGCTTTCCGCCAGCAGACGGTATACGGTCTGGAATCCAAGGCTCCCCATACCGGCACGGTAGCTGTTGGGATAAACCAGGCAGATGGAAAGATCGCCGCCCCGCCCGTGCCCCTTGCTGCAGAGATTGGTTTCCGCTGCCAGCAGGGCCCGCAGTTTTTGTTTGATCTTCCAGCTCATGGCAGCAGTATAGCAGCGGGCAGTGTGTTTTCACAGAAGAAAAGCGCCGCACCAGTCCGCAAGATCAGCCTGAAATGGTACATCATTCCAATTGACATAGTGCATAATATTACCTACATTCCGGCTGTATGACCCGACTGCAACACCACCGCACAGGAGAACACTCATGATTAAAGCTGCTGCCATACAATTCAATGTCAGTCAGGGAGATGTAGACAGCAATCTGGCCTATGTGCGCGAGGCGCTGGCTCGCGTGGCCGGATCGGGGGGCAATCTGGCCGTTCTGCCTGAGATGTGGTCAAGCGGTTTTTCTTACAAAAACCTGAACGAGCTGGCTCTGCGTACTCAGGGGATCGTGGACGAGCTGTTGGAGTTGTCGGCCTGTCACAAACTGGTGATCGTCGGCAGTATGCCCGAACCAAATGGCGACAAGGTGTTCAATACGGTTTATCTGGCAGACAATGGCCGCCTGGCGGGGGTCTATCGAAAGATCCACCTGTTCTCGCTGCTCGGCGAAGATCAGGCCTTCTCCGGAGGTGATTCCTGGCTTCTGGCAGATACCACTATCGGCAAGGTTGGCATCATCATCTGCTACGACCTGCGTTTCCCCGAGCTTTCCCGCCGTCTGGCGCTTGAGGGGGCCCAGGTGCTCTGCGTGCCGGCCCAATGGCCCAAACCGCGGCAGGAGCACTGGCGTACTCTGCTCCGGGCACGGGCCATGGAAAACCAGCTCTTTGTGGTTTCCTGCAACGCCTGTGGCCTGATCGGCAAGCTGGATTTTTTCGGTATGAGTATGATCATCAACCCCAAGGGTGATGTTCTTCAGGAGAGTGGAGAAGAAGCGGGTGAAATCATGGCCGAACTGGACATGCAGGTCATGACTGACTGGCGGGCGCAGATTCCCTGTTTCAAAGACCGCAAACCTGCATACTACTGATCATCCGCTGTACAATTCTTTCAGCAGTTCCGGCTTGAGCAGTGACTTTCTCAGCATCTCCTTGAGCTTTTCCACCTGCTCAAATCCTTCCGCTTTTGTAATACGTCCGTTCTGATAGAGCAGTCGCAGGTTTTTGCGCAGCGCGTCGGCTGCCGCCAGGGCCTGTTCGCCGGTCGGATCCACCTTCAGAAATCTCGACTTTTCAGGCTCCTGCAGGAAATCGAATACAGCCTCCCCGGCCAGTTTCAGGTATTCGTCACGGTCGCCTTCCGCCAGTTTATACCGTGAGTTGCTTGACAGGGTCTGCATGACCAGCTGCCACTTTTCCAGTCGTGACAGCAGCATGATCGAATTGAAGATGCGCTTGTTGGTGCCAAAGGAGAAGATTGTTGTCGTCAGTACGCTGCGCAGCAGTTTGTCGTTGGCCTGCTGATCGGCGCGACAGACATCCCGGGCCAGATCCCAGACCTCCTTGTCGACGAAGGTCTCAAATCGCATCTCCCAGTAAGCATGCTTCATCGTAACCGTTGCAAATGAACGTATGATCTTGTGGGGAACATAGTAATTATGGGCGATTGTGTCCGCTGCAAGATGGCACAGATAGCCATACGCACAGGCACGCTGACGGTCAGTCGCGGCATTTTTCAATATATTCCGGCCGATGCCCCAGCGATGGCAGTTCAGCAGATAGTGGGTGAACTTCTTGCCTACAGTTATATCCGCAGCAATACAGCCGTACAGAAAGTCGCGTGGATACGACGTCAACAGCGCTGCCATACCGGCCGGCAGCGCGCCCGGATTTGACAGTACACTGGAGCCCAGTTGCAGATGAATACCCCCGCCCCAGGCCAGGGCATCGGTCGGAACCAGAATAGCTGCAATCGCAATGAGCAGAAGAAGCATGAATTTCTTTCGTTTTGACAGGGGATCTGCTTGCTGATAAATTGCCGTTGTACTTTACGCCATCTTGTACGATGTTGCATACAAAATTGACAGGCAGGAGCACTCCACGTGGTCACTCATTCCGTTCAGGCACAGCTTTGGGCATCTTTAGGCGCCTATCTGCAGGATCTTCAGGAAAGCGGGCTGGACGGCATTCCTGGCAATGTGGTTACGGCCGCGTTTCTTACGGAAGCATCCCAAAGAGCAGCTTCGGAATTGCCCGACACAGTCCGGAAAGCCGCGGTAGTGCCATTATCCGTTGAAAAACATGAAACTCTGGAGCATATCAGAAGAAATCTGGGTGATTGTCAACGCTGCAAACTTGGTGCAACAAGAAAAAATCTGGTATTCGGGGTCGGCAACCCCAAAGCCCGGCTGGTGTTTGTCGGCGAGGGCCCCGGAGCGGACGAGGATGAAAAAGGGGAACCGTTTGTAGGAAAAGCGGGCGGTGTGCTGGATCGCCTGATCATGGCTATGGGGCTTACGCGTGAGGATGTCTACATCTGTAACGTGGTCAAGTGCCGCCCCCCCGGCAACCGCGACCCGGAGCAGGATGAGGTTGCGGCGTGCTCACCGTTCCTGCTCCGGCAGATACATTCGATACATCCCGAGGTGATCGTTGCTCTGGGGAGACCTGCCAGCCATACACTTCTGGGGAGCAAAGAACTGATATCAAGGCTGCGCGGCAAGTTCCGGGATTTCCACGGCATCCCGCTCATGCCGACCTATCACCCTTCCTATCTGCTGCGTACCGGTGGAAATTCGGATTCGTTCTGGGACGTGTGGGGCGACATGACGCAGGTGCTGCAACTGCTCAAGCTTCCGGTACCTGAGAAGAGCAGGAAGCCTCGATAACCCTGCTTACCTCATTCCCGGGCCTGATTATCCCGCCGGTGATGACTTTGGCAAAAATCCCCTCTTTGGGCATGACACAGTCACCGGCCTGATAGTAGATGGCGCAACGGTTATGGCACTCCTTGCCGATCTGGGTCACCTCCAGCAGGGTGCTGCCAATCTGCAGACGGGTACCGACCGGCAGGCTGACCAGCTCAATGCCGCTGGTGGTGATATTCTCGGCAAAATCGCCCGAATCGACATCCAGACCCAGCTTGCGCATCTTGTCAATGCTCTCCGAGGCCAGAAGGCTTACCTGGCGGTGCCAGTCGCCGGCATGGGCATCGCCGACGATGCCGTGATTCTCGCGCAGTTCCACCGAATCGACCGGTGTCTTGCGTTCTCCCTTGTTTTCGCTGATGCAGACTGCAACTGTGTGTGCCACTTTATCCCCCTACCTGTGCCATCGAAAAGTTCTGGTGACCGTAACCGTCGCCGGAGATGCCATGCCGCTCCGGTTTGCCGGAAACGATCCCGCGCAGCACTTCTGCCAGTTGAAGACGATCAGGCGGGCGCAGGTACGGTACCAGATCTGTTTTTTCATCTGAAAAGAGACACCCCTTGGCCTGTCCGGTGGAGGTGACCCGAATACGGTTGCATTCGTTGCAGAAGTGGCCCGATACGGCAGTGATGATGCCGATGCTGCCACGCGCACCCGGGATGCGGAAGTCCCGAGAAGGGCCGGAATATGGCCCTTTATCGATCTGTTCCAGGGTGTAACCGGCGGTGATGCGCTGCAGGATTTCGTCACCGGAGATACAGTAGCGCTGCCACCCCTCTTCCCTGACCACCGGCATATACTCGATAAAACGCACCGCGCAACCTCGACTGCGTGTCATTTCGGCGAATGCGGTGATTTCTGTGTCATTGATCCCGCGCATGATAACGCAGTTGATCTTTGGGGGGAGAAAGCCGGCCTGTTCAGCCGCGTCAAGCCCGGCCAGAACTTTTTTCAGATCGCCACCGCGGGTGATGTCCGAAAAGGTGGCCGGATTGAGCGAGTCGAGACTGACGTTCAGGCGCTGAACGCCTGCACGGTGCAGATCGGCGGCCATCTCGGACAGCAGCAATCCGTTGGTGGTCAAGGCCAGATGCTTGAGGCCCGGTATTGCCGACAGTTTTTCCAGAAAAGCAACCAGACCGGCTCTTACCAGCGGTTCACCCCCCGTTATGCGGATCTTCTCGATACCCAGTTCGACAGCGGTTTCTGCAACCAGCTGCAACTCTTCGTATGAAAGGATGGCAGCATGCCCTTTATTGACAACACCCTCCTTGGGCATGCAGTAGAAGCAGCGCATGTTGCAGCGGTCGGTAACCGACAGACGCAGATAATTGATGTGTCTTCCGAGGGAGTCAGTAAGTTGCATGAATGATATGCCGCTCCACGAAATCAGCCACCTGCCCCGGATTATTGATGTCCAGGACCGGGACATCCAGCTCCAGCGGGGAATCGGAGGCCACCGCCACCAGGGTCGGATCATGCTGCTCCCCTCGACAGATCAGGGTGGCGCTGCGTTCCCGGCGATGAACCTCAATCTTGGGCAGACCACTCTTCTTGAAGCCTTCAGTCAGGATCACATCTACATCGGCAAAGTAGGTGGCTATCAGTTCATCGACGGGAGGCGGGTCAGCGTGCTTTTTGATCAGGGCCAGTTTTTCCGGGGAGGAGACCAGCATCGTGTCGGCTCCGGCCTGAGTCAGGCGCCAGCTGTCCTTGCCGGGATGGTCGATGTCAAAGCGGTGGGCATCATGCTTGATGACTCCCACGCGGTATCCGCGCTGTTTGAGCTCGGCGATTACTTTTTCCAGCAGGGTGGTTTTGCCTGTTCCGGATTTGGCGACGAAAGAGACGGCTTTGGCAATCATTGTAATCCTCGATAGCATTAATATGATCCGGAATGTACAGCAATCCCGTAAGAGTCGCAAAGCAAAAAGCTCATAAAATTGATCTTTGTCATGTATTTTGCGAGTAACATGAGGCATGCTCACAACCATGAAAACGCTTTCCAGACAGCAAAAGAAGGATATCAGACTGATCGGCACGTTCGTCGAGGTCTACTGCGCCGGCAAACATGGGGAGCTGGAAAGGGAGCCCTTTTCTCTTCCGGAAGATCTCGGCAAACGCCGGATGTGTGCCGAGTGCGCCGGGTTCATGGCTTATGCAGTAGCGCGGCGGCTCACATGTCCTCTGGAAGAGGAGAAGCCGAGCTGCAAGCACTGCCGTATCCACTGCTATGCCGGGCCGCAACGGGTCAAGGTGAAGGAAATCATGTCGTATTCGGGGCGCAGACTGCTGCTGCGGGGCAGGCTGGATTATGTCTGGCACTACTTTTTCTAAAAACCAAAAAGGAGAAACAAATCATGCTGAGAAAAATCGTCAGAATCGATCCGGACAAATGTAACGGCTGTGGAGAATGCGTGCCTTCCTGCGCCGAAGGTGCCATCACCATTATCAACGGCAAGGCGGTGCTGGCGGCCGACAACCTCTGTGACGGGCTGGGAGCCTGTCTGGGCGAATGCCCTCTGGATGCCATCACTGTCGAGGAGCGTGAAGCGGATGAATTCGATGAGGCTGCGGTCGAAAAACATCTGACAGCCCAGGGCAAACCGGCACCGGCACACCATCATGCAGTTCCGCATGCTGTTCCCCGTGATCATCATGCCGGCGGCGGCTGTCCCGGTTCGCGTGCCATGAGCTTTGCACCTCCGCAGGAAGCGTCGGCTTCAGTGCCGGTCAGCCGGCAGAGCCAACTGGGGCAGTGGCCGGTGCAGCTCACCCTGGTTTCTACCACTGCTCCCTATTTTCAGGGGGCCGACCTCCTTGTCACCGCTGACTGCGTCCCCTTCGCCTATGCCGGCTATCACGAAGAGTTCCTTAAAGGGAAAGCGGTGGTAGTCGGTTGCCCCAAACTTGATGACAACAACTTCTATCAGCAGAAACTGACCGAACTGTTCAGCAAATCGGACGTGAAGAGCATAACCGTGCTGAAGATGGAAGTTCCCTGCTGCGGCGGCATAGCTGTGGCCGCACGTCAGGCTCTGGCAGCATGTGGTAAGGAGATTCCGTACAGGGAAGTAACGTTTGGTATTCAGGGGCAGATCAAGGGATAAAAATTTGATCCTTAACTTGCAATCTTTAAACCCTGAAGAGGTTCTTGCAAAAGTATTATGAAACAGTCCCCCCTCCCTTGACGGGAGGGGACTTTTTGGACTTTTGCAAGAGGCTGCTGAAGATACCGCTTTTTTAAAAAGTTAACCCGTCCACTTGCCTCGGCTACGATTGCTCGGCCGTTGTCAAAGAGTTTGCGGGCGGTCCATTAACTTGCAATCTTTAAAGCCAGACCCCGCTTGGCCTTTAATGCCAATAACCAAAGCCTGACCCCGCCTATGCCTTATGCCTGGATTACTCCCTTTAATTCCATAACCCGCCTCATTTCACTGATAAGCTTGCTGACTGCAAGCGGTTTAGAGAGATAACCGTCAAACCCATCGCCAAGCAATCGTTCCTTTTCGCCCCGTAAGGCATACGCCGTCAGTGCGATGACCTTTTGGTGTGACGATGTCCCCTGTTCTTTCGCACGAATTTTGCCAAGCGCTTCTTCGCCGTTCATAACCGGCATCTGAACGTCCATAAAGACAAGATCAAATGTACCTGACTCAAGCACTGCAATACATTCCGCCCCATTTTCAGCCATCACAACGTCGTGACCATGCTTAGCGAGCAGGATGGATGCAAATTTCATGTTGACCGGATCGTCTTCCACAATAAGAATCCGCAGTGGCGGGCCATCCCAAACAGTTACAGGCGATTGAGATGATGCATCTGCCGCTTCAGTTGTCGCCGGGAGCGTGAACGGAAGGGTAAGTATAAAACTACTACCGGCGCCTTGCGTACTCTCAACGATGATATTCCCCCCCATAAGTTCCGCCAGTCGCTGACTGATGGTCAAACCCAGACCGGTGCCGCCAAACCGGCGGGTAGTTGAACCGTCCGCCTGTTCAAACGGTTTGAAGATATTATCAAGCGATTCTGGGGGTATGCCTATGCCTGTATCTGTCACCGATATTTGAACGGTAATTTCACAATCACGTTTTGTGCATATCTTCACAGCAATGATGATCCCCCCCTGCCTGGTGAACTTTACGGCATTCCCAAGCAGATTGTGGATGATCTGCTTCACCCGAAGTTGATCCCCGGTAATGATATGGGGTAAATCCTCCGCAATACTGATATCCAGAGATAGTCCTTTGCCAAATATTACAGATTTCTGCGTCATGTAGACTTCATTGATGGCACGGTGCAGATCAAATTCTCCCGGCTCTATAGTTACTTTCCCGGCTTCAATCTTTGACAGGTCGAGGATATCATTTACAAGCGAAAGTAAATTTTTCCCCGAAGATTTAAGCAGTTCTGCATATTTTTGCTGTTCCTCCGTCAAATCGGTCATCTCCAGCAGTTGAGTCATACCGAGAACACCGTTCATGGGGGTACGGATCTCGTGGCTCATATTGGCAAGAAACTGGCTCTTTGCTTTATTGGCTGATTCAGCTATTTCCTTGGCCCGTAGTAGCTCTTTTTCAATTAGTTTGCGGTTGGTTATATCAACATGGGCAATAACGATATTACCGCAGTCTCCATGAAAGCGTGTAACACGAGCATTGAACCATCGTTTAATCTTTTGACTGTGACAAGGGTATTCAAGCATGAACTCATCACACTCTCCACTCATAACACTTCGGATGCCTTCTGCCATTGGGACTGCTTCGTCTGACCAAGGGCCAACCGAAGAATCTAAAATTTCAAGATAATTAAGCCCAACACCATAATTATCTGTTTGCGCATCTCCTCCATTCTGAATATAAAACTTTTGCCATCCTTCATTTACCGTAATTATTCGTCCAGTCCTGTCTAGAACGCAGATATTAGCCCAGACGGCATCTATAGTGGATCGTGCAAAAATTTCTGAAGCAGTAATAGCTTCCTCTACCATTTTGCGATCAGTAATATCAGTGAAGGTGACGATCAGCGAATTATCTTCAAGTGGCATTCCAGAAATTAATAATGTTTTTACAGACGAGTCCTTGCATGTCACTTTGTATTCTCGTGGTGTAAGTGCAGTTTTACGTGAGAGAGCTTCATTCAGATCAGCCCCCCAAACTTCGCACACTTCTTTTCGATATTTTTCATCAGGGTACGCACTCATCATCCAGGATTCGACATCAGGAATGTCCTGATTGGTATAACCCGTCGACATGATAAAGCTCTGGTTCAAATAGACGACGTTTCCAGAAGGATCAGACATGGACAACGGTATCGGTGTCCGCTCAAGAAGTGATCTGAACGTTTCCTCACTAGTAATACGATCCGTAATATCAACGCATGAACCAATATACCCTTTGAAGTCATCTTTCTCATAGAGTGGCATACCTTTGTCCAACAACCAGCGATATTGACCGTCAGCCCTACGAAGGCGGTATTCCATTGCGAATGGTTGACGTTTGTCAAAAGAACTGATGTACGTTTCGATACACCTGTCAACGTCCTCGGGATGAACGCTTTCCGCCCATCCATTGCCATATTCCTGTTCCATGGTTCTGCCTGTGAAGTCGAGCCAGAACTGGTTGAACCATGTGCATAGCTTATCAGTGTCTGAAATCCAGATCAGAGCGGGAGCTGAATTTGCCAATGTACGAAACCGCTCTTCACTCTCACGCACCTTATCTTGAATCAATTTATGCTCAGTAACATCAGTTATGGTGCCTGAATATCCTTTTATGTTTCCGTCTGTTTCTGTGATAGCAGCTGACTGACCATATACCCAGGCAATTGAACCACCAGGCCGTAAAAAGCGATATTCCAGTTTGAATGGCCTGTTTTGAGATACAGAGTCGCTCCATTCCGTAATCACGTTCTGTCGATCATCTGGATGAAGGGTAGCTGACCAACCAAAACCCATAGCTTGCGCAGGAACAATGCCAGCCAACTCAGCCCACTTCTCATTTACATAGATGCAATTACCCTCAGGATCGGTTTCAAAAACACCCGTAGGAGAGGCTTTGAGCAGTGAGTTATATCGGGCATCACTATGCTTTTTACCCTCTTCAGCAAGCCTTACAGCCTGATTCCTTGTTTTCAGAACCAGTGCAGTTGCAAATGACATAAGTATGCTGAACAGACCACCCATAAGGAGTACAGCGTATGACTTTCCCTTGTTCAACTCAGACTTAAATCCTGGTAGGGTTTTGTACGTGAGCAACCAACTACGACCATAGGCTTTGACTGTTTTGGTTGAACTGAATACGGGATCGTAACCATCTGGGAGTTTGATTTTTTCAGTAACCAAGCTACTGAACATCAGATTTTCTGGAATAGGTGTATCACCGACATGGATGTCGACTGCTATATCTTGAGGTAATTTTACTAGAGTCCCATAAACGAAGTCATTCATCCTGATAGGGCTGTACGTAAATCCATAGAAGGCTTTACGACGATCTTCCATAGAGTCTAATGGCATCCCTTGTTTATAAACGGGGATATACATAAGAACGCCGCTCTGCTTGTCTTTGTCTGTTTCCTGAACCAGGATGATTTTTGCTGCTATGGTGGCAATGTTCTCGTCACGAGCCTTATCCATTGCTGCTCTACGAATCGGTTCTGAATACATATCGTAACCAAAAGCTCTCTGGTTGCGCCAGTTGAAGGGTTCGAGGTAGATGATGGAAGTATATGCAGGTCGCTCACCTTCTGGGCGTATAGTGTATTCTGGGAAGCCTTCAGACCTGATTTTTTTTAAGTTTACTTCTTTTTCCTGGGGTGTCAGCCATTTTGAAAAGCCTACTCCAAGAATACCAGGATGGTTCTCATCCAGTTGTAAGGCTGTTACGTAATGCCGCCAATCAGTGCGAGTCACTTCATCCTTCACCCCAAACAGACCTGATGCTCCACGTAGAACCTGTTCATGGTCACGCATCCTTGAAGTAATACGAGTACTGATATCTTCAGTCCTGTCCAAATAAACTGCACGAGCACGCTCTACCAAGGTGTTATCAAACATTTTCCAGAGAACTAGCGAAATTGCAAGACATGCCGTCAGGACTAAAAGCGGAAGGATATTGGAGGATGAATTTCTCTCTGAGGAACTGCGAAGCGAAGAAGAGGGCACAGTGCTATCGTTCATATGTATTCTCACCGATGAGATATTTTATTGAATTATAACACAGAAATTGGATTATTCAGAGCTATCTCTATGCATCCGTTACTCCGTGATCAAGCACCTCACGCACAGCATTGGTGAGTGTCTCGAAATCCACAGGTTTTGATAGTATTTTGTCAGCCTTTAAGCTCCTGCACATATCCAGAATTAAAACTTGATCAAGAGCCGCTGATCCGCCTGACATGGCAATTACTTTTTGATGGTTTGCCTGGTTCAATAACCACATCAGCACACCCACACCATCCTGCTCCGGCATGATGACATCTGTTATAACAAGGTCATACCGATGTTTTTCGAGCAGTTTGATTCCCTGTTTACCATCAACGGCAGTCGAGACCTCGTGATGTTCCCTCTCCAGAAAAGAGGTCATGACCTTCAACACCTGTGCGTCGTCGTCAATAAGCAGAATTTTCGCCATTATTGTTCCTCTCTCTCGCCAAGTACCCGCTTCAAGTACCCGCTCAGCTTTATGAAGTCATAGGGTTTCTGTATAAAATGAGCCTCTTCACTCAGCAGGACATGCTCGGTTGAGAAGCCTGAAGCATAAATGCATTGCAACTGTGGCCTCAGTTCCAGTATCTGCTCCATCATCACTCTGCCGTTCATTTCCGGCATGACAAAATCAGTCAAAACCAGATCAATCTGTTTTGAAAAGTCTCTCGCAAATTCCAGAGCTGCACGGGGAGTTGCGGCTTCATGAACGGTGTAGCCAATTTTCCTCAGAAACTGCGATGTAACACTCCTGACAGCATCCTCATCCTCAACAAGTAATATGGAACAACTGCCGGAATATAAGGAGTCGGCTATTTTTGCAGTCTCTGTTTTTGGTGCGCTGAATCGCGGGATGTAAATCCTGAATTCAGTTCCATAGCCAACGTTACTTGCCACATCAATGAAGCCGCTGTTCTGAAGAATAATGCCGTATATGGTTGCAAGGCCGAGTCCCGTTCCTTTGCCGACTTCCTTTGTTGTAAAAAAAGGTTCAAAAATATGCTTCAACGTTTTCTTATCCATTCCGGTTCCGGTGTCACTGAACGTTACCATGACGTAATCACCTGGAATAGCAT
>Ga0194037_1000056_pt1 | contig 77001 bp, 65 predicted proteins | sample JunL306m_MetaG_FD_148653 | JGI IMG/M metagenome (GOLD analysis project Ga0194037, IMG submission 148653) | Anoxic zone freshwater microbial communities from boreal shield lake in IISD Experimental Lakes Area, Ontario, Canada - Jun2016-L304-6m | ecosystem: Environmental > Aquatic > Freshwater >...
CAACCGCATCATGGCTGACCTATTTTCTGATTTTCGGCAGCATGATCTTTGCCGGAGGTGAGCATACCATACACATCGCGTCACAAATCATCATCCTCGGACTGTTTGCCCTCTCGTTCAATGTCCTTTTCGGCTCTGCGGGCCTGCTGTCTTTCGGACAGGCGATATTCTACGGTTTGGGTGCATATATCACCGGAATGATGGCCAAGAGTTTCGGCGCGGAGTATTTCCTCTGGGCGTTACTGCTGGCCCCGGTAGCGGCCATGTTCCTGTCCGTGCTGCTGGGAACACTCAGTCTGCGCTTGTCGGACGTTTATTTTACGATGCTTACTCTGGCGTTCGCCCAGCTTGCCTGGGGGGTTACGGTCAAGTGGTCAGGTTTTACCGGCGGAGACGACGGCATTCAGGCGATACCAAAACCTGACCTGCTGGCCGGTGGGCACAACTACTACATTTTCTCCTTCACTGTTGTGACGCTCTGTGTCTATCTTCTGTGGCGACTTGACCGATCGCCTTTTGGTGCCGTTCTGAAAGGAATCAGGCAGAATCCTGTCCGGATCAGCTTTATCGGGATGAACGTATTCCGCCATAAACTGCTGGCATATGTGATCTCTTCCTGCTTCACGGCCATTGCCGGCGGTCTGTACGCCGGTATAGACAAGAGCATCCATCCTGACATGTTCGTCTGGACCATGTCAGGCAGTATAATCCTGATGACTATTCTGGGGGGGATGCGAAGCTTTTTCGGACCGCTTATAGGCGTTGCCGTCTTTGTCCTGCTGGAAGATGTGATCGGCCGTTCCACGCAATACTGGTCGTTTGTGATCGGGGTTATCATGATAATCGTTGTGCTGCTGTTTCCGAAGGGCATTGTCGGTATTTCACGGCACTTCGCGGGATTGTTTGCGAAAAAGGGAGGCCAGCTTGACAACCCTTGAAATGAGAAACCTGAATAAACATTTTGGCGGTCTGCATGTCTCAAAAAATATATCCATGGGGATTAATAATGGTGAATTAACAGCCATCATCGGGCCAAACGGAGCGGGTAAAACCACCCTGTTCAACCAGATTACCGGTTATATCACTCCGGACAGTGGCAGCATTTTTTTCGATGGCACCGAGATCACCGGAGCCGAACCGGAGAGTCTGGTCAAAACAGGCATAGTCCGGGCTTTTCAGGTTGCCAGTCTGTTTTACGATGAAACCGTCTATGACAATCTCTACCTTGCAGCCCTTGCCTTCCACGGAAAAAACTGGAACATTTTCACTAACCGGAGGCTTTATCAGGATGTGAAGGAACAGTGCCGCTTCATCCTGGGGCGGCTGGGACTGAGCGGCAAAGAGCGGTTAAAGGCTTTTGAACTCTCCCATGGAGATCAAAAAGTTCTGGATATCGCCATTGCACTGACCATGAAGCCGAAACTGCTGCTGCTGGACGAACCGACTGCCGGCATGTCTCCTGACGAACGGGTCAGGATGACCCACCTGATCAGGGCGATTCATGAAGAGTTCAAATTGACCACCGTCTTTGTGGAGCATGACATGGACATGGTCTTCGGGATTGCCGATATCATCCGGGTGCTGGTTCAGGGCGAGTTGATCGCCGAAGGGAACGCCGAAGAGATCCAGAAAAATCCGGCGGTCATTGACGCCTATCTTGGCCATGAGGTGCTGTAATCATGAATAAAGCACTGCTCGTACAAAATATCCACAGCTATTACGGGAAGAGTCATATTCTGTTTGGTGTCAATTTTTCTGTCAGGAAAGGGGAAACCTGTTGTCTGATGGGGAGAAACGGCGCCGGTAAAACCACTACCTTCAAAAGTATCGTGATGCTGGTGCCGCCAAAAGAGGGCAAGGTGGTCTTCGACGGCAAGGAGCTCAACGGACTGAAACCGTATCATGCCGCGCGCCTCGGCATCGGTCTTGTTCCGGAAGACCGACGGATCTTCGGAGAACTGTCGGTAAAAGACAATCTGTTGCTCGGCACCTCCAGCGGACGGCAGGGATACTGGAATCTCGAGCAGATTTACACCTATTTTCCTATACTGCTGGATTATCAGGACAGACCGGCCGGAACAATGTCAGGCGGAGAACAGCAGATGCTTACCATCGCCCGGACTCTGATGGGAAATCCTGAGATACTGCTGCTTGATGAACCTACAGAGGGCCTGAGCCCGGTGATGGTAAAGATTCTGAAAGATCTGGTACTGAAAATCAAAGAACAGGGCACCACGATTCTGCTCTCGGAACAGAACATCAAATTCTGCATGGCGGTTGCCGACCGGGTAGTCATCATTGACAAGGGGCATATCGTTTATGAGGCCGATGTGGAAACCTTCCGGAAGGATGACGATATTAAGAAGAGATATCTGGCCGTATAATAATTCAAGGAGAAAGCTATGGATACTTCGATACATTATTTCAAGACAACCGGGAAAATCATTACCGGAGTAAAGTCGATTACCACACTCCCGGCGGAAATCAGACTGCTGGGAGGAAAAAGGATCTTTATTTTTACCGATGAGGGGATCGTCAAGGCTGGCATCTGCGACCAGGTGTTGCAGATACTGAAGGGAGCGGCCGAATCGGTGTCGGTGTTCGGCTCGGTCCCCCCCGAACCACCAATGGAAACGGTCCATGAATGCCTGAAACTGGCACGCAAAGCCAAGTGTGATCTGATCATCGGCCTGGGGGGCGGCTCGGCCATGGACATTGCCAAGATTATCTCGGTCCTGTTGACCAACGATAAGACGCTCAACGAAATGATCGGGATCAATCTGGTTGAAAAACGGGGAATACCGAAAATACTGATTCCCACATCGGCAGGAACGGGAAGCGAGGTCACCCCGATTATCATTCTTACCGACCAGACTGAAAACCTGAAGAAAGGGGTCGTGTCCGATTTCCTCTTCCCGGAGACGGCCATTCTCGATCCGGAGCTGACCATTTCCCTGCCGCCAGGGGCGACAGCCGCCAGCGGCATGGATGCGCTGATTCACGCGGTGGAAGCATATACATCGGTGAATGCAACTCCCATGACCGATCATCTGGCAGTGCGGGCCATTGAACTGGTTGCTGCCAATATCCGCAGCGCCTGGGCCAATGGCAACAACCTGGAAGCCCGGATGAACATGCTGGAAGGGAGCCTGCTGGCGGGACAGGCTTTTGCCAATGCCGGCGTGACGGCGGTTCACGCTTTCGCCTATCCGCTCGGCGGAGAGTTCCATGTGGCACATGGTGTGGCGAATACGGTCATGCTCTGCGCCGTGCTCCGTTTCAACATGATTGCCAGCCTGAAGAAATTTGCCGCTCTGGGGAGATTGCTCTGCCCGGATGTTGTCTCACAGGACACCAAGGTGCTGGCGGAGGCCGGAATCCGATTTATGGAGGGATTGATTGTCGATTTGCAGCTTCCCCGGAGCCTGCGGGAGCTGCACGTTCCACAGGAAGCAATTCCAGGGATGGCTGAGGGGGTCATGAAGGTGACCCGGTTATTGGCGAACAATCCGCGTAAAATAACCCTTGAAGATGCCAAAAAAATATATCAGGTTGTTTATTAGGAGAAAGATAGCCATGAAGGCCAAAACAGATACGCGCGGTAATTACAAACATTTTCACACGATTACAACCCGCTGGATGGACAACGATATCTACGGGCATGTAAACAACGTCATCTACTATAGCTGGTTCGATACCGCAGTGAACCAGTTCCTGATTGCCAATGATGCGCTTGACATCGAAACCAGCCCGGTTATCGGGCTGGTTATCGAGACCCAGTGCAATTACTTTGCTCCAGTCGCATTTCCGGATCGGATTACCATCGGAATTCGTGTTGCGAAACTTGGCAATTCAAGTGTGCGGTATGAGGTGGGTGTCTTCAGGGAAGACGAAGAGGAGGTCGCAGCACAGGGGCATTTCATTCATGTATATGTCGGTCGTGATACACGCAGGCCCGTTGCTCTGCCCGATAAACTGAGAACTGTCCTTCACTCCATACAGATGTGAGCAGACTGACAATACGTTTGAAAGAGACTCCGGAGGCGAATCGTGGCAAAGGTAACCGTTGTAGCAAAGATCGTGGCAAAAAAGGATTCTGTTGAAGCGGTCAAATCAGAACTGCTCAAGCTCATCACCCCGACCAGGCAAGAGAGCGGATGCATTGAGTACACTCTGCACCAGGACAACCAGGATCCTTCACTATTCCTCTTCTACGAAACATGGGAGAATGCCGCTTCTATTGAAAAACATATGAATACGGATCATTACAAAGCCTATGTCAGAGCGCTCGACGGCATGCTTGAAGAGAAAGTCGTCAACAAAATGACCCGCTTTCCCGAGTAAAATCTGTGAATATTGAGTGGTTATGCCGGTAAAACCTATTCCAGAGTAGTGCGTAAACGTTTTTTCTCCGACACGATCCGTTTCCCGCCGAGACGGGCCTCCCTGGTTCTTTTCGGCACATGGGTGGCGATGCGCTTTTTAACTTTGCGTTCGCGCTTTTCGAGTGTGATCCGCAGCCGCTCCATGGCAACTTCACGATTCTGAAGCTGCGAGCGGCTTTCTGAAGCCTGGGCCACGATGCCGGTCGGCAGATGACGGATGCGAACCGCCGAATCAGTCGTGTTGCGATGCTGGCCACCCGGCCCGGAAGCACGGAAGAAGTCGATCTTTATGTCTGTATCCTTTATTTCAATCATCACACCAGCCTCACGACTTCACACAAACCGCATATTTCAGGTAACGCCCTTCCGGGAAGGTAACCGGATAGGGAAAGTCTTCCGGTTGGCCGAAAAGAGAAATTATCTTCAACGTACAACCGGCCTGCAGGGCACCTCGCCGTAACTCTTTGAAATAATCGGCCACATCCACTTTCCGGTGGTTGGACGAGGCGATCAGCAGCCCGCCATGCGTCAATAGCGGCAACGTCGCCGCCACCAGTCCGGATGTTCCGCCGAGAGTGGTGAAACGATTCCTGGCGGTTGTGGAAAAAGAGGGAGGATCCATCAGGACTACGTCGAATTGTTTATTACGCTGCGCCAGATCGCCCAGAACGGCAAAGCAGTCTCCGACGATGAATTCGTGCCGCTTCGGGTTGAGCCGGTTAACTCCGAAATTGGATCTGGCCCAGTCGCTGTAGCCAGGCGAGGCGTCCACACTGGTTACCCGGCTCGCACCGGACGCCGCCGCTGCGACTGAGAAAGCCCCGGTGTAGGCAAACAGATTCAAGACCCGTTTCCCCTCCACCCGCTTCATCAAATCGTGCCTGTTTCGACGCTGATCAAGAAACAGTCCGCAGTTCAGCCCCTGCTGAAGGCTCACCAGAAAGGTCAACCCGTTCTCCCGCACCTCCAGCCGCTCTGGTGCCGGTTTACCGGTCAACAGTCTGCCATAGTTCCCGGATTCGTTGAGCGCCTCCAGCTTCCGGGTCTCACGAGGCCGTTGTTTTTCGTAAATACCGGACGGCGACAGCAGATCCTGCAAAACGCTGGTTAACAGAGCAAGGTGCGGCCGCCAGGAGGAGCTGTAGAGCTGCACCATCAGATAATCGGCGTAGCGATCAACCGTCAGGCCGGGTAAGCCGTCTCCCTCACCATTAACCAGCCGGTAGGCGTCGGTTTCGATCAGGCAGGCATGATTGTGACGCACGTCAATGGCGTCCTGAAGATGTTTCATAAGCCATGGCCGGTCAAACCGTATTCGCTCGCGAGCCAGCACCCGCGCCGGAATGCGATCCCCAGGATCAAGCAGCGCCGTGGCCAGAAAGCGTCCAAGCCCATCGCAAAGATCCACTATCTGACCGGCCGTACCCGTCGGCCATTTATCCGTATAGCTGTCAGCCACAACCCAGGGGTGCCCCAATTCAAGCATCCGCACCGTTTCCGGACCGACGATCCGTTTGTCATGTTCCACCGTCATATTCCCCAATCCCGCAGCAAAACCGCCGCGCAGCAAAAAGCTGTACGGCGGAAAAAAGCTTGTAACAGTTGAAACCGGTTTTGTTAATGATGAAACCGACCCTTGCGTTCGCGGTGTGCCGGAGTAGGAGACCGGTGACAATCAAAGCAGGCCATTCCCTCGACCTCTTTGGTTTCAAGCGGGTTTTCCTGTCTGCCGGCCACCGGTTGATTGTACTCAGGGGTCTGGAAGGTGAGGCGCCCCCGTTCGTCCGCAACGTTGGCGGCCTGATAGGTCACCTTCCAGTTGGTGCTGATCGCAAGGGTATGGCACTGGTCACAACCGCCGGGCGGCGGAATACTTTTCCAGGCAACGAACATGGCACATCCGCTCATCGTAATAACCAGGACGGTCAAGGCTAAAAGTAGATATTTCATCGCGTGGCTCCTGAGAATAATATTTTTGCATACAATACTAGCACAGCGATACGGGAAAATACAGCTTCATGCGCCTCGTATTTATAGCTCCCTTATTCTTTCTGCAAACCATCTCCGCACCACAAAGACGTTCCGCTGCTTTCCGCCGGCAGGCCAGTCATCAACAGGTTTGCGGGTACGCATGATTTCCTGGAGCCGCCGTGAAAGCGGTGTTGTAATCACTCCTCCATTCCCCGGCTTGCCGCACTCCAGCCTGCTTTCGATGACAGTATCACGGTCCAGCACGACGAGCACGTGCCCATTCCAGACAATCAGATCCAGCGCTTCGAGCATTCGTACAATTTCTCCCGCATTTTTACCTTTGATCGCGACCGGCCTGCCAAACGAAATCAACTGTGAAGTGTTGCGCGGCGTCCAACCGGCGGTGGCGTGGTAGAGCAAACCGGAGCAATCCAGTCCCGCCAGGGTCAATCCTTTCCTGTCCGGGTTGCTGACGTTATGGAAGAAATAGTGCGACAACTCCGCTACACCGTTTCGCACATTTCCACCCCAGACATAGGGGCTGCCAACTGATGATACCAACGCTGCCACAATCGTTTCTCGTGTCGGCAGAGAGCGTTTGCGGGATGACGGAACATCGCTGCACATCTCAACAAAGCGGCCGTCAACGTAGAGCCGGATTCCTTTTGGAACAGGGTACTCTTCCGTTTCCACCCGATAGACTGTCTCCACACCCCGCTTCAACTCCTCCAGTATTTTGAAGACAGTCCCGGGCAGGGCTATATATTCCAGTTCGCGAATCTGGCCGCAACGGTCGGTTTTCAAGGAACTGCCGTCTGTACCGCCGAAGATCGCTTCAAAAGCGGGAGAATTCAGAACGGGCGTAGCGCAGCGGGCCAATCCACATATGGCAGCTTGGCAGGAAACCGGCTGCGAACAGAGCAATAATACCATGATGGTGACAATTCCGGGCATGACTTCCCTTGATTCTGGCGGTTGCACAGTCGGCAACTTCGTGATAGATATGATTCTTCAAAAAATTCGAAGGGGACCAGTGCATGATTGCCCCAGGGTGGCTTGATGCATAGTGAACATCCGGATATTGGCGATGAAGATCTGGCCAGGATCGGAATGCTCCTGGAGATGCACTGCAACTTTCCCGTATCGGTCTACAAAGACAAGTGCGTGAAACGACGTATTGCGATCAGAATGCGTTCAAACCGATGCAGCGACGCTGCGGCCTATTGCAATCTGTTGCGGCAGAGCGAACAGGAACTTGATCAGCTCAGGAAGGTGCTCACCATCCATGTCAGCCAGTTCTTTCGGAATCCCTCCATGTTTGAGAAACTGAGCAGAGAAGTTCTTCCGTTTATATACCGGAATTGTGCCGAAAACGGAATGCCTTTGCGGATCTGGAGTCTCGGGTGTGCAAGTGGCGAGGAGGCCTATAGCTTGGCGATTCTGTTGCGGGAACATTTTGCCCGTGATTTGAGGAGAACTTCAACCACCATTGACGCAACAGATATAGATGAAGAGACGTTGCAGGCGGCCAGAAAAGCCGAGTTCCACATGGACAGGCTCAAAGATCTGCCTGATGGATTGTTCGAGAGATATTTTCAGCCGAATGGCTTTCGGGTTCAGTTGAAATCAGTGATTCGCGAAATGGTGTCTTTTTATCAGGGTGATATTACGGTCGTCACCAGGTTTCAGCCGTGTAATCTGGTACTGTGCCGAAATACGCTGATCTATTTCACCCGGTCCGATCAGGAAAAAATTCTGCATGGGGTGGCTGATATTCTGCCGGTCGGTGGTATACTCGTACTCGGCAAGTCCGAAACCCTGGTGGGTGAGGTTCGCCGACGCTTTACGCCGGTCTGTCCGATTGAACGGATATATCGGCGGGTTTAAACACTAAGCTGCCGCCGATCAACAATCAGAGGAGAGTCGAAAATGCGTATACCCATAGGGCATAAATTCATCATCGGTTTTATCGTTGTCGTCGCAGCGGTTGCATTCAGCCCTAAGCTGGTGGTATTGCTGGGATATTCCGCAGCTGTCAGCAGCATCCTCGGATATATTGTCGCGATGACAATCGGTTTGATTCTCGGGTGGCTCTTTTCAAGGGGATTTACCGCCAATATCGGCAGATTGACCGATTCGGCCGAATCAATCAGCCGTGGAGATCTGACCAGAGATGTTATTATCAGTCCCTCCGGAATTCCGGATGAAAGCCATGAACTGGCCGGACTGATCAATCTGATGCTTAAAAACCTGAGAGACTTGATACGTCACATCAAAAACACCTCCGGCCAGCTCTCCGAGTCAGCCCGCGAGATAAATTCCACCGCGCTTGAGATAAACTCATCTACCGTGGAAGTTGCTCAGGCGATCGAGCAAATCTCGCGAGGCGCAGAAACCCAGGCCGGGATGGTCGAGAAGAGTTCCAGGATCATTCGGGAAATGGCGGTTTCAGTAGAGCTCGTCGCGGCACGGGCGCGTGAAACTGCCAAGGCAGCCAGGGAAACCAGCCTGACTGCCCAGCACGGCGGCACCGTGGCCGGCGATTCGCTCGAAAGAATGAAGGACTTTTTTGAAAATCAGGAGACCATTGGCCGCCAATTTGACACTTTCAACAGTAAACTGCAGCGGGTGGGCAAAGTAGCCGACTGCATCGGCGATATCGCCCGTCAAACGAACCTGTTGGCTTTGAATGCCTCGATCGAAGCGGCCCGGGCCGGGGAGTACGGCAAAGGTTTTGCCGTTGTCGCTGAAGAAATCCGCAAACTTGCGGATAGCTCGGCACAATCGGCTTCGGACATTAACGATATGATCGAGACTCTGCGTGAGGAGAGTCGTCGGGTGCACGAGGTCATCCTGGAGAGCTCCCGCAGTATCAAGAAAGGCAAGAAAAACATAGATGTAACCGCCAGCGCTTTTCAGGAAATCCTGAAGAATGTAATGGAGACAGAACGGAAGGCGTCAAGTATAGCAGATCTTGCCCAGATGCAGCTGGATGGGGCGGACAGGATGGTCAAAGCGGTTGATGAGATTGCCAGAGTGGCGGACGATAATGCTGCTTCGACCGAACAGGTGTCTGCAGCAACCGAAGAACAGCTGGCCGCCATGCAGGATATGGCCCTGGCTACCAAGGAACTGACACAACTTGCGGAGCAGTTGCTGATAGTAGTGGAACGTTTTCGGACCGGGCAGGAGTAGCGTACACAGATATGGAAGCCAGTGAGCGAAATTTCCTGATATTTTTCATGCATGGAGCGCGCTATGCTCTTGATCAGGTATATGTTGCCGAGGTTATGGATCCTGCCGTTTTCTGGCCGATACCGCTTGCGCCACCCTGTTACCGGGGCGCCATAAGTTTTCACGGTGCTATAGTAGCAATCATGGATCTGGCCGCCTTTTCAGGCCTTGCCCCTTGTCCCGAGCTTGAAAAGATCATTGTGTTGAATGTGAAAACAGCATCACTGGGATTCCTGGTGGAGCGGGTCGCGAGGATAATCCCGGAACGGGAGGTTGAGATGCATAAAGCTCCTGATGTGCGTTTTGCTTCGGCATCATTGTGTCTGCCTGAAGGGAATGCAATACTCCTTGATGTAGACGCAATCGTCAGGGAAGCGGAGATTTCAATAAACGGGTAACGTCTTTTCCTGCCGACCAGCAGCGATATAATCAGAAAAAAATAAAATAACTTGACACTTTGAAAAATATGCGTATATTGCTTATTTGATTTTATAGACCATGCGCATAGCGTTTATATGGTAAATTCAAAAATGAAAGAGGAACAAACAATGAAAAAACTGATCACCCTGACCTTGGTACTCGCTCTTGCAACCGTTTTTGCAGCTGGCTGCAAGAAAAAAGAAGAAGCTCCTGCACCCGCTCCTGCCCCTGCTGTTGAGGCGCCTAAGCCTGTTCAGGCTGCTCCTTCTTCAAACAAGGCTGCCGCTCCTGCTGATGCTGCCAAGCCAGGCGATGCTGCAAAGCCTGCCGATGCTGCAAAGCCGGCTGATGCTGCAAAACCTGCTGATGCTGCCAAGCCTGCTGCTCCTGAGAAGAAGCACTAATCCGTTTTCCCTCACGGGACCATTCAAAAATGCCTGCGGGGTTGCCCCTGCAGGCATTTTTTGTTTTATCGGAGTTCACCATGCATGAGATGTCCATTACTCAGGGGATAATAGACCTTTGCCTCCAACACGCCGGCGGCCGTCGTGTCAACTTGATTGAAGTTGAAATTGGCGAATTGAGCACCGTGGTCCCGGAAGCGATCGAATTCTGTTTTGAAGCCTGCAGCCATGACACATTGCTTGAAGGGGCAGAGCTTGTCATCATCAGAATACCCGGAAGAGGCCATTGCCATGAGTGTGAAGCAGACACACCGCTCTCGGAGTTATTTGGCTCATGCCGGAATTGCGGAAGCAGTGGGGTGGTCATAATCGCCGGTGAAGAGATGCGGGTACGTGAAATTGAGGTGGATGATTGAAAACGGGCGCTGCAGATACAGCGCCCGTTGCAATTCCAGATGATGGGGCGTCCTAGCTGTTGGTGTGAAACTGTTCCCAGTGTTCCGGTGAACGCCACAGTCCGGACAGAATCAACTGACGGAGATGCAGGAATTCCTTCGGCAGCCGGTCGTACATTTTAACAAAGAGCTCTTCGTGGGAAACTATTTCCTCTTTCCAGACATCGCGGTCAACCGACATCAGTTCATAGAACTGTTCACGGGTGACGCTGTCCAGATCGGTCCAGTCCAGATCTTCATAACGCGGCATCCATCCGAGCGGGCTTTCCACGGCAGCAGCGTTGCCATTTACACGTTCCACAATCCATTTCAATATACGCATATTTTCCCCGTAGCCGGGCCAGAGAAAATTACCGTCGGCATCCTTACGGAACCAGTTTACGCTGAAAATGCGAGGCGGTACGGGAGTCGTCCGTCCGACTTGCAGCCAGTGAGCAAAATAATCGGCCACATGATAACCACAGAAGGGAAGCATCGCAAACGGGTCGCGCCGGACATTTCCAACTGCGCCGGTTGCGGCAGCGGTTGTCTCCGATCCCATGGTGGCGGCCAGGTATACGCCGAAACTCCAGTTGAAGGATTGATAGATCAGCGGGATGACATTGTTGCGGCGACCACCAAAGATAAAGGCGGCCATCGGCACCCCTTTCGGGTTTTCCCATTCCGGATCGATTGATGGACACTGGCTGGCAGGCGAGGTGAAACGTGAATTGGGATGGGCTGCATTCCTGCCGCAATCCGGGGTCCATTTGTGCCCCTGCCAGTCGGTCAACATATCCGGTATTGCTTTGGTCATACCCTCCCACCAGACATCACCATCCGGAGTCAGGGCCACGTTGGTGAAGATGGAGTTGGAGGCACAGGAGGCCATGGCGTTCGGGTTGGTTTTTTCCGAGGTACCGGGTGCTACGCCAAAGAAACCGTATTCCGGGTTGATTGCATAGAGCCGTCCGTCCGGGCCGGGCTTGATCCAGGCAATATCATCACCGACCGTCGAAATTTTCCACCCGCTCTGATTGAAAGTATCGGGCGGCACGAGCATGGCCAGGTTTGTTTTGCCGCAGGCGCTCGGGAAAGCTGCCCCCAAGTAAGTCTTATCACCTTTCGGAGACTCAATCCCCAGGATAAGCATATGTTCGGCCAACCACCCCTCGTCCTTGGCAATTTTCGAGGCGATTCTCAATGCCAGACACTTCTTGCCCAACAGGGCATTACCACCGTAGCCGCTGCCAAAGGACCAGATCGACCGCTCTTCCGGGAAGTGGACGATATATTTTTCCTTGTTGCAGGGCCAGGGTACATCCTGCTGTCCGGGTTGCAACGGAGCACCGACAGAATGGAGACAGGGTACAAAATCTCCATTACCAAGAACATCCAGAACTGCCTTGCCCATACGCGTCATGATTTTCATGTTGACGACAACATAAGGTGAGTCAGAAATTTCCACGCCGATCTTGGCGATCGGGGAGCCGAGCGGCCCCATGCTGAAAGGAATCACATACATGGTGCGGCCCTGCATGCAACCCTTGAAGAGCTTGCCCAAGGTCTCTTTCATCTCTTTAGGGGGCATCCAGTTGTTGGTGGGGCCTGCATCCTGTTTGGAAATGCTGCAGATGAAGGTGCGATCCTCAACACGCGCCACATCGCCCGGATCAGACCACGCAAGATAGCTGTTGGGTCGTTTTTCCTGGTTCAGTTTTTTGAAAGTGCCGCTCTGAACCAGCTGATTACAGAGTTCATCATACTCTGTCTGTGAGCCGTCACACCAATGAATCCTCTCAGGTTCACACAATGCCGAGACTTCTTCCACCCACTTCGTCAGTTGCTCGTTCTTACCTTGGTTACTCATGCCGCCTCCCCAGTTGAGAGTAATAAAATTTAGTTCAGATTAAATATCATACCGCTGATAAAAAAAAAAGGACTTATACGGCAGGGAGTGAATTTATTTCTAAGAAGGGTGATATTTGCTGTGAATTTCAGCGTATTATTTATTTGCATATGGTGGCGGGATTGATACTATGCAAGATAATAATTTTAGGGAGAGTTAAAGGAGGGGATATGTTCACTTGTTTGACGTTAAGGGTAAAGGCGGTATTTCAGATCTTTTTTCTGATATTGTTATCATTGCCATACACTACGGGGTTCTGTGCTGATCAGCAGGACTCATCACCTGCCGGAGAAGAGCGGTCAATTTCTCTCCACTCTTTGCGAGACTGGAACACTCAGTTTTCCTTTGGACTTCTGCCGTCGGCAAACCTGAGGGGCACCAATGCTTCGGTCGAAATCAGCGACTATCGCTTCCGTCTGAACCGCAATTTCAGGCTCGACAGCAGGACAACACTGACAGCTGGCGGCGCGTATGCACTGAAACATATACATGCTTCGTCCGGCGCAGGTCTGCCGCAGGATCTGCACTCTCTGCTGCTGGAAACCGGAGTCGACTATCGCATCAACGAACGCTCTTTTGTCGGTCTGAAGCTCTTTCCCGGCTTCTACAGTGATTTTGGAAACATTGGGAGTGATGATGTAAGAATGCCGGTATTCTCGTTGGGCGGGTATTCATTTGACAATGGCTTGACCCTGCTTGGCGGTTTCATATACAGGGTTGGCTACCATTCGGCTCCATTTATTCCTGTTGTGGGTCTCACGTATCAACCGGGACCGCATTGGCGTTTCGACCTGGCCGCACCACGGCCTGGTGTGACATACATCCCTTCAAAACATTTCAGGCTATTTCTGGCAGGAGATTTCGCCAGTGACGAATATGAGCTGAAAGACCGTTCATCAGGGGCGAAGGCTTTGAGATACAGTGATTACAAAGTGATGGGAGGAGTCGAATATATGCCGGTTGCGGAAATCAGCCTGACAGGCGCAATAGGATATGCTTTTGATCGCGGCTTTAAATTTTATGACGGCACGAGAGGAAATATACGCATTGATGACGCCCCCTTTATCAAATTTTCTCTGAATGCGGGTTGGTAAGGCACCCGCTAGTACGTAACTCAAGCAGCTCAGGTATCGTTGTCAGGCGAGCATCATCTTCAGTGTGGCGGCAATATTGCGTGAAGCTGCCCGGACATTTGCAGAGGCATTATTCAAGGCTTCATCAACCGTACTTACCTGGCTGAGAACGCTGAAGACCGCATCAATGCCATGCTCATGAACCATTCCTGCATCAGTGGCAAGACTGCCGGCAATACCGATCACCGGTTTACCGTAACGTTTGGCCATGCGCGCCACGCCGATCGGCGTTTTTCCGTGTATGGTCTGGCTGTCGATACGCCCCTCACCGGTTATCACCAGGTCAGCATCCTGTACGCACGCTTCCAGCCCTACCGCATCCATAATGATTTCAATCCCTGGTCGCAGCTCGGCTCCGAAAAAAGCCAGCAGAGCTGCACCCATGCCGCCGGCCGCTCCGGCACCCGGCACCTTGTCCACCTGAACGTTCAAATCCCGGTTTATCAGGTCGGCATAGCGGCCAAGGTTGACATCCAGCTGTGCCACCATCTGCGGCGTAGCCCCTTTCTGTGGACCGAAGATCGCACTGGCGCCTTGCGGCCCTGTCAAAGGATTGCTGACATCGCAGGCCGCCTCGATCCGGCATGCCTTCAGCCGTGAATCAATGCTGCCGATATCGATCCGATCAAGGCGTGCCAATTCTCCGCCGCCGCCCCCGATCTCCCGGCCCGCTTGATCCGTCAGTTTTACCCCCATAGCCTGAAGCATACCGGCTCCTCCGTCGTTGGTGGCGCTGCCGCCGATACCGATAATCAGGTGACTGATTCCCGCATCCAGTGCAGCCTTGATCAGTTCGCCGGTACCATAGGTGGTCGTCTTCAAGGGGTTGCGCAGACGAGGAGCAACCAGAGCCAGTCCGCTGGCGGCCGCCATTTCGATAATCGCGGTTTTACCGTCACCGGTAATACCATAGCAGGCTTTGACAGGTTCACCCAAGGGGCCGGTTACGGCCACCTCGACAAGCCTGCCTCCGGTGGCATCAACCATGGCTGCAACCGTGCCCTCTCCGCCATCGGCCATTGGAAGCTTTATGTACTCCGCCCCGGGGAATATTTCCCTGAAACCGGATTCAATCTCTGTCGCCACTTCAAGAGCGGTTAGGCTCTCTTTATAGGAGTCGGGAGCAATTACAATTCTCATAGTCAGAACCTTTGTTTAACACTTTACTTCGACATGAGCCATCTTCTCATAATACTGCCCCAGGCTGCAATGGTCAGCAGGGGGCTGACGCACAACCTCCTGCGACCGGAATCTTTGGCAGATGTCGCTTAACTCTTGCCGAAACAGAAATTATCGATACAATATGCCCATCGGGAAGCCGGCCCGAACAGGGGGATAGTTGTAACCGTTTGAGCCATTTTGACAACACATTTCTGACGTATATTGTCATGCTGAACGATTGGCTCAACCAACCCGGCTACATTGCCTTGTTCTGCATGAGTTTTCTTGCATCGACCTTGTTGCCGCTTGGATCGGAGTGGCTGCTGGTGTTAATGCTTGCGGGTGGCTACGAGCCACTGTCAACGGTTGCCGTGGCCACTGTCGGCAACTACCTGGGGGCTGTGGTCACCTATCTTACCGGTCTGTGGGGAGGGAACTGGCTGATTGTACGACTCTTGCGTGTCTCACCGGAGCAACAGGAGCGGGCACGCGACTATTACGGGCGTTACGGCACCTTGTCGTTGTTATTTTCATGGTTGCCGATTATTGGCGACCCACTCTGTCTGGTAGGCGGCATGTTACGCATCGATTTTGGTCTGTTTACGTTGCTGGTTGCATCCGGCAAGCTGATACGATATTCTTTCACTGCCTGGATAACCCTGGCTGCGACCGGATAAGCGGTATGCATCATGGAGTAATCTGATATGGATGACACACTTCATTTTGAAACTGATAAAGGCTCTAACCAGCGCTACAAGGGATATGACCGTATCATGGGCAACATATCCTGGCTGCTGATTGCGCTGGTGGCGCTTGACATTAAGCTGACGCCGGCCAACCACGAAAACATAGCTTTTCTGGTGCTGTTCTCCGTCCTGCTGTTCTTCTACAACTTTAATGCCCGTTACGGGATAATGTCCCGCAGATACAGTCCATTAAAGACTTTTCTGGATCTGATGGTGTTTCTGGCCTTTATAGTGGCTGTCTGCTGGTATACCGGCAAGTTAACCAGCCCTTTCATGTCCCTGATTTACCTGATTCTGATGGCCAGCGCACTGACGCAGGGGCGGCGGATTACCTACTTGATGGCCGGGCTGGCCATAACATCGTATGTTCTGCTCGCATCGGTTGATTTCCGTGAACTGAATTACTATCTGACCCATACTCTGGAAATTTTCCCCTTCATGCTCATAGCCCATCTGGGCGCCATGCTGGCCGGAGAGAGTGAGGCTGCGCGTCTTGAGGTGGAGCGGATGTCGCTGACCGATGATGTGACAGGCATCAGCAACATGCGCAACTTCTTTCTGCTGGCCGGCATACAGGAAAAGCTGGCCAAACGGTATCTGCGCCCCTTCGCGATCTGCATGATAGATGCTGATAACCTCAAAAAGGTTAACGACAAGCATGGTCACTTTGCCGGAACAAAGCTGATCCAGCAGGTTGCCGGTATGATCACTGCCAACATCCGCAACTCTGATATCTCTGCCCGCTACGGCGGAGATGAATTCGTCATCATGTTTAACGAGACCAGCAAGCAGGACGTGATTAGCGCTGTTGAGCGGATAGTTGGCAGCATGGCCGCCACTCCGTTCAATTTTGAAGGAGAGTCCATTACTACGACACTCTCGGCCGGTCTGGCCGGATACCCCGAGGATGGTGCGGATGTCCGTGAAGTTATGGCTAATGCCGATGAAGCCATGTATGTCAGCAAACGGAGCGGCAAGAACCGGCTGACGCTCTTCAGCAATACCATGTATGGTGAATCGTTCGGCAAGCATGATGAAAAGGAAGCGGCAAGATGAGGCTTATGTGTAAAATAGCGACCGGAACATATTCAGTGGCCTTCGTCACTATCTGTATTCTGGGTGGATGTTCAAATGAAGCATCTCAGAGAACGGAATCACCCCGAACCGTAGCTGTTCCCCAAACGGCATCAAGTCAAAATGGGAAAACACAAACAGGTGAAGAACTGTTCAGGCAGTTCTGCTCCAACTGTCATCCCGATGGCGGCAATGTGTCCGATCCGAATAGATCCCTCCATGGTTCTGTCCTGAAAGCAAATTACATCACCAAACCGGATGATATTGTCAAAATCATGCGTAAGCCAATGTCCCGCATGATCAGGTTCGATCCGGGAACCATATCGGACAAGGATGCACGTACTATTGCCCAATATGTCCTTGATACCTTCAGGTAAAGAGCAGGACCATCCATTGATGGCATCGGAAACATCAATACTGCTTGTATGAAAGTCAGGTTTTTGTTACGCTGACAAACTATGATGGTAGAATCGGAAATAAACTGATACCAGAAAAATAACGGGCGACATGCCCATTAGTACGGGGAGTTCTAAAAATGCTTGGACCAATCGAAATTAAACCGGGGCTGTACTGGATCGGATCAGAAGATCCTGACTTACGAACATTCGATGACCTTTTTCCGACCGAACATGGCACGACGTATAACGCCTACCTGCTGAAAGGCACCGAAAAGACTGTTCTGATCGATACGGTCGAAGAAAAATGTATTGATGAATACATGGACAAGGTCCGTTCACTGGTCGATCTCACAACCATAGATTACATAATCGTCAACCACTCTGAACATGATCATTCCGGTTCGTTGGCCTACCTTCTGGAGCAGGCCCCGCAGGCGACGGTTCTTTGCACGCCGGCTGCCAAAAATTTTCTTGGTAACATTATTCACAAGCAGTTTACCTGCCGGACGGTTAAGGATGGCGAGACTCTGGACTTAGGCGGCCGTTCACTGCGTTTCATTTTCGCTCCTTTTCTGCACTGGCCGGATACCATGTTCACAAGGCTGGAAGAAGAAAACATCCTCTTCACCTGTGATGCCTTCGGCGCTCATTACTGTAATGCAGGTCATATTTTCAACGACGAATGCGACGATTTTTCGTCGGCCCGTCATTTTTATTTTGACTGTATCTTCCGCCCCTTCAAGGACAGGGTACTTTCGGCCGTTGAAAAAATTCGGCACGACGTGATCGACATGATCTGTCCCAGCCATGGTCCGATCATCCGGCAGGACCCCTGGAAAGTCATTCAGCAGTTTGAAAACTGGAGCAAGCCGGCTGCCCGGAATAAAAAAATATTCATCCTGTTTCTTTCGCCACACGGCAGCACTGAAAAGATGGCACATGCAGTTGCAAACGGCGCCTCGCGAGATGGCCTTGAGGTGTTCAGCTACCATATCAACAACTTAAACTCCGCAGAAATGCGCAACCTGATGGAAGAGGCTGATGCCCTGATATTCGGAATCCCGACCTTCAACCGTGACATAGCCAAGCCGATGTGGGATGTGCTGGCCTACTTGAGCACAGTCAGGCTCAAAACAAATCTGGCAGGAGTATTCGGCAGTTACGGCTGGAGTGGCGAAGCCTGCAAAATGGCCGAAGATCGTCTGAAGAGCCTGGGTTTCAAACTGGTGGCGGATTCGATTCGCACCACCTTCACCCCCAGCACCGAAGTGCTGGAGCAGTGTATAGCACTGGGCAGGGCGGCGGCTGAGGCGGTAGCGGCCAGATAGATTTTATTACCTCAACCATTTTCTGCAGTGCGACCATCCAGGTGACCGCCAATCCCGCAAAGATATATGGAATACCTATGTCATCTGTAATTTCACTGACCGATATCCGCCGGGTCTTTATCATGGGCGACCAGGAATTTGAGGCGCTCAAAGGGGTCTCATTTTCGGTGGTCGAAGGAGAGTTTGTGGCTATCATGGGTGCATCCGGCAGCGGCAAGTCCACCTGTATGAACCTGCTCGGCTGTCTCGACCGCCCCACCTCGGGCTCGTATCTGCTGGATGGTCTGGATGTCGGAGGTATGAATACCAATCAACTGGCCGATATCCGCAACAAAAAACTCGGATTCGTTTTCCAGGGCTTTAACCTTTTGGCCCGCACCCCGGCGGTTGAAAACGTAGAACTGCCACTGGTCTATGCCGGTCTCCATGCCAGGGAGCGTCGCGCGAAAGCTCTGGCTGCCATGGAGCAGGTCGGTCTGGCCGGCAAGGCGGATAATCACTCCAGCCAGCTTTCCGGTGGCCAGCAGCAGCGAGTGGCCATTGCACGGGCACTCGTCAACGCCCCGGCAGTGATCCTGGCGGACGAACCGACCGGCAATCTGGACAGCACCACCTCCGAAGAAATCATGTGCCTCTTTACCTCCCTCAACAAGCAGGGCATCACGATCATCATGGTCACTCACGAAGCCGACGTTGCAGCATTTGCCGGGCGTAGAATCACCTTCAGGGACGGACGCATCATTTCGGACAGTCAGTCAAATCCGACTGGTCAGACGTGTCTGAAGGATTGAACCATGGATTTCCTCCAGACATTCAAAATAGCCATGCGGGCACTGCGCACCAACAAGATGCGCTCATTTCTGACCATGCTTGGCATCATCATCGGCATCGCCGCTGTGATAGCCATGATGGCGGTCGGATCAGGCGCCAGCTACGTCATCTCCCAGCAGATCGCCAGTATCGGAAGCAATATCATCCTGGTCATCCCCGGATCCACGACCAGCGGTGGACTGCGATCCGGCACCGGAGGGGCCCAGACCCTTACCAGCGACGATGTCAAGGCGATCATGATCGAATGCCCTTCGGTCGAGATGTCTGCCCCTACGGTTCGCAGTTCAGGCTTGGCGGTATACGGCAACATGAACTGGTCGACCGTCATAATGGGTACCACGCCAGAGCTGTTTGACATCCGTGAATGGAGTGTAATCAGTGGGCGCAGCATCGGCCAGCAGGATGTTGATGGCGCAGCCAAGGTCTGTCTGCTGGGACAGACCGTAGTTGATAACCTTTTCGGGGCCGTCGATCCGGTCGGCAAGATCATTCGACTCAAAAAGGTTCCCTTCACCGTTATCGGTGTTCTTGACCGCAAGGGACAGTCACCCCAGGGACAGGACCAGGACGATGCCATCTTCGTTCCACTGCGTACCGCCCAGCGCAATCTTGTACGATCCCAGAACACAAACTCGGTTGGCGCTGTCATGGTCAAGGCCAGAAGTGAAGATCTATTGGCCAAGGCCGAGGAAGAAATCAAGTCTCTATTAAACCAGCGCCATCGCATCACCGGCGGAAAAGAACCGGATTTTTCGACCCGTAACCTGTCGGAGATACTGGCGGTGGCCGAACAGTCCGCTAAAGCCATGTCGCTGCTACTCGGCGCAGTGGCTTCCATCTCGCTGATCGTAGGTGGTATCGGCATCATGAACATCATGCTGGTCTCGGTTACCGAACGTACCCGCGAGATCGGTATCCGCATGGCGATCGGCGCAAGAAGAAACGACATCCTGCTGCAGTTCCTGACCGAGGCTGTGCTGCTGACCATGATCGGTGGCCTGATCGGTATCGCGCTTGGCTCGGTCGGAGCCACTGTAGTCTCACGCGTCCTCTCCTGGCCGACCCTCATTTCGATCGAATCAATTACGATTGCCTTCTTCTTCTCCGGGGCAGTGGGAATCTTTTTCGGTTTCTACCCGGCCAGGAAAGCCGCCGGTCTCAATCCTATCGATGCACTCAGGTATGAATAATTGCATGAATACGTGCCCGATGTGCCGCCGCTGGGACACCGATGCCGACCTGCGCATTGCGGAATTGACACACTCTTACGTCATCCTCAATCGTGACCAGTTTTTACCCGGCTATACGCTGCTGTTCACAAAATATCACGTGACGGAACTGTTCCATCTTGACCGGGACGTACGCAGCGGTCTCATGGAAGAGGTCAGCCGGGTGGCAAGAGCTATCTTCGAAGTATTCAGTCCTGCAAAGATCAACTACGAACTGTTGGGAAACATGGTGCCGCATATCCACTGGCACATCGTACCGCGATTCACCGACGAGCCGCTCTGGCCGCGCCCGATCTGGGCCGAACCGCACGATGAACTGCTGCTTGTACCTGATGACTACAAGCGGCGCATCGAAAAAATAAGGAGCGCACTGCCATGATCCGCCCTTTTCTGCACACCCTGGCGAACGGCCTGAGGGTCGTCTGCGTCGAGATGCCGCATCTTCATTCGGTCGAGCTCGCAATTTACCTAAAGGTCGGCGGGCGTAATGACCCACCCGGTCGTGAAGGACTCTCGCATTTTCTGGAGCATATTCTTTTTCGAGGAACGGCCGATTTCCCCACTTCGATGGCAATCGAATCCGCCTTCGAAGCCATCGGAGGAGCGCCCAACGCCGCTACTGACGGCGAGTCGACCTGCTTTTATTCACGTATCCATCCTGACCAGGTCAAATGTGGAATGGATATATTCGCTTCGATGCTGCAGCGCCCCTTACTGGGCGGGATTGAAATTGAAAAACGCATCATTGCCGAAGAGGCCCGGGAGGATCTGAACGAAAATGGTGATGAGATCAACCCGGACACCATCGTCAGTCGTATGCTCTGGCCCAGGCATCCTCTGGGGATGCCGACCATCGGAACCCTTGAAAGCATAGCTGCAATAAATAGAGATGATCTTGCCGGACACCTGCGAAAATTTTATGTCCCCTCTGCAGCCGTGCTGGTTGTTTCCGGGCCGGTACGGCACCTCGATGTATTTGCTGCTGCTCGCGGCTTTTATGGCGACTGGCAGGGCAACCCGCCGCCGCCGGTAAGGAAGTTCGTCGCGTCACCCGTAAATAAACCGCAGATAAAATGTGTCCAGGATTCCGATAGCCAGATGAATCTGCAGTTGGCATTCAGGGGACTGGCTCGTGAAGACCGGCGCTTTATGGCTGTTCGTTTTTTGCGACGCATTCTGGCCGGTGGTTGTGGTTCACGCCTGCACGTACGCCTGCGGGAGGAGTTGGGGATAATCTATTCGGTAGAAGGAGCCATCGGTGCTTACGACGAGACCGGATGCCTGGTCTTCGACCTGTCCACAGCACCGGAAACATTGATCCATGCTGTCGAAACAACACTTGAGGAGTTGTTCCACATCACCGATAAGCCGGTTCCTGCTGAGGAACTGGAGCGGGTTCGCAATTCCTGCATTTTTGATCTGGAATTCAGTCGGGATTCGGCTTATGAAATGGGAGGACGATACGGCTGGGGCGAGTTGATGGGGGTTGTGAGGAGCATCGAAGAAGACCAGTCCGAAGCCCGTCGACTCTCAGCCTATGAACTTCAGGAAACTGCCCGGGAAATATTCAAGCCTGGAAATCTGCGCCTGGTCGCGGTAGGACCATGGAAGCGCGGGATGAAAATGGAACTGCGGGAGCTGGTATGCAGGTATGAAAAGCGTTTTACGCGTTGACGACCATTCATGCCGTCAAACGATCCCGGTCAAACTCTTTACTTGATTTCAAGATAATTGAAAAAGTAGATTCTTCACGGTCACTCAGTTTATTAAAACTGATTCCGACCCCCGGAGCATGCCGATTGCCCCATGATTTTATCCAACGTATTGAAGCAGCAAGGTTGAATCCAAGCTCAGGGATTGAAATCGTAACATCTGTTTCATGTGCAAATTTTTCCGGAATCAGATCCACTATAAAAGCCCCCCCCCAGGAGAGATTGAGCGTGAAACCGCGATATTCTGCACCATCATAGTGTATAAGCGTAGAAATGTAGACCGGGTGCCGCCTGAATAATCGCAGTTTCCTGGGTGTGTTTGAGGGACAGGTCACGTTTAGAAAATCACCCAGGCTCTTGTCCTGTTTGGCACTGCCGGGCATAGCCATCGGCACCAGCATGGAGCCGATTGTCCGCACTCGCAGGGTCGGGAAAAAATTGGTCAGGGTATAGGCCACAATTTTCTCTTCACCCTTTGATTTGATGATTGAGGGAAGATCTACCAGAAGACCGCTGTACAAACCTCTGATAGCCAGGTTCTCGGCCTCGCAGAACGATGTGCAAACTGCAGAGGAAACTCCTGAGCCGGAAAGGATTGAAGTCAGGGCTGCCCGTGTTTCGTCCACGTATGAGACGACCAGAATCGGATGCAAGGGGACGACAGGCATGATCTACTCTTCGATCGAGAGAGCAACCATGAACCATTCTTCTTCGGTAGCAAATTTCAGCGTTATATTCTCCAGATTGCTTCCTGACGAAACCAGATAGTCCGAACCATTAACGACCGAGGGGGTGGAGAGCTGGATATCCGAGCCGCCTTTGGAGAGATGTTGCTTGAAAGAGCCGGCGACCATGTTGGCAATTTCACCCATGGCGTCATTCACATCGTCGTCGATCTCGGTTACCTCCATGCCAAGCATCAAAGATGTGAAAGAGATTGCCAACGGCCATGGGACATGCACGCTCACCAGCCCGTTATAGGTCCCGGCCAATCCCACCATCGCAGTCAGGCACTTCTTGAAGTGAGTCGTCACATCGACCTGGATCGGTAAGTGCATCAAGTCGTCTACTCCCACCATATTGATAAAGACATCCTGCACATCTTTAATAAGGCTCTTTAACAGCTGGTCTTCGGTCAAATTGATTGCTGCGAGTGTTTCTGGTCTCATTGGCATCTGTGTTTCTCCTTTCCATTAGTTATGACAATACAGGTGCAAAATATCTAGTACCTGGCCTCCAGAACAGTAATCCTGATCCGGCCGATGATAGCGATTATAGGTGACATATTCTCAGGCAGATGCCCTTCCAGCAACTTGAGGTGGGTAGGGTCCGACGGCATTTGGTTGTAGGTCGGATCTATGGAAATCCAGCGTTCGCCGATGAAGCTCTCGGCCCAACTGTGGTAGAGAAATCCTCTCCCCTCCATATAGACCAGGCCGGAAACAAAGCGGGTCGGGATACCGGCTGCTCTGGCCAGTGCCGTGTAGAGACGGGCATGGGTCTGGCAGTTGCCGGTGCGGGATTTGAAGCTTGCTACGGCGCCGCCACCATCATCCACTGTGTCTTTCAGCCAGTCAGCAGTCCAGGAGACCAGAACCCCGGCCAGCTCTTCCGGGCTCTTTGTCCCTGCCGCAAGACTCGTGGCCCGGGTAGCGATTTCCGGAGCATCGGACTCTATCTTGTCGGCAGGTTTAAGGTAGAACTCTGCCGGTTTGCCGGATTCTTGAATCGTGGCGCTCTGAACGAGCGATCCGGTCCTGATGGTGATACGTTCTTCGCCCAGTTTTTCCGCCGTCTGCCCTCCATCCTGCAACAGCGGAACAGCCTCATTCCAGCCAGCGATCTCCACTGCCAGACCGACCAGTTTTTTCGGATCCTTGATAGAAGGTTCTGCGCGGACCAGACTGAAGTCATAGATCAGGTCCTTCTTGGCCAGAGCAACACTGCCCACGAAAGCGCCCAGTTGTTTTGCATCTTCAACCTTTGTTATCACCAGCCCGTCCCGCACCGACTCCAACAGGGTGTTACCCTGGCTGTCGACCAGAATGTCGTTGTTGACAAAGGGATACAGGGTATTGCGCAGCTTCAGTGCGGGCAGTCCTTCAGGTGTCTTTCCTTCGCCCATCATTGAGATGGTGACATCCTTCACTTTCAGTTCCTCAGGATCAAAAGTCAGGATTTTATATGACTTGCCGGCCGACGGGTCCCGCATCAGTGGATATATGTTGAGGGCCGGACCAGGGAATACATCGCCTTTGAACTTGAGCTGTCTATCGGTCGTCTTACCATCGGCTTCACTTTTGAGGCGCATGACGCCATCGCCGACTTTCCCTGTGACGCGGGATGGCATACCGTTGATGGCCTGCTCGACATCCAGCGAGCGCAAACTGAGATTTTTAGACACAAAATAAGTCTCGCGCGTAGAAGCCTCTTTCGAGAATCCCATCACTTTCATGCGTACGCTGCCATACCCATCCATACGGTATCCGTCGGGTGTCTCACTGATATTCTGCCGGTAAAAGCCAACTCTCTCGTTATCGACATAGATGCCAAACCAGCGTTCCGAAAGAGGGGGACGATCGATTTTTTTTGGTGGGGCGGCAAATGAGGCAACGCCAGAACATAATAGAAATGAAAACGCTATGACAAGCCTTAGAGACAAAATCATAGAGATTCCTGTAGCGGTGCGGGGATTCTTTCCTCAGTATCATGGAATTCGACCCGGTTTCTGCCTTTATTTTTGGCACGGTAAAGAGCATCGTCAGCCAGTTTGATAAATCCATCGACTGAAGATACACCCTCAAGCGGGAAATGGGCGACCCCCAGACTGACTGTCAGGTTAAGCCCGGCAAGTTCATCACTGAATGTGGCTCCCTGAACCGACAGGCGGACACGTTCGGCGACAAATACGGCCTCCTTGAGCGAGGAATCCGGTAGTATTACAACAAACTCCTCTCCTCCATAACGGGCGGCACAGTCGTAGCTGCGCAACTCCTTCTGAAGCAGCAGAGACACTTCCCGCAGCACTATATCTCCCTGAAGATGGCCGTAGGTGTCGTTAACAAGTTTGAAATGGTCGATGTCGAGCAGGATAAATGACAGATTGCCGCGCTTGCGGATGCAGCGCTGCACCTCTTTTCCCAGCGCCTCCATCATGTAGCGGCGATTGAAGAGCCCGGTCAGATGATCAGTATTGGACAGCTCCCGCAGTAATTCATTGGTGTGCTTCAAGTCATCCTGCAGGTTTTTTATTTTGAGATGTATCTTGACCCGTGCCACCAGTTCTTCCGGATCGAATGGTTTGGTGATGTAGTCGTTGGCCCCCTGTTCAAGCCCCTTTATTTTGCGTTCACGGTCATTCATACCGGTCAGAATCAGAACGGGAAGGTCCTTGAGTTCGTCTCGCGATTTGAGCATGCTCAGGAATTTAAACCCGTCCATGCGCGGCATTTCGAGGTCGCAGAGAATGATATCTACTTGAGAAGAAAGCAGTTTTTTGAACCCTTCAAGGCCATCCTCAGCCTCGTAATAGCGGGAAAAGAGGTTGCATGCCTCCAAAACCCGGACGATCTGCTCCCGGACTGTCACGGAATCATCTATGATCAGAACGCTATTAGTCGGCATAGTGGCGAACTCTACCCCATATTAAAGATAAACTCAATTTCAAAAAGCGCCGTAATCTGAATTGGATACACAAATTAATACCCAAATGGGACTAAAGCAGAGGCTCTTTCGCCAACGCCTTCATTTCTGTGATCGTTTTCGTATAGTCACAACTGCTAAAGACGGCACTGCCGGTTACGAAGACATCTGCACCGGCGTGAGATATACGGGCGATGTTCGATGTCTTGACGCCTCCGTCCACCTCAAGCTCTGCCTCACAACCTCGCCGGTCAAGCATGGCCCGCAATGAATGGATCTTCGGCAGACATGTCTCAATAAAACTCTGCCCGCCAAAGCCGGGGTTGACGGTCATCAACAGCACCAGGTCCAGTTCTTCCAGAATATAGTCGAGGGTTGTGAGCGAAGTGGCCGGATTGAGAGATACACCGGCCTTTCTGCCAAGTGATTTTATCAGTTGCACCGTGCGGTTCAGATGGTTGACCGCTTCAGCATGAACAACGATGATGTCGGCGCCTGCCTCTGCAAAATCAGGAATGAACCGATCGGGATTTTCAATCATCAAATGCACATCAAGAGGAAGCTTGGTCATTTTGCGGGCAGCAGCGACAATCAACGGGCCAATAGTGATATTTGGCACAAAATGACCATCCATGACATCAATATGAATATAGTCGGCACCAGCCGCCTCGACGGCCCTGATTTCGTCACCGAGACACGAAAAATCGGCAGAAAGAATGGATGGGGCGATTTTTTTCATAGTAAGGCTCCGAAATCTTTATTTAAAATTATAATTTTATTCGTCTAATTCGAGCTGCAAAAAAGCCGTCCATACCGTGACGATGCGGCCAGACTCTGAACATGCCGTAAAACGCAAACAGATCACTCCATGCAGGAAAGAGCTCGTTGAGGTTTTCTAGCACGAAATCGGGATGATGAGAAAGGAAATCCTCAACCACCAGCTCATTTTCCGCTTCTGATGTGGAGCAGGTTGAATAGAGCAGTGTCCCGCCCGGTTTCAATCTGTCGGAGGCATTCCTGAGAAGGGTTTTCTGTACGGCGGCCAGGCGGGTGATGTCACCTGAGAAGAGGCGCCATTTCGCTTCCGGATTACGACGGATAACGCCCAGGCCGGAGCAGGGTGCGTCCAGCAGGATACGATCAAAATAACCGTCAGGAAACGTGCCGGGTTGATGCAGATCGGAAATTGCCGTTGAAACTGAGTTGATTCCGAGTCGTCGGACGCTATCCTGCACAAGCGTCAGTTTCGATCGGGAAATATCGGTAGCGATCAATTCACCTCGATCATCCATCAGCTGCGCTATATGACAGCTCTTTCCACCGGGGGCGCAACATGCGTCCCAGATGCGTTCGCCCGGCTCGACGCCCAGTAACTGTACGGCCAGTTGTGAGGACTCATCCTGTACAACGAAGAGTCCGGTATCAAAACCGGGAAGAGAGCTGATGTTATGGCGACCGGCAAGTATGATGCCATCAGGCGAGAAACGGCATGGTGCTGCTTCAATTCCTGTTATTGCAAACTCCTGCAGCAATTCGTCGCGATTGGAACGGAGCGTATTGACCCGCAGAGTCAAGGGAGGTTGCTCTGAAGAAACCTCCGCCAACCGTTGGGTCTCGCAGACGCCAAGTTGCTCAAGCCACTGTTCAACCAGCCACTTTGGCTGCGAATGCCGGGCCGCTATCGCTGTTGCCGGGTTGGAAGTGATTTCGGGAAAGGTGATCGTGTCGCGTCGTCTCAGGTAGTTTCTCAGGACAGCATTGATCAGTCCACTGGTGCGTGGCGTGATCAGTTTTGCCAGGTTGACCGCCTCATTGACAGCGGCCGATTCAGGAATGCGGTTGAGGCAGGTCAACTGGTACAGACCGGTACGCAGGATGACCAGTGCCTGTGGATCAAGCTCCGGCAACGGTTTTTCAAGCAGCTGAAGAAGGATATGGTCGAGAGTCCCCCGGCGCCGCAGCACACCGAATACCAGTTCAGCGTACAGACTCCGGTCCGGTCCGCTTAATTCGCCGCACGAGAGCTCGCTGTCGATCAGACGATCGGCAAATCCACCCTGTTTTTCGATTCTAAGAAGTGTCTCGCACGCAGCCTGGCGTGGGTTTGCTGAAGAGGAGCTTTTCCGGGCGCGCCTAATAAGCATGTGTCCTCAACAGCTCTTCCAGCCGGTGAACACGCTCGGGAATAGGTGGGTGAGTTGAGAAGAGAGACATCAGCCCGCCGCCTGTCAGCGGATTGACAATGAACATGTGAGCCGTAGCGGCATTTGCGTTCATCGGAATCTGCTGACTTCCCATCTCCAGCTTCTGCAGAGCCCTGGCAAGTGAAAGCGGATTTCCGCTGATCTGTGCTCCAGCAGCGTCAGCCCCGAATTCCCGCGAGCGGGAGATGGCCATTTGCACCAGCATGGCAGCTATCGGTGCCAGAATTGCCATCAAGATCATGCCGATGATGCCGCCCCCTTCATCGTCATCGCTGCGACCGCCGCCAAACATGGCACCCCACTGCGCCATATGAGCCAGGTAGGTGATTGCACCGGCAAAAGTGGCCGCCAGAGTGGATATAAGAATGTCCCGGTTCCTTACATGCCCCAGTTCGTGGGCCATGACACCGGCCAGTTCTTCGTCATTTAAAAGTCTCATGATGCCGGTAGTGGCGGCCACGGCTGCGTGATCGGGGTTACGACCGGTCGCAAAGGCGTTCGGGCTGTCGTCCTGTATAACATAGACCTTGGGCATAGGCAGTCCGGCCCTTGCAGCCAGGCGACGAACTATACCGTAGAAGCGCGGGTCTTCACTCTCTCCGACCTCAAACGCTCCGTACATACTCAGCACAACCTTATCCGAGAACCAGTAAGAGAAGAAATTCATTCCGCCGGCCAGAAGAAAAGCCAGCAACATACCGCCAGCTCCACCGATTGCCCCGCCAATCAGCACCAGCAGCACCGTTAAAAGCCCCATCAGAAATGTTGTTTTCAAAGTATTCATAGCACCCTCGTTCATTGTTCAATATACCGGTCGATCGGATAATAGTCACCATTGTTCAAAAGTGCAAGGGTTGACGAAGTTCCTCATTTCACATCCTTTATTCTGACTTCCGGGTAATTCGAATCTATCCGCTTACAGCAAAAAGGCGGGACCGGAAAAATGCCGGCCCCGCCTGGTATTAAGCGATAACAGGAACAGACTACGAAACCACAATTCTCGCAAACCTGCGCTTGCCGATCTGCACGATGTACTCGCCGACAACCGTCAACTCAAGGTTGGTATCGCTGACCTTCTCGTTGTTCAATTTGACCCCCCCCTGATCGATCGCACGACGCCCCTCGCCATTGGACCTGGTCAGGCCGGCTTCGGTCATGGCCCTGGCCAGCAGAACGGCACCGTCAGTCAGAACGAAGTTTACCTGCGGCATATCTTCCGGAATCTCGTTCTCTTTGAAGCGTTTGACGAAATTCTCTTCTGCAATTTCTCCGGTGCCGGCACCGTGGAAACGGGAAACGATCTCTCGCCCCAACCGTTTTTTGGCAGCCATCGGATGGAGCGAATGATCTTTGAGATCACACTTCAGCTCCTCAATTTCAGCCAGGGTCAGATCCGAAAGCAGCTCGTAGTAACGCAGCATCAACTCATCCGAGATCGACATGACCTTGCCGAAAATCTCGTCAGCCGGTTCGTTCACGCCGATGTAGTTACCGAGCGACTTGGACATCTTGTTGATTCCGTCCAAACCTTCCAGCAGCGGCATGGTCAGGATGCACTGGGGTGACTGCCCCCATTCGCGCTGCAACTCACGCCCCATCAGAAGATTGAACTTCTGGTCGGTGCCGCCCAGTTCTACATCTGATTTGAGCGCCACCGAATCGTAGCCTTGTACCAGCGGGTACATGAACTCATGGATACTGATCGGCTGCTGGGTGGTGAAACGCTTGTGAAAATCATCCCGTTCCAGCATGCGAGCTACAGTGTACTTGGAAGCCAGCGCTATCATGCCGCCTGACCCCAGTTCGTTCAGCCAGCTGGAATTGAAGACTACGTTCGTTTTGTCCGGGTCGAGGATCTTGAATACCTGTTCCTTATAGGTCTCGGCGTTCCTGAGCACGTCCTCGCGGGTCAGTACCTTGCGGGTCTCGGACTTGCCGGTCGGATCGCCGATCATGCCGGTGAAGTCGCCGATCAGGAAGTTGACTTCGTGTCCCAACTGCTGGAACTGACGCAGCTTTTGAATCAATACCGTGTGCCCCAGATGCAGGTCCGGTGCGGTCGGATCGAAACCGGCCTTAATCTTGAGGGGCGCGCCGGATTTCAGGGACGTCTCGATTTTTTCCTCCAGTTCCTTTTCGATCAGGATCTCGACAGCACCACGTTTGATGACGGCCATCTGTTCTGCTACGGACATATGCAACTCCTCAAATAATCAGCAGGAAATATTGATTCTCTCTATGCTCAAGGCCTTACCGCTCTGTTCGTCCACTCCGATTACGACGCCGTTCAGGCGGATGTCCTTCTTGGCTACCTCAAATTTGGCAGGCAACTGTGTCAAAAATTTGCGGATGGTCTCTTCCTTGTCCATGCCGATGATAGAATCGAAACTGCCGGTCATGCCGGCATCGGTTATGAATGCGGTTCCTTGCGTAAGAATGCGTTCATCAGCGGTCTGAACATGAGTATGAGTTCCGACAACAGCACTGACCTTGCCATCAAGATACCACCCCATCGCGGATTTTTCAGATGTTGCTTCAGCGTGGAAATCGACAAAAATGATCCGTGTTTCCAGCTTCATACGTTCAATTTCCCGGTCAGCTGCCCGAAAGGGGCATTCCAGATTTTTCATGAATACCCGCCCCTCCAGGTTTATCATGCCAACCTTGACCCCGCCCGGAGTCTTCAGTATGACACTCCCGGTACCGGGCGCCCCGTCGGGATAGTTGGCCGGGCGTATGATGCGAGGGTCGCCAAGCACCAGTGAAACCTGTTCCTTCTTATCCCAGATGTGATTTCCGCTGGTCAGGAGGTGAATGCCCTGATTGAACAACTCTTTTGCCGTTTCGGCAGTCAGGCCGAAACCGCCGGACGCATTTTCACCGTTGGCGACCACGGTATCGACATTATAGCGATCCACCAGACGGTGGAGTTCCCGTGAGAGCGCCTGACGACCCGGCTTGCCGATGATATCGCCTATAAATAGAATTTTTATCGACATAGATCAGTATTTAACGGGCATACTCAACAGCTCTTGTCTCCCTGATGACGTTAACCTTGATCTGGCCTGGATAGGTCATTTCGGCCTCGATCTTCTTGGCTATGTCGCGGGCAATGACCACAGACTGCTCGTCAGTGACATGATCACTGGAGACCATGACGCGGATTTCGCGACCGGCCTGAATAGCAAAAGAGCTGGTTACGCCGCCGAAAGAGGTGGCGATCCGCTCCAGATCTTCCAGCCGCTTGACGTACGTTTCCATCATTTCACGACGTGCCCCGGGGCGCGCACCCGAAAGGGCATCGGCAGCCTGTACCAGTACCGCCAGTACGGAGTTCGGTTTCTCGTCCTCGTGGTGAGCCATGATAGCATGTACGATTTTGGGCGATTCCCCGTATTTGCGGGCCAACTCCGCTCCGATTACAGCATGTGACCCTTCAACCTCATGGTCGACAGCTTTACCGAGATCATGCAGCAAACCGGCACGTTTGGCCTGTTTGACATTGACACCCAGTTCAGCAGCCATGATTCCGCACAGGAAAGCCACTTCGAGAGAATGCAGATACACATTCTGGGTATAGGAAGTCCGGTATTTGAGGCGGCCGATCAGCTTGAGCACTTCCGGGTGAATGCCATGGACTCCAAGGTCGAAGGCGGCCTGTTCACCGGCGACCTTGATGGAGTGCTCCACCTCTTCCGTGGATTTAGCCACAACCTCCTCAATGCGTCCGGGATGAATACGCCCATCGGCCAGCAGTTTTTCCAGAGACAGGCGAGCGACTTCCCGACGCACCGGGTTAAAGCCGGACAGAATAACCGCTTCGGGTGTGTCGTCAATAATCAGATCAATACCGGTGGCTGCCTCAAGAGCACGAATGTTGCGCCCTTCACGGCCGATGATACGCCCCTTCATCTCGTCCGACGGAAGCGGCACTACCGAAACGGTACGCTCGGCCACGTATTCGCCGGCGTAGCGTTGGATCGCCAGGGCCATAATTTCCTTGGCTTTATTTTCTGCAGTCTCACGGGCTTCTTCCTCAATAGCCTTGATCATTTTGGCCGAATCGTGCTTGGCCTCACTTTCCATGGCATTCATCAACTCATTTTTTGCTTCGCTGGCTGACATACCGGATATCTGCTCAAGCTTTGCTCTCTGGACATCAACCGCTTTTTTCAGATCTTCATCGCGTTTGGCCAGATCCTGCTCCTTTTGGGAAAAGAGCTGTTCCTTTTTGAGAATATCCAGCTCCTTCTGATCAAAGAGAGCAACTTTTTTGTCCAGGTTCTCTTCTTTCTGCAACAGGCGTTTCTCAAGATTCTGCAGGTCCTTGGTCTTATCACGGGTGGTGCGTTCATACTCGTCTTTGGCCTGGATGGCCGCATCCTTGGCTTTAAGCTCCGCCTCCTTGGTGATGGTCTCCGCCGCGCGACGGGCATCCTCAATTGACTTGTTGGCCAGTTCTTCTGCCTGCCGGATGATGGAACCGGCGTCTCTTTTGTTGAACTTGCTTCCGGCAAAATATGCACCGGCGGCAACAACCAGAGTAATTACAACGATGATGATAACTTCCATATCAATAACCTCCTGTATGTGAATCCGGGTTGGACATGCAACTCCGGTTACTTCTGCAGTAGACGATCCTCCTGTCGGTTATGATGATTTCCATCCGTATGTCATGATGATCGGCCGGAATCGCTCCGTCAATCAACTGAAAGTCGTGGCAGAAACCCACCAGACGAGTCTTCGTTCCAAGATGCATCAGAAAGCGATCGTAATAACCTTTACCGTATCCGATGCGATGCCCGGAGAGGTCGAAAACAACACCCGGAACTACGATCAGATCCGCTTCGTCTGCCTTGTGTGCGATACAGGCCGGACATGGCTCCGGAATGCCAAAAGCCCCTTCCTGCAACGTATCCGGTGCCTCAATTTGCCGGAATACCATCTGTTTTCCGCAGAGCGCCGGATAAAGCACCCGCTTCCCGGACTCAAAGGCGGCCGTTACTATCCCGGCTGTGTCAACCTCTTTATGAACAGCGGCATAGAGCGCAACGCACCCGGCCTGAGAATATTCCTGCAGTGAGAGCAGATTGCACTGCGCAGACTGACTGGACGTCAGCCATTCATCATGGCTGAGTGCCCGGCGCGCTGCCAGAAGTTGAGAACGGAGCAATCGCTTGGGCATACGTACTTTCGAATAGATACAAAAAGATTGGCCCCGGGCTATACCGGGAAGATCGACCAGGGAGGATGAAAGGGAGAAGAAAGGCTCGCGAGTGACGCCAGGAAACTGTTTGTACTCGAAGTGCTGCTTGCTCGGAGCGGTTTCTTCCTTTCAGTGAGGATATATTCAGCGGATTTCTGATATCAGCAATCAGAAGCGAGGGCTAAGCCCGCAACTGACGGGTCTGATCAATGGAACTGCTGCTGCAAATATATAATCAAGTCTCCCTGAGAGACCATGTAAATGTAAATGCGGGACGACATCAGATTGATTCCAGCTTACCGATAATATGCTTTATCCTGCTATCGAGATGTGCGTCCTGTCTGCACTCTGAACGGATTTCAAGCAGCTCCTCGGCGGTATTAAGCAGAGCTAGCATCAACACCAGTTGGGCGTCTCCACTTTTGAGTGAGCTGCCTATTTCCTGTAATCTGCCGTTGACAAAAGCTTCGACAGAACGAACCTTCTCAGCCGCAGCAGAACTTCTGACCGAAAGTTCGCGGCCAAGAATTGTCACCGCATGGGATCTCTTCATACGATGATCGCATTCAAATTCTAAATTCCTTCAAGTTTGCCGAGAATGGCATCAACCCGGGATTTCAGCCCCTCCCTCTCGGACGAAAAACGCTGGATCTCCTCATTCAGGCGGATATTGTCCGCTTTCAGGGCATAATACTTCTCAATAAGATCATCTACCTTCTTTTCGAGTGATTCTATCAGTTCCTGGTTCATGGGTTCTATTTCCTTTCGAGGGGCGTAACTATACTCAGACGGAGGGACGAAGTCAAGCCCTAATTGATTGATATCGCGGAGTTCCCCACCCGTTCGCCTCTTCATCGGATGGAGTCTGTCAGGCTTGGAAGAGGGCATCAGTAAACTCTTGCGGTTCGAAGTCACGCAGGTCCTCGATCGCCTCACCGACACCAATGTAGCGGACCGGAAGCGCGAACTCATGGCTGACCGCTACTACGATCCCACCCTTGGCGGTTCCGTCCAGCTTGGTCAGTACCAGCCCGGTGACACCGGCGGCCTCCTTGAAGAGCCTCGTCTGGGAGATTGCATTCTGACCGGTGGCGGCATCCAGAACCAGGACTGTTTCGTGCGGTGCGCCCGATATCTCGCGATCGATGACACGACGGATTTTTTTCATCTCTTCCATCAGGTTGACTTTGGTATGCAGGCGCCCGGCTGTATCCACAATCAGGATATCCACACCACGGGCGACAGCCGCCTTGCAGGCGTCAAAGACTACCGCAGAAGGATCAGCCCCCTCCTTGTGGCGAATGACATCCACACCGGAGCGTTTGCCCCAGATCTCCAGCTGCTCGGCTGCCGCTGCACGGAACGTATCGGCCGCTGCCAGCAGCACTTTTTTACCATCGGCAGTGAAGCGCGAAGCCAGTTTACCAATGGTGGTGGTCTTGCCAACGCCGTTCACGCCGATCACCAGTAGAACGAACGGTTTCCTGCTCTCCAGTTCAAGCTTGCTGTGATGGGCATTCAACCTTGCCAGAATTTCCCCCTTGAGTGCCGCTCGCAGCGCAGCTCCATCCTTCAATTCGTTGCGTCCCAGGCGCTGTTCAAGGGTGCGGATCAATTCTACCGTGGTCTTTACACCAACATCCGAGGTGATCAGGATCTCTTCCAATTCTTCAAGGGTGTCGGCATCGATCTCCTTTTTCCCCAACACCAGGGCGTCGATTCGTCCTACGAGTCCATCCTTGGTTTTTTGCAGACCCTGCTTAAGTCTTCCGAAAAGGTCCACCACCCCGAACGGGTTGATAATCTCCGTCTTTTCAAGCTCCTGCACCGGTGTATCCACTGCAGCATTAACCTGTGACTCCGGTTCGGACCGGGATGAGGGGAAAACTTCCATGTTTGCCACGGTGATGATCTTGCTCATCACCCCTTTAAAATAGCTTTTTTTCTCCTGCTGCTCCATCAGATCTCCTTCTTCAGTTCTGTAAGCGCCCGGCGGAAGTGGTAAAGAGCCTGCGCCACGGGACAACTCCGTTCGATATTCATTACCAGTGAATAATCCTGATCGATACAACCGGTGATCAAGTGCATGTTACTGGCGGTTATTATAATGTCTTCTATGTCGCCGATCTGCTTACTGCTCTGCATCTGTTTAAGGTGAGCCAGAATGATGCCTTTATGGGCGCCGATAAAGCGCATATCATAGGGATCGCAATGGCAGTATTCCATTACCGCTTCTCCCTCCCAGTCAACTAATATGGCGCCAATCGCGTGAGGTACGTGGTCCACCAGATCTTTCAAAATGACTTCGAATGACATGACAAACTCCTGCTTGGGTAGTGTCGGCATGTTCGGACTGAGCTTCCTGAGAGGATTGCATTAGTCATTAATAACATGCAATTGTTACATTTGCAAGGACAACGCTTGTTGAATAAATCTGAAATAATTCCGGACTATGGACAAAAATCCACATTTAATCCATATTCACTCCACATTGTTGGAGTACATTGTTTCATACAGATGTAACTACTAATTTTTATTGGAGGTCGAAATTATGTCGGAAAAACGGAAAAACATGGCAAAGATTGCAGTAATGTATTGTATCGTGGCACTTGCTGCATGTGCGGGCATCGCGCAAGCTGATGACGGAGGGGTGGGTGGTGAGCATTGTGGTAAACCTAAGCGGAATGATTTCATGAAAATGGGAAACAAACTTGGCCTGACCGACGATCAAAAAGCTCAAGCAAAGGTAATTTTTCAAGGAAACAGGGATAGCCTGAAGCCTCTTATCGCAAACCTGCGTACTGAGAGGAAAAATCTTCAATCATTGATACACGCCGACACCATCGACGAAACGGCAATACGCGCCGAGACGGCCAGAATTGCCGGGATTCAGGCCGATCTGAATGTTAGCAGAGCGAAAACCGGAGCGCAGTTCCGCGCCATCCTGACACCTTCTCAGCTGGCGATACTGAAAACCATACCGCAGAAAAAAGACAAGGTGGCCACCTCCTGCACGGAATAACCATTTTGAAATCATCATGGAAAGAACGAGTAATATGTTTACCTGGAGTGCGGGTTATATGACGGAAATCGGATACACGCATGGTTATTGCCGCGAGCTGTCTCCCGCACTGCTCTCATTTGCGCTGCTTGATAGCCGCATGGTTGCCCGTACAGGGCTGCGCTATCTTGAACTGGGTTTCGGGCAGGGATTATCATTTAACATTCATGCTGCTGCCTGTGCCGGTGAGTTCTGGGGCACAGACTTTTTCCCGGCCCATACGGCTAATGCCATCGAAATGGCTGAGGCTGCCGGCTCCGGCGCCAGGGTATCGGGACAATCATTTGCGGACCTGGCGGCACGGGACGACCTGCCGGAATTCGACGTCATTGCCCTGCAAGGGGTCTGGTCGTGGATTTCTGATGAAAACCGGGCGGTAATTATCGATCTGGTGAATCGCAAACTGGCAGTGGGAGGGGTGCTCTACACCGGCTACAACTGTACTCCCGGCTGGTCGCCCACGATGCCGCTGCGCCATCTGCTGCACCTGCACACGGTACTGTGCGGCACAATCGGGCGAGGCGTCACCGGACGCATTGACGACGCTCTCAACTTTGCCCAACAGATTGTGGATTCCAAGGCACTGTATTTTCAGGCAAATCCTGCTGTGGCTTCGTGGCTGAAGACTATCTCGGGCCAGAGCAGAAACTACCTGGCACACGAGTATTTCAACCAGGAGTGGCAACCCATGCCGTTTTCAAGAGTGGCGGAACTACTCGGCGGCGCCAGACTCGATTTCGCTACCTCGGCCAATCTTCTCGATCATGTCGATGCAGTTAATCTGACGGAGGAATGCCGGAAACTGTTGCTCACGGTAGAGCACCCGATGCTGCGTGAATCAGTGCGCGATTACATGGTGAATGCTCAATTCCGTAAAGACATTTTTATCAAGGGCGGTCGAGCCATGTCCGAGCTTGAGCAAAACGAGCGTTACCAGGCCCAGGGTTTCGTCCTGGTCACCAATCCTGCCGATATTCCTATGAAGATACAGGGTGCTCTTGGCGATCTACTACTACGAGAGGACCTCTATGGGCCATTGATAGAGGTTCTGGCTGATAACAGCTGTGCGCCTACAACCCTGGCAGAGCTTATATCCGCTCCATCCATGCGGGGCAGATCACGGCATCAGATTGTGGAGGCTCTGGTAATTCTGGTCGGGGCAGGTCACGTGCACCCGACACAGGACGCCGAAGCGATCAGACAGGCGCAGCCACAATGCAACTCGCTCAATAACTACCTGTGCCGGAAAGCGCGCTTCAGCAACGACTCGAACTATCTTGCATCACCTGTTATCGGCGGAGGAGTGGAGGCGGATCAGTTTCAGCAACTATTCCTGACTGCCCGTAAATCCGGCAAGCGGCAGCCGGAAGAGTGGGCTCGACATGCCTGGGATTCCCTCAATGTGCAGAACCGGCGTCTGATGAAAGATGGGAAGCCGATCGAAACCGCGGAAGAAAAGCTCGCCGAACTGGAAGCGCAGGCCAGAGTGTTTGCCGCAAAACGGTTACCGGTACTTAAAGCTCTTGGTGTGACGGTATAAGCTCACTCCGCAGGATTATGTGTACAACCCGTATGTAACCGGATAGTATTCATGTGTCTCTTTTTGAAAACCGGTATTAATGTTCCGGATTATCAGATCCGTCGGGAGTATGCATGACACATTCGGGGTCAACCATAATGACACGTGAGCAATTGGTTGAATATGCCTTTACACAGCACAGAGCGGGGAACGTGCCGGAGGCTGAACGTCTCTACCTGCTGGCCCTGGATATTGATCCGGAAGACTTCGACGCATTGCATCTGCTTGGACTTTTGTCCCTTGAAGTCGGGCGCAATGATCTTGCGGTGGAGTTGATCAGCCGGGCACTTCAGAGCAATACGAGCCCGGCTGCCCTCAACAACCTGGGACAGGCCTATCGAGCCCTGGCACTGCTGGAGGAGGCTGCGCACTGTTATCAGGAAGCTATAGCGCTTAAGCCTGACTATGTGACGGCATACAACAATCTCGGCGCGGTTCTTCAGGAATCGGGAAAAGCAGCCGAGGCCGAACGTGCATACCTGCACGCCCTGGCTCTACGACCTGAACTCGCTGAAGTCTATTCCAATCTTGGCAATGCTCTCCAGGATCTCGGCAGATTTGAAGAAGCGGAACAGGCCTGCCGACAGGCTCTGGCATTAAATCCTGACATTGCCGCAGCCCACAATATTCTCGGAAATGCTCTCCAGAGCCAGAGCCGCCTGGATGAAGCGGAACAAGCCTTCCTGCGCGCACTGTCGTTACAGCCTGGCTATGCCAAGGCCCACAACAATCTTGGAACGGTTCTGTACGCACTTGGCAGACCGGCGGAGGCCGAGCAGGCCTACCGAAAGGCACTGGAGCTTGATCCGAACCTGACTATTGCTCACTACAATCTCGCGATGGCAGGCTTGACCGATACGTTGAATCAGGCCAGAATGATATTTTCAGGTTCCATAACTCATTGATTACCCTAAAATCGCCAGTCACATCCTGGCAGAACAGGAGCCCACGGATGTACACAGCTTTCAAACTTATGGCAGCACTCATAATCATCACTCTGCTTTCGCCGCTTGCCGGATACGCATACGGACCTCGCGGCCATTTTCGCGGTGGCGTATGGATAGGTCCCGTATGGGAGCCATGGTGGGGGCCCTATCCCTATTATTCGGCGCCGCAGGTCATAATCGAGCGGCCCAGTCCAACGGTTGAATATTACATGCAACCGGCCCCTCAACAGCATGAAGAGCCGGTTTACTGGTATTACTGCAGAAAACCGGAAGGGTATTACCCCTATGTCAAGCAGTGTCCGGACGGATGGATGAAAGTTGTTCCCACTCCACCTTCCCAATACAAGGATAAGTAGCCATGTTCAGAAAAACGGCACTATTCATTTTTTCCCTGATTCTGCTTGCTTTATCCGCCTGCGCAACCATACCTGCCGGGCCGGGCATCATGGTGGCGCCGGCGCCTGGCAAGCCGTTTGAACTTTTCAAGCAGGAAGATGCATCCTGCCGGCGCTGGGCGGAACAACAGATCGGATTCTCTCCGCAGGAGGCGATCAGCAATGATACCGCTGCCGGTGCAATTGCCGGTACGGCGTTAGGCGCAGGACTCGGAGCCCTCGTTGGCTCGGCATCCGGCCATGCCGGCGCCGGAGCGCTTATCGGAGGAGTTGGCGGTATGATTGTGGGCGCGGCATCAGGAGCGGATTCAGGCCGGGTATACGGACGGGAAGCTCAGCATCGTTACGATTCGGCGTATATGCAATGCATGTACGCGAACGGCAATCAAATCCTCGGCAACGGCAGAGGGGTAAGGCGAGGCTACAGAACAAGAGTCCTGGCTCCGCCGCCTCCCATGGTTATCCAACCACCATTGCATGAGCCGATTCCACCCCCGCCGCCGCCACCGGGAGCCAGTCATCAGATCCCTCCGGACATGCTGCCTCCTCCGGTTACGTTATCGCCATCTGACAGGCCGATACCTCCGCCGCCCTACGGGGCCAGACCCGAAACTCCTCCGGAAATGATGGGAAAGTAAAGGGGAGAAGACGCAGCTGATACCGGGTTTATCCGGCATTGTGGCAGGGACTCTACATCGTCAGAATCTTATTCATCTCGACCGCATAGCAATCCGGACAGATGCCGTGGCTGAACAGAGCTTTGGAGTGGAGCGAAATATAGGTTTCCAACTGGCTCCAGTAGCCCTCGTCGTCACGGATTTTCTTGCACATCATACAGATCGGGAGGAGTCCGGAGAGCTCTTTTACATTGGCCAGAGCTTTTTCAAGTTCGATGTTTTTATCAGCCAGGGCATCCCTCTGGGATTTCAGTTCAAGATGGGTACTGATCCGGCGTTTCAGGATGGCCGGCTTGAAGGGCTTGGTAATGTAATCGGCCGCACCGAGACTGAACCCCCTTACTTCGTCGGTTTCTTCGATCAGGGCTGTTATGAAAATGACCGGAATATCTCTAAGCAACTCCTGCTCCTTGAGGATTCGGCAGACTTCGAACCCGCTGATCTCCGGCATCATGATATCAAGCAGTATCAGGTCGGGAACTGTAGACGACGCGAGTCTGAGAGCTTCCTGGCCGCTGTTGGCGCCGATTATCTGGTAGTCTTCGCGCAACGTCTTGTAGAGAATGACCAGATTCTCGGGAGTATCATCAACTATCAGCAACTTTTTCTTTTCCACCGGTCAATCCTCGCACATTCGTTATTTCCGCGCTCATTCATACGGAGGAATTTCAAAAGTTTCGTGAATCCTTGCAATGGTCTGCAGGGCGCCCGTGCAGTCAAACAGCCTGATCTGGTGAAGCAGGCTGTCAAGCAGATGCGACGTCGGCATGATCTTTGACAACTCTCCACTTCTGTCCAGCACACTCATATTGTTCCGTTGCAACAGGTTTTTCATCTCCTTCAGAATTTCGGCAAGTTTCTCCTTGTCAACCGGTTGTTGATCGGCAACAGAGAGAGCCGGTGTGGAAACCGCCTGATCGGCAGATATCTGCAGGCAGCGTTTAATCTCCTCCTGCAACCTGCGCATATCCATCGGTTTGGATACATAACCGTCAAAGCCCTCGTTCAGCAACCGTTCCTGGACATTTTTCAAAGCGTGTGCCGTCAGCGCCAGTATGGCGGTGTGGCTTCCGGAGCCTTTTTCGGCCTCACGGATGCGGCGGGTAGCTTCCGTGCCGTCCATACCCGGCATCTCCACATCCATCAGGATGATATCAAATCGGCCGCTTTTCCATTTTTCAACGGCTTCGCTGCCGTCTGATGCCGTTTCCAGGGAATGGCCCCATTTGGAAAGAAATCTGGTCGTGATTTTGCGGTTTACCTCCTGGTCGTCGACCACCAGGATGTTAAGAATTTCCCCTTCCCAGGCAACTGATCGGCCAGCTTTGGCGGGAATAATCGGAACATTCCTGTCACTGCTTTCGTAAAATGGAATGACCATATGGAACTCACTACCGCTACCCTTGTTGCTCTCCGCCCAGATTCTCCCCCCCATGAGCTCAACCAGTTTTGCACTGATTGAGAGTCCGAGGCCGGTGCCGCCGAATTTCCGTGTGGTTGACATATCCTCCTGGCTGAATGGAGCAAATATCCGGTCCATTGCTTCAGGGTCGATGCCGATGCCGCTATCGGCTACAGTGAGTTTCAGGTACAGAAGATTATCCTTCCGCCCTTCAACTGCGGCCGAAACAGTAACGGTTCCCGCTTCGGTGAACTTGATCGCGTTGCCCACAATATTGAGGAGCACCTGCTTAAGGCGAAGCTGGTCTCCCAGCAGACTGTCGGGTATTTCATCAGGAATTTCCGTCTTCATGACGATCCCTTTAGAATGGATGCTGGCAGTCTGGGTTCTGACGACATCCTTGATACTCTGCCTCAGACTGAAGGTACCGGTTTCAAGCTCGATCTTGCCGGCCTCGATCTTGGAGAGATCAAGGATATCATTGATAATGGAGAGCAGGTTTTCCGACGAACTGCTGATTCCATCAAGACAGTCCTTCTGATCATCATTCAACTCGGTTTGAGAGAGAAGCTGGGCCATCCCCATGATGCCGTTCATGGGTGTGCGAATCTCATGACTCATGTTGGCCAGGAACTGGCTCTTGGCGCGATTGGCTGCCTCGGCTGATTCGCGCGCGTTCACCAGATCCATTTCTGTTTTTTTCCGGTCGGCAATGTCAAAACAGTAGCCGATATAACCGGCAAAAGTGCCGTCAAGCCTGGTGTAAGGACGGCCGATATCGAGAATCCAGCGGTACTCCCCGTCATGGCGCCGCAATCGATATTCCATTTCAAACGGTTGGCGCTCATTGAAAGCGCCCTGCCAGATGGCGACGCAACGATCGAGATCGTCCGGATGAACCCCCTTCGCCCAGCCATCTCCGTACTCCTGCTCCATGGTACGACCGGTAAAGTTTAACCATGTGTCGTTAAACCAGTCGCACTGGGCATCGGTGTTGGCCCTCCAGATCAGGGCCGGGGCGCTCTTCAGAATATTAAGGTAATAATCACGGGATTCGGCGGCAATGATTTCTGCCTTTTTGCGCTTGGTGATGTTTTCGTGGGCGATAACGGCATAATTGACACCGGAAACGCTAAACGGATTAACCCTGCATATGAACCATCGCTCCGCATGTGGCGAGTGACATGGGTATTCCTTTATAAATTCAGGCAAAGTACCGTCAAGAACGCCCCTGATTCCTGCGGAAAATGCCTCTATATCTGCCCGGTCTTCTTCAGAGACAGCTTTGCAGGCATTCAGATAGCTGGCACCTTCACCAATAGTTCCTTTGACGGCGTTGTTTTCTACGGCGAAGGCATTCCAGGCGCGATTGGTGATGACAATTCTTTCCTGTGCATCAACCACGCAGATATTTGCACTCAAGCCGTCAATCGTGGAACGCACGAACTGCTCCTGCTCTCTAAGAGCCACTTCGACCCTGCGGCGTTCCTGTACTTCCTGCTGAAGTTCCCGCGTGCGCTCCTCAACCTTTTGTTCCAGCTCTTCATTGAGTCTGAGCACTTTCAGTTCCGCCGCCTTGATGGTGGTGATGTCGGTGAAGGTTATCACCACACCCTCCACCTGGCCGGTTTCAGTTCTAAACGGCATGATCCTCTTCAGAAGCCAGGTTTTCTCCCTTGTTTCCTCTTCCTGTTCGATCGGGGCGCCGTTGGCCAGAACGCGGTTGATGTCGGCCAGCATCTCTTCCTGCTGGGAAAGGTGATAGGCGATATGATCGATCGGACGACCGATATCCTGGGGCAACAGCTTGAAGAATGAGGCAATGGCAGGATTGTACTTGCGAATACGGAGCTGGCGATCCAGGAAAACCGTGCCGATATCGGTGCTGGCCAGAAGATTTTCGTGGTCGTTATTGAGCTGTTTCAGCTCGATATTCTTGCGTTCGAATTCGGAGTTGACCGAATACAGCTCCTCGTTGACCGAATGCAGCTCTTCATTGGTGCTCTGCAGCTCTTCGTTGGAAGCCAGCAGTTCCTCATTGGTGGCCTGCAGCTCCTCATTGCTGGTTTGCAATTCCTCGACAGTGGTCTGGAGATTTTCACGGGTTGATTGCAATTCCATCTCCAGATCGGCCACATGCTGACGGAAATGGTTTTCCACGTCGAAATTCGTCGCATCCGTATCTTCGGGCTGTTCCACCGGAAGCGGATGTTCCGTGGGCCGAACCCGTTCAAAATAAACGTGATAATGGGTCGTGTGGCTCTTTTCATCAGGCATCGGCGCCACGTTCAGATCGATCAGAAACTCTCCGTCGCCCCGCCTGATCCGGACATTGCGGGTGACAATAAACTGCCTGGTAGAATCCGCCCGTTGCAGCGAGGTGCTCAGGGCGATGTGGAGGTTGTCACCGGCGAGAGCCAGAATATTGTTTTCGGCACGCCCTTCCGGCATCTTCAGATATTCGGCGACATTGCCGAAATAGTGGATGATCTGGCGATGTTCATCGATCAGGACACCCGGCGGTATGTGTCTCCGCAACAGGGTATCGTAATCGGAAAGCACCTGCCGGTCGATAGTGACCGTACGGCTGCTGCCCGGCTGGAATACCGTAACCGGAATGTGGGGTTCTCGCCGTTCCATTCGATTTGCATCCAGATTGAGCGCCAGCTTGAGGTCGCGGATTTTGCGGAACAGTTTGTGCTGGTTGGCGATGACTTCGAATTCCCCGACAAAAGCCCCTAATCCTTCGCTGCTTCCCAGAAAGAGGACGCCGTCTTTTTTGAGGGCAAAGTGAAACAATGAAATTACCCGTTCCTGCACTTCAGACTGGAAGTAGATCAGCAGATTACGGCAGCAGACCAGGTCCAGCCTGGTAAAGGGAGGATCATTGAGCAGATTGTGAGGGGCAAATACGACCAGTTTGCGCAGCTCTGAAGTCACCCGGAACAGGTCGATGCCCTCCTTTTTAAAATATCTCTCCATTCGCTCCGGACTCACGTTGGTCAGTTTGGCCCGGTCATAGAGCCCCTGTGACGCAAAATCCAGTGATGTCCTGTGGACATCGGTGGCAAATACGGTGATCTTACCCATGAAACCGATTTCTTCAGCTTTTTCAGCCATCAGAATCGCCAGCGAATAGGCTTCCTCTCCGGTTGCGCAGGCTGCCGACCAGACTCGCAGATCCTCGCCGCGATTCAGATTGGCGAACAACCGGGGAATAACTTCCTGCTCAAGAAACTGAAAAGCCTGCTTGTCGCGGAAAAATTCCGTCACACCTATCAGCAGGTCCTTGTAGAGCAGTTCCAGCTCCCCCTGATCTCCTGACACAATGGCGGCGTAATCGGTAACCTCCGGGATCTGGCGGAACTCCATGCGCCTGCGGATGCGCCGGCCAACCGTCGAACCTTTATATTTGGAAAAATCCAGATTATAACTCCGTCGCAGCAGGGCGAATATTCCGGCGTACTCCCCCTCGTCCTCGAACACTTCCAGTTCATGGTGCATTTTGGTACGGACTGCCAGGGGGCTGATGGCGTACTCAACCAGGATGCGCGGTATCCGGTCCGGCGCCAGGATAAAATCGCAGACTCCGGTGGCGATGGCTCCACGCGGCATGCCGTCAAACTGTGCCGATTCCGGCGACTGGACAACTACCAGTCCGCCGTTTTTGTTGATCGAGACTATGCCGCGCGAACCATCCGACCCGGTACCTGAAAGAACGACCCCGACTGCACGATCTCCGGCGTCAACAGCCAGCGAGTTGAAAAATATGTCGATGGGCAATTCGATCTGCGGACTTACTGTCCTTTCAGTCAGATAGAGTTTCTGATCCTGAATGGTCATATGTGTTTTCGGAGGGATCAGGTAGATGCTGTTCGGATGCAGTTCAATGCCGTTCGTGACGCGATGGATCGTCATGGAGGTATGCCGCGAAAGCAGATCGTCCATCAGGCTCTTGAAATCAGGAGAGAGGTGCTGGATGACCACAAAGGCCATGCCGGTATCTACCGGCATGTTGCCGAAGAACTGTTCAAGCGCGCTCAGTCCCCCCGCGGATGCGCCGATGCCGATGATATGAGTTGGCTTGATGTGTACAGGGTCGGAGGAGTTTGTTGTACTGCTCATGGTGTATCTCCTTGGCAAGGCTTACTGGTCGTTGTAATTTTTTATTCCCTGGAGTCACTTGCAAAACTCCAAAAAACTGTCATTCCGGCATGCTTTAAGCCGGAATCCAGATTCTAAGTAACTGAAAGGGCTGGATCCCCGATAGAGTCATTCGGGGATGACAGGCTTTTTGCAGGAGCCTCTCTGTCCAGAGCTTTTCTGATTTTATGGAGCAGCTCCAGGGTATTGATCGGTTTCATGACGAATTCAGCTTCTTCTGCTATTTCACCATGGTTCTGGATAAATTCGGCCGTATAGCCGCTGATGAACAACGCTGCGATGCCGGGTGCTATCGCCCTGATTTCTTCATGGGCCTTCATGCCGTTTTTCCTTGGCATGATAGCGTCCAGAACAAGCAGTTTTATACTATCCCGATGTGCCATGAACTTCTCCACCGCATCCTGCCCATCTTCGGCGGTGATGACGGTATATCCGAAATCTGTGAGTATCCTTGCAGTCAGACTTCGAACCTGCGGGTCGTCTTCGGCGACCAGAATTGTCTCAGTGCCGGTCTGAGGTTGTATATCATGCCTATCTTCCGTCTGCAGCTCATTTTCGGCAGACACGGGAAGATACACGGTGAACACCGTTTCGTTACGAGGATCACTGACCACATCTATGAAACCGTTATGCTGCTGAATGATTCCGTACACGATTGCCAATCCGAGCCCGGTACCCCGTCCGACCTGCTTGGTCGTGAAGAACGGCTCAAATATTCGCTGGCGGATTTTCTCTTCAATTCCGCATCCGTTATCCGAAAGCGACACCCAGGCATAACGCCCGGGCGTTCCATGACCGTGCAAAACCGGTGTGCTCTCATCCAGGTTACATTCTCCTGATCGCAAGGTAAGAACTCCACCATTCGGCATGGCATCCTGGGCGTTGGTTGCCAGGTTGATCAGCGCCTGTTCGATCTGGTTGCTGTCGCAGTAGACGGCAAGCGGCCCGGGGGATAGGGCAATTTCAAAAGTGATATGCTCGCCGATCAGCCGCCGGAGAAACACGGCCGTGTTTTCAAGGATGTCATTCAGATCGGTGACATTTTGGTGCATGATCTGCTTGCGGCTGAATGCGAGCAGCCTGTGGGTCAGGTTCGAGGCCCGATCAGCCGCTTCCGAGATAACCTGAACGGTTTTCAGATCGGGATTGTCTTCCGGCATCTTCATCTGCAGCAGGGCGCAGTGGCCCATGATTACCTGGAGAATGTTGTTGAAATCGTGAGCCACTCCGCCGGCAAGCTGCCCGACAGCCTCCATCTTCTGGGAATGCATCAACTGCTCTTCAAGATTCCTCTGTGCGTGTTCGGCTTCGATGCGGGCCGCAAACTCCTGCTGAAGAGCGCTGGTGCGTTCCAGTACCTTTTGCTCCAGCTCCTCGTTCAGCTTGATGACGGCCTGTTCCGCAATCTTGACCCGCGATATGTCCGTAAAGGTTATGACACATCCCGGTCTCGGTCCTGAACGGCATGATCCTGATGAGCAGCCACTTCCCGTCGCGGGTGTTCTCCTCCTTTTCTGTCGGAACACTGCTGGAAAGTACCATGCCGATATCCGCCAGCAGCTCATCCTGACGGGAGAGGTGGTAGGCTATGTGATCGATGGGGCGACCGATGTCCTGGGGCAGCAGCTTGAAGAAGGCTGCTATGGATGGATTAAATTTGCGGATACGCATCTGGCGATCGAGAAAGATCGTGCCGATATCGATACTGGAGAGCAGATTATCATGGTCTGTGTTGAGTTGTTTCAGATCGATGTTTTTCCGCTCGAATTCGGAATTGACCGAGTAGAGCTCCTCGTTGACCGAGTGCAACTCTTCATTGGTGCTCTGCAATTCCTCGTTGGAAGCCAGTAACTCTTCGTTGGTGGCCTGCAGCTCCTCGTTACTGGTCTGCAGCTCTTCTACGGTGGTCTGAAGGTTCTCGCGGGTGGACTGCAACTCCATCTCCAGGTCACCTATATGCTGGCGGTAGTGGCCGCTGCTGTCAAAACTGCTTTCATCAGACTCCGCCTGCTGTTCAACCGGCGGGAGATGCGGTTCTGCCTGTCGTACCCGTTCAAAATATATGTGATAGTGAATGGTACGGCTTTTTTCATCCACGAGCGGATCCACTGTCAGGTCGATCAGAAATTCATCAAGGGCGCGCTTTACTCGTACATTGCGGGTAACGAGGCACTGCCTGGCCTTGTTGACCCGCAAGAGAGCAGTGCTGAGCGCGATGTGCAAATTGTCCTCGACCAGCAGAAGGACGTCGTTCTCGACGCGTCCTTCCGGCATCTTCAAATATTCCGCTACGTTGCCGAAGTAGTGAATGATATGGCGATTTTCATTGATCAGCACACCGGGAGGCATGTGTTTGCGAAGTAACAGGTCATAGTCGTACAACATCTGGCGGTCCATGCTGATCATACGGTTCTGGGCCGGCTGGAAAACAGCCACCGGAATGACGCGCTCCTTGTCGGCACGCACCGCATCCAGATCGATCGCAAGTTTAAGATCCCGGATTTTACTGAACATTTTGTGCTGGCTGGCAATTACCTCAAATTCGTCGGCAAAGCCTCCCAACCCTTCACTACTTCCCAGAAACAGGACACTGTTGGTTTTCAGGGCAAAATGAAACACAGAAATAACCTTTTCCTGCACCGATGATTGGAAATATATCAACAGGTTTCGGCAACAGATCAGGTCAAGCCGGGTAAACGGAGGGTCTTTCAGCAGGTTATGGGGAGCGAAAACCACCAGCTTGCGCAATTCGGACGTAACCCGGAACTGATCGCCAGCCTCCTTTCTGAAGAAGCGTTCCAGGCGTTCGGGACTGACGTTGGCAAGACGCTCAAGGTCGTAAAGCCCAAGGGAGGCGACCTCCAGCGACGTTTTATGCACATCGGTGGCAAATACGGTGATCTTGCCCATGAATCCGATATCTTCGGCCCGTTCCGTCAAAAGAATGGCCAGCGAGTAGGCCTCCTCGCCGGTGGCGCAGGCCGCCGACCAGACCCGCAAATCTTCGCCATCGTGCAGATTGGAGAACAATCGTGGAATGATCTCGCTTTCCAGAAACTGGAATGCCTGCCTGTCACGGAAGAATTCGGTAACGCCGATCAGCAGATCCTTATAGAGAGCTTCCAGCTCACCCGGATCACCGGAGAGAATCGCGGCATAGTCGGATATCCCGGGAATCTGGCGGAACTCCATACGACGCTTGACACGCCGACCAACTGTAGCCCCCTTGTATTTTGAAAAATCCAGGTGATAACTGCGCCGCAACAGGGCGAATACTTCTGCGAATTCCCCCTCGTCCTCCAGCACGTCAAGTGTCAGGTGCATCTTGCTGCGCACCACCAGAGGATTGACGGCGTACTCAACGAGCAGGCGCGGCATGCGATCCGGGGCAAGGATGAAATCGCATACCCCGCTGGCTATGGCGCTGCGCGGCATACCGTCGAACTGTGCCGATTCAAGGGACTGGACAAGCACCAGACCACCGGCATTATGAATTGACAGAATACCGCGGGAACCGTCCGAACCGGTGCCGGAAAGGATGATTCCAATCGCGCGGTCTTCGGCATCACTGGCCAGAGAGTTGAAAAAGATATCGATGGGAAGTTCTACGTGCTGGCTCAGTTTCTCGGTAAGGTAAAGTTTCTCGTTCTCGATGGTCATCCGGGTTTTGGGAGGGATCAGGTAGATACTGTTGGGCTGGAGATCGATGCCGTTGGTCACCCGATGAATGTTCATGGAGGTATGACGGGACAGCAGATCATCCATCAGGCTCTTGAAATCAGGCGAGAGATGCTGGATCACAACGAAGGCCATTCCGCTGTCGGCCGGCATGTTGTCGAAAAACTGCTCCAGCGCGTTCAAACCGCCTGCCGATGCGCCGATGCCCACGATATACGTCGATTTTGTCTGCACCGCATCCAGGTTCGTCACTTCACATTCCGGCATGATGTCACCTCACCTCATTTCAATCATTCTTCTTATTGTTCCTGATAAATTCCATTACCAGATCCACCGGCAAGGGGCGGCTGAAAAAGAATCCCTGCAGATGGTCACAGCGCTGATGGGCGAGGAACGTCAACTGTGCCTCGGTTTCGACCCCTTCGGCGGTGACTTCCATACCGAGAGAGTGCGCCAGCGAGATGATTGCTGCCGCAATGGTCGCGCCATCAGCATCTGTTTCAATATCTTTCACGAATGAACGGTCAATCTTGAGGCGGCTTACGGGAAAGAGCTTCAAATAGCTGAGAGAGGAATATCCGGTTCCGAAATCGTCGATGGAGAGCTGCACCTGCATCTCTTTCAGGCGACCGAGCTGACGGACAGCTTCTTCCGGATGCTCCATCGCAGCACTTTCCGTAATTTCCAGCTCCAGCAACCGCGCATCAATCCCTGTTCTGGCAATAATATCCGCAACCATGTCCGGGAGCGTAATCTGCCGGAACTGCCTGACGGACAGATTGACAGCCATTCTGAGCGGGGGTATCCCGTCCGCCAGCCAGGTCGCCAGTTGACGGCAGGCGGCTTCAAGAATTATGGCGCCCATCTGGAGAATGAGCCCCGATTCTTCGGCAATCGGAATAAACGTGCCGGGAGGAATGACGCCCCGCACGGGATGCTGCCAGCGAACCAGAGCCTCGACAGCCACCACATTTCCGGACATTGCGTCGACCTGTGGCTGATAGTGCAGAAATAATTCATTTCTCTCCACTGCCAGCCGCAGGTCATTTTCCAGTACCAGCCTTTCATTGGCGGTGGTGTGCATATCGCTCCTGAAAAACTGATAGTTGTTTCTTCCCTGTGACTTGGCATGGTACATGGCAGTGTCGGCGTTCTTCATAAGCTCTTCGACGGTTTCTCCGTCATGGGGAAAAACGCAGACGCCTATGCTGGAGCTGTTGTGCAGTTCATGACCATCTATCAGATAGGGCTGGGAAAGGGTGTGCCGTATTTTGTCCACAAAATGCACAGAGGCCACGCCGGATTGAATCTGCGGCAAAACCACCACGAATTCATCGCCGCCGATTCGTGAGACGATATCCGAACTACGGACAGAGTTCTGGAGTCTCGCGGCGACCTCGGACAGCAGTTTGTCTCCGATATGGTGCCCCAGTGAATCGTTGATGTTCTTGAAACGGTCAAGATCCAAAAACATGACAACCAGATGATAGCCGGCCCGTTTCGCCTGTTCCAGCGACTGGGAAAGCCGTTCGCCAAGACTGAAGCGGTTGGGAAGATTGGTAAGGGAATCGTGATGGGCCAGGTGTTCGATTTTCTGCTCGGCCTGCTTCCGTTCTGTTATGTCCGAAAACCCGGCGATGTAGTTGAGAATTTCCCCTTGCTCATTCCGGATAACGGAGATGGTAAGCCATTTGGGGTAGAAGCTGCCATCCCTGCGCTTGTCCCATATTTCGCCCTGCCAGTAATTGCGCGACAACAGCGATTCCCACATTGCCGTGTAGAACTCCTTCGGCTCCCTGCCCGACTTGAGTATCTTGGGGTCCTGGCCGAGCGCTTCCTCTTGACTGTAGCCGGTCAGGCGGGTGAAGGAGCCGTTGACGGCGATAATCCTGTTGCAGGAATCGGTCAGGACAAGCGCTTCAGCACTATGTTCAAAGACCTTGGCCAGGAGCCGTTTCTGCTCCAGTACCTCCTTGATGTGCGTTATATCGGTAAAGGTGATCACAACCCCCTCCACCTGGCCGGTCTCTGTTGTGAAGGGCATGACACGCTTCAGCAGCCATTTGCCGTCACCGGAGCTCCGTTCCCTCTCGATCGGGACGCCGCCGTCAAGCACAGTCTGAATATCAGCCAGCATTTCATCCCGATGGGAAAGGCGAAAGGCGATGTGGTCAATCGGGCGGCCGATGTCCTGGGGGAGCAGATTGAAGGAGGTGACTATGGCAGCGTTGAAGTTGCGGATACGCATCTTCCGGTCGAGAAAGATCGTACCGATATCGGTGCTGGTCAAAAGATTATTGTAGTCGGTGGTAAGCTGCAGCAGTTCCAGGTTCTTGCGCTCGAATTCGGAATTGACCGAATAGAGCTCTTCATTGACGGAATGAAGCTCTTCGTTCGTGCTCTGCAACTCCTCGTTGGCGGCCATCATCTCTTCGTTCGTCGCCTGCAGTTCCTCATTGGTGGTCTGAAGCTCCTCAATAGTCGTCTGAAGATTTTCCCCCGAAGAGAGGAGCTCCGTCTCCAGATCCTTGATCTGCTGACGGTAGTGGGTAATCATATTCAGGTGGTCAGCGTCCAGTTCGAGCTGTGGCCGCGCCGGTTCAAGCGGTCTCACCCGTTCAAAGGAGATATGGTAATGGACTGAGGCGGTTTTGTTGTCTGACAGCGGGTCAATGGTCACATCGGCCAGAAACTCTTCGTCACCCCGGCTCACTCTGACATTGCGGGTTACTACGCTCTGTCTTGTTGTGTCAACCCGTTGAAGTGCCGCACTGAGGGCTATGTGCAGATTGTTCCCGACCAGCAGCAGGATATCTTTCACAACACGCCCCTCGGGCATTTTCAGATACTCCGCCACATTTCCGAAGTAGTGGATGATCTGACGTTTTTCGTCGATCAACACTCCGGGTGGCATGTGCTTGCGGAGCAGCAGATCATAATCGTGAAGCACCTGGCGGTCCAGAGCTGCCTGACGTGGCGGAGCAGGCTGATGGGCCGGCAATGGAGCTGATCGTTCATGTGCAGGCGGGGTGGCGCCGATAGTTATGGCCAGCTTGAGATCACGAAGCTTGCGGAACAGCTTGTGCTGGTTTGCGATCACTTCAAATTCACCGTCAAACGCGCCCAGTCCTTCGCTGCTCCCCAGAAACAATACAGACGATTTCTTGAGTGCGAAGTGAAACAGGGATATGACCTTTTCCTGCATTTCAGGCAGGAAATATATCAGCAGGTTGCGGCAGCAGACCAGATCCAGCCGGGTAAATGGGGGGTCATTCAGCAGGTTGTGGGGAGCGAAAACCACCATTTTACGCAATTGGGGAGTAACTTTGAAAAAGCTGTCCCCTTCTTTTTTGAAAAATTTCTCCAGCCGTTCCGGGGTCACATTTGACAGGCGCCCCCGGTCGTAGATGCCTTGGGAGGCCGTATTCAAAGAACTTTTGTGTACATCGGTGGCAAAGACGGTCACTCTTCCGGTGAAGCCGATCCTTTCGGCCTGCTCGGCCAGAAGAATCGCCAGAGAGTATGCCTCTTCACCGGTGGCGCAGGCGGCGGACCAGACCCTGACATCTTCGTCCTGCTGCAGGCTGGAAAACAGTTGGGGAATGACGGACGCCTCCAGGAACTGGAAGGCTTTTTTATCGCGGAAAAACTCGGTGACACCGATCAGCAGGTCTTTGTAGAGCGCATCCAGTTCGTCCGGGTCACCTGCAGCGATAGCGGCATAGTCGGATGCGCCGGAAATCCGGAGGAACTCCATGCGACGCACGATGCGCCGTCCTACGGTCGCGCCCTTGTATTTGGAAAAATCCAGATTATAACTGCGCCTCAAGAGTGCAAATATCCCGGCATACTCCCCTTCGTTCTCAAAAACCTCCAGGGTACGGCGGATCTCGTTGCGTGTCGCCAGCGGGGCGGCACCGTATTCCACCAGAAAGCTCGGCATACGCTCCGGAGCGAGGATGAAATCGCATATCCCGCTTGAGATGGCGACGCGCGGCATGCCGTCGAACTGGGCTGATTCCGGAGACTGGACCAGTACCAGACCACCGTTGTTATGAATGGAGCGGATGCCACGAGAACCGTCGGAACCGGTACCGGAGAGAACAATGCCTATCGCGCGATCTCCGGCGTCACTGGCCAGGGAATGGAAGAATACGTCGATCGGTAATTCGACATGTTCCGTCACCACACGTTCCGTAAGATAGAGCTTTTCGTTGGAAACGGTCATCTGGGTTTTCGGTGGAATCAGGTAGATACTGTCCGGCTTCAGTCCAATCCCGTTGGTGACCCGATGAACCGGCATGCTGGTATGACGGGACAACAGGTCACTCATCAGGCTTTTAAAATCAGGGGAGAGGTGCTGGACGACGACAAAAGCCATGCCGCTGTCGACCGGCATATTGCAAAAAAATTGCTCCAGCGCATTCAGACCGCCGGCCGAAGCGCCTATACCGACAATGTAGGACGGATTACGTTGTGGTGTTCCCTGATTGTCCATTCCTGGATAGTTCCTCATCGTCGCGGTGTATGATCGTCGAAATCTCCGGATCCGGAGTCAGACGTGACAAAAAAATCCAGCATACCATGTACCAGCATCCAATATAGTTCGGCAATAGGATGAATACCCTAGAACTCCTTCACAAACCGCCACTCCGGAGGGAGTAGCGCACCAGTTCGGCCGTGGAATGGAGGTCAAGCTTGCCCATCAGGTTGGTCCGGTGGTTATTGACGGTTTTGACGCTGATCCCCAGATACCCGGCTATCATGCGATTCGTGCAACCGTGAGCGATCATGTCGAGGATCTCTTTTTCCCGGATGGTGAGGTCCGGCTTCACCGGTTCCAGCTTTATCCCCGCATGCCGCATGGTCGGGCTGATGGAGATTCCACCCTGTGCAACGACATGCAAAGCAACAAGCAGCTCCTCGTACGCATCGTCCTTGAGAATGAATCCTCTGGCTCCGGCGTTGATGGCCCGGCTGTACACCGTGGAATCATCGTGCATGGTGAGAATAATCGCCCGTGTGGACAAACGGAGGGCGGAGATTGATTGCAGAACCGAGATGCCGTCCAGACCGGGCATGGTAATGTCCAGCACCGCAATATCCGGACTGAGGCACCGGATCAACTCCAGGGCCTTGTTCCCGTCGCCGCATTCTCCCACTATCTCGATATCTTTGGCTGTATGCAGAAAATTGACGAGCCCCTGACGAAACATTGCATGATCGTCGGCTATCAGAATGCGGATCATGGTAGTGGCACCATCAGAGTAATGACCGTTCCCAGGCCGGGTGGAGAGACAATAGAGAAGGAACCGTTCAACAGTTCGACCCGTTCCCGCATGATGGTGAGTCCCGACCCTTCCTGGTGGATGACGGAGGGACAGGAAACGCCGCCGATGCCATCGTCGCGGATGACCACTCTCAGAGCTCGCGACTCCCGTTCCAGCAGCACTGTTGCGCTGCCTGAGCGGGCGTGCTTGATAATATTGGAGAGCGCCTCCTGGCAGATCCGGAAGATGGATAGTTTGATCGGCGAGCTTATGTCGCGGTATGCGCCATGACACTCCGCCCGCACAATCAGGTTTGTCCGTTTTGCGGTTCTTTCGCACATGGCCCTGACGGCCACGTCCAGGTTGGTTTCAACCAGAAACAACGGGTGTAATGCCAGGATAATCTCCCGCAGTTCCGTTGAAGCCGAAGTAATCTCCCGTATGGCTTCGTTCAGGGCATAGCCGCCGCACGCTTCTCCCTGTTTGCAGAGTGCCTGACGCATTTTGAGCTGAAGCTTGACCGCCTGCAGTGATTGGCCTATTCCATCGTGAATATCACGGGCAACCCGTGCGCGCTCCTGATCTTCCAGCTTTTCGCGGATGGTCGTGACGTTCGATTCGATCAGGCGCCGGGCGAGCTCTTCGAGCCTCAAATGCTCCAGGGTCTCGTTCAGTTGACGCGTTCTTTCATCCACGATGATTTCGAGCTGCTCCCTGATTTTTTCAAGATGCTCGTTTGTCCGCTCAATCTGAACGTGTCCGCTAATGTCATGCAGAATGCAGAAAAGGATCTCGCCGTCACTCAGAGACAGACGGGAAGCATACATCGTGACGGTACGCAGCGAACCGTCACCAATACGGTGTAGAGACGTAATGCAGCCTTCGGGAGCGGCTGGTTGGGCTGAAAATTCCGGGGGGGATGATGAAATGATGTCACTGAGCTTCATGGCATGCAATGCGGTTTGGCAATAACCGTACAACTTCGCTGCCTCCCGGTTTGAGTGGAGAATCTCGCCGTCAGGGAGGCCGATGATCAGTATCGGAGCGCTATGCTGTTCGCATGCAAGCTGGAAGAAATGTGCTATCGATAAAGGTTCATGACTGTAAGACAGAGCGCTATTGCTCATGCGATACTCCTGTCGGTGCTCCGGAAATTCCCCGCTTATTCATTATTGCAATCAAGATGATATTTATTTTCACCGTAGGGTGCCATCTTGAATACGACTTGGAATTAGTAGTATCCCGCCTTGACAAGGTTCTTATCCGTCAAACGAACAGCGATTCCGCCGATGGCAGAAGGAATTCGCGCACTTCCGGAATCAGGCTGGCCCTCATCTCTGCCTCGTTCCCCTCGAACAGTATCTGCGCCTGATGCAGAAACGTAAAGCGCTGCGAGGTGGCAAACGCGGTGGCCAGATCATGGGTGACCATCAGGGTGGTTTTGCCGTCGGCCTGCAGCCGCTGCATCAGACTGCAGATGTTGTAGACCCCGATCGGATCGAGGCCGGTTGTCGGCTCATCGAAGAAGATATAATCCGGGTCGGCAGCCAGGGCGCGGGCGATGGCAACACGTTTTTTCATGCCACCCGACAATTCGGCCGGGTAAAGATCCAAAGCTGCCTCCACCCCCACGAAACCGAGTTTTTCCACCACAATCCGCTCTATCTCGACCAGTGAGAGTCGTCCCTCTTCGAACAGGCGGTAGCCGACGTTTTCGCCGACCGTCATGGAGTCGAACAGTGCTCCCCCCTGAAAGACGATGGCAATGCGTTTGCGATGCTGCACGAATCGCGACTCGGGGAGATCGGTAATGCAGAGTTCACCTATGTAGACCCGGCCTGAATCAGGTTGCAGCAACCCGAGCAGCAACTTGAGTATGGTGGTCTTGCCGACACCGCTGATCCCCAGGATGGTGCGGTTAACGCCACGCTCCAGACAGAAATCGAAATCCTGCAGAATTTTCCTGCCACCCACGCTGTAGCACAGCTTTTCCATGCGGATGGTATCGCTGTTTATCATCCGGAATTCAGACCTTTCATGGTTTCTACTTCAGAACATGGCTTGCCAATACTTTTTGCACCTCATAAATATTAACGTCCTTACTGAACTTTTTTTCAAACGGTATTGTGTCACTGCCAATCCACAGCTTCAGTTCGGCATCAAGCTCGAAATGTCCCCCGGTCTGCACACTGAATCTGGCAATTTTGTTGTACGGTATTGAAAGATATTCGATCTGCCTGCCGGAGATTCCCTGAATATCGACAATAACCAGTCTCTTGTTGGTAAACAGGAATGTATCCCGGAGAACAACAAAACCAACTTCAATGATTTCACTATCCATAAGCAACTGCCCATAATCCGAGTGATATTTCCTGGTTTCCGCCGCCCCCGGATTTTTTGCCACTCCCGTAAAAAGCCCCATAATTTGTCACTCCGGTGTCCATTGATTGTGTATCTGAGAAAAGAATAAAAAAGGCCGCCCTGTTCCCGGGGGACAGAGCCGCCTTATATTATAATTGTTTCAGTCTTTATTTCTTTTTTTTGGAATCTGCTTTTGCCTCTGCCTTGCCCTCGACACTGACAGCTTTCATCGTGTAATAAACCGTTACCTTGGAACCAACCTTCAAATCGCCGGTAACCTTGGTGTCCTTATCACGCGCGACCTCCCACTTTTCCTTCCCCTTCTGGACGACTATCAGATCATCCTTCACTTCCAGTACCGGCCCGGTGACCTGGTAGCTCTTGGGTGCAGCGACCGCGACAGACGCATACAACAGCACAGCAAAGACAACAACCATTCCTCTTTTCATACGTGACCCCCCGATAGTAGTTTGCAACGCCGGTGTCAGATTAGACGCATGAACGGTTGTCCGTCAAGGTGTTTGTGCTGACGTATTACCTGAATACAACAAATATCTTGGTAATAAAGAAATCGCACACCAGGATCAGCACAGAAGATAACACCACTGCCCGTTTGGCCGCTGTCCCGACCCCTTCAGCCCCTCCTCTGGTATTCAAACCCACATGGCAGCCGGTCGCAGCGATCAGAAAACCGAAAACAGCCGGTTTGAGCAGCCCTTCGATCAGATCCTGAAAGACCATGAACTGCGGGATGCCCTTGATGTACATGGTCGGGTTGATGCCGTAACCGGCCGACATGATATATCCCCCGACCAGAGAGATGGCATCGGTTACCACGGTCAATAGCGGCAGTGCCAGCACCATGGCCTTCAGACGCGGAACCGCAAGGCGCTTGACGATATCGGTCCCCTCCACCCGCATTGCATCAACCTGTTCAGTCACCACCATTGTTCCCAGTTCTGCCGTTATGGCCGAGCCGACCCGTCCGGCCACCATCAGTGAAGCCAGCACCGGCCCCAGTTCCTTGATCATGGTGACCGCCACCATGCCTCCGACATAGCTGGTGGCAGCAAACGGCTTCAACTGAATCAGCGATTGCAGCGCCATGACCATACCGGTGAACAGACCGGTCAGAATGCAGATGAAGAGAGAAGAGAATCCGAGCTTGTCGAACTGGACCGCAAACTCGCGGTAGTAGAATGGGCGTTGAAACATGCGAACCACTGCCCGGCCGATCAGGGCACAATAGCTTTGAAGTTCATGGAAGAAGTTCAGCAGGAGTCTATCGATGATGGCAATGTTCATGATCTTCTACAATGCCACCGCCAGAGCTTCGGATGCCTCGTTTACAAATGAGAACTGCAGTTCGCTGCGGACGTTTTCCGGAATATCTTCCAGATCGTCGCGGTTTCTCTCCGGCGCTACGATCGTACGGACACCGGCGCGATGTGCCGCCAGCACCTTTTCTTTCAGGCCGCCGATGGCAAGCACCCGCCCTGTCAGAGTGATCTCACCGGTCATGGCCACGTTGCGCCGGGCCGGCTTTTCCGTCAGCAGCGATACCAGTGCGGTGACCATGGTTATGCCGGCCGAAGGACCATCCTTGGGGATAGCGCCGGAGGGAACGTGGATATGGATGGTGCGGTTCTCGAAGGCTTCCGGCTTGATGCCGAACTCGCCTGAATGTGCCTCTATATACGAAAGAGCTGCACGGGCCGACTCCTTCATCACATCACCCAGCGAACCTGTCAGGATCAATTCGGCTTTACCCGGCATGGTGGTAACCTCTACGAAGAGAATGTCGCCGCCGGTCTCGGTCCAGGCCATGCCGGTCACCACCCCGATCCGGTCGTTCTCGGCTGCCACCTCGTTGTGGAACTTTTTGGACCCCAACAGTTCCGTGACAGTTTCAGGAGTAATAAGAGTGCGTGGTGCCTTGTTCTGGGTGATCTCCTTGGCCACCTTGCGGCAGACTGAGGCGACTGTACGCTGCAGGTTGCGCACGCCCGCCTCTCTGGTGTAGTCGCTGATAATTTTCTGCAGCGCCTCATCGCTGAAGACGAGCTCGCGATCTTTGAGCCCGTTCTCCTCAAGCTCGCGCCGGATAATAAAGTTGCGGGCGATCTGAAGTTTTTCCTCACTGCAGTAGCCGGCCAGACGGATGACCTCCATGCGGTCCTTGAGAGGACCGGGGATCGGATCGAGCTGATTGGCAGTGGTGATGAACATCACCTTTGACAGGTCAAAAGCGACGTCAAGATAGTGATCGTTGAAAGAAAAATTCTGCTCGGGGTCAAGCACCTCCAGCAGTGCGCTGGCCGGGTCGCCGCGAAAGTCGTTGCCCAGTTTGTCGATCTCATCCAGCATGAAGATCGGGTTGTTGGCGCCGCAGCGGAAGAGCTCCTTGATGATACGCCCCGGCAGAGCTCCGATATAGGTACGGCGGTGGCCCCGGATCTCAGCCTCGTCCCGTACCCCCCCCAATGAAATGCGCACAAACTTGCGCCCAAGAGCGCGGGCTATCGATTTGCCCAGACTGGTCTTTCCTACTCCCGGAGGGCCGACAAAGCAGAGTACCGGTCCCTTCATGTTCTCCTTCAACGAACGCACAGCCAGGAATTCCAGAATGCGCTCTTTGACTTTTTTCAGATTGTAGTGGTCTTCGTTGAGAATCTCCTCGGCTCTTACCATGTCAAGACTATCGGGTGTACTGATATTCCAGGGCATCCCGGCCAGGTAGTCCAGGTAGGTTCGTGACACATTGTATTCAGGAGAGGCCTGATTGATGCGTTCCAAACGCTTCAACTCCTTGTCGGCAACTTTCTTCACATCCTCGGGCAGGCCGGCCTCCTCGATTTTTTTGCGCAACTCGTTTATGTCGGTTGCACGCGGATCCTCGTCTCCCAACTCTTCCTGAATATGCTTCATCTGTTCCCGCAGAATGTACTCCTTCTGATTTTTGCCGACCCGCTTGGTAACCTCGCCGGCAACCTCGTTTTTGACCTGCATCCGCTGCACCTCGTTTGTCAGGTGCACATAGACTTTTTTCAGCCGCTCCAGCGGGTCAACAGTTTCCAGCAGCTCCTGCAGATCGGCCACCGGCAGGTTGACGTACAGCGCCACCAGGTCAGACAGGCGGGCCGGATTGTCGATATAGTCGATCATCTTCATAACATCGTCCGGTAGCGGCTTACCGTGTGAGAGGGCAATCTTGAGCAAGGCGTTAAGGCTTTGAACCAGTGCCTCGGAGACCAGATTTTTCTCTACGAACTCGCGTACAATCTCGCAGTGGGCGAACGTAATTGTACCAACAGGTTCGGTGTCCAGAATATGCAGACGGGTGACCCCTTCAAGTGACACCTTGCAGCGACCGTCTCCCATTTTAGTGATCTGGTTTACCTTGCAGAGTGTCCCTATTGTACACCGTCCGGCGGGTGGACCGCCCGCAACGGCCTCTTGCCGCTCGAAAACCAGCGCAATGTAATTGCCATGGTTTTCGGCCGCACGAAAGGTATTCAGATCTATCTCGCCGATGTAAAGCGGGAACAGCATATAAGGAAAGGCGACCATCTCTTTCTGGGTGTGGAGTGGCAATTTTTCAGGCAGATCGATAGAGACATGTGACATTTTGAGTTTCCTTTGGCACGTGATTCCGCCAACCTTTACGGGAGCGGGTCAGAAGTTAAAGCACAATATCATATAGCAGGCAGCAATCAAAGCATCACACTGGCTTGCTTCATTCTGCCATCGTAACCAGATAATGCAATCTAAATCATACCCCGCTATTTTCATGCTTGACAAGTTTCAAAATAGTATTAAGATAAAAAACATCCTGTTAGGAATTAAATTTATCAAAACGAAAGGAGACCCTGCCAATGTGGACTGCAAGATTCAAGATCCGTCCGGTTTCCCACTGCAAAGAGGGTTGCCCTCGTTGGCCCGCCACTTGAGAAGCGTGGCGGGCGTACACAATTAAAAAGCCCCGGTCTACTGACGCGGGGCTTTTTTTTACGCCCGGATCTGATATGATGCCCTCTGATACAGTCTGCCATTATGATACAGATGAGAGACCTTATGAAAAAATATTTCATCATTACCGGTATTATCCTGCTGATTCTCTGTCTTGCCGGCTTCTTTTTCTACAAACGCAAGCCCGAAATCAGTTTCAAGACGGCCAGGATCGAGCGTGGTACAATCATTTCCAACGTGGCCGCTACCGGCAACCTCTCTGCCGTGGTCACGGTTCAAGTAGGAACCCAGGTTTCCGGAACCATCCAGAAGCTTTTTGTGGATTACAACTCACGAGTCAAAAAAGGGCAGGCCATAGCCGAAATTGACCCTGCGCTCTTCAACGCAACGCTGGAGCAGTTCCAGGGCAACTATCTGAGTGCCGAGGGAAATCTGCACAAAGCAAGGACAATCCTCATTGATGCCGAGCGGACTCTCAGCAGAAACAAGAAAATGTTAGCCGACGGTATTATATCCCAAGGCGATTTCGACGTGACGGACACGGCGTATCAGTCGGCCAAGGCGGCGGTCAAGTCAGCCGAAGGTTCGCTGACCCAGGCCCGTGGCTCACTGATGCAGGCTCGAACAAACCTGAATTACTCAACCATCCGCTCCCCGGTGGACGGCGTGGTTATCTCCCGCTCTATTGATGTTGGCCAGACAGTTGCCGCTTCCTTCCAGACTCCGACACTCTTCACCATTGCCAAAGATCTGACCAAGATGCAGATAGAGGTCAGCGTGGATGAGGCTGATATCAGCCGAATTGTACTCGACCAGAAGGCGATATTTACCGTTGACTCATATCCGGAACAGAGCTTTAAGGGCAGGGTGGTCCAGATCCGCAGCGCTCCGGTAATCAATCAAAACGTAGTCACGTACATTGTGGTGGTCAACGTTGACAACAGTGATCTGAAACTCAAGCCCGGAATGACAGCCAACGTTTCAGTTGAAGTTGCCAGGAAGGACGATGTGCTCAAGCTCCCGCCGTCGGCGCTGCGTTTCAAGCCGAAGTCAAAAGAAAAAGATAATGAACCGAAAGAGAATAAGCGTCCGGCCGGTGAGACACCCGCAGCAGCCGGTCGTGAGGGGGGGGGCAAACCGGGCAGCCGCAAAGGCGGTGGCGGACAGCAGGTTTATATCCTCAAAGAGGGCAAACCGGTCGCCGTACAGGTCAAGACCGGTATTGCCAACAATAGTGCCATCGAACTGATTGAGAGCAGCATTAAAGAAGGAGACGAAGTCATTGTCGAACAGATCGGCGGTGACAGCAAGAAGAAGGCCGGCAGTTCACCGATGGGACGACCATTTTAGCCGCCGGACCTATACCGCATCACTCAATCGTTTCTGTTTGCAGCTCAGTCGGTTGAGAGCATGGATATAGGCTTTAGCCGAGGCCACTATGATGTCGGTGGAGGCCCCCTTGCCAACTACGGTCTGACTCCCCTCACTCACCCTGACCGTCACTTCTCCCTGGGCATCAGTTCCACCTGTGATCGAGCCGACATTGTACTGGGTCAGCTTTGCCTTTGTCTTCGTGAGCTTCCTGATCGCTTTGAAAGCCGAATCCACCGGGCCGTCACCAAGCTCTGCGGCTCGAAGTGATACACCGTTTATTTCCATCTGCACGGTTGCCGTGGCCACCGCAAATGAGCCGCATGTTACCGTTATATGTTCCAGCTTGTAGCGATCCTCTTCGCGAACCTCATCAGATATGATTGCATCCAGGTCCTCGTCAAAGACCTCTTTTTTCAGATCTGCCAGTGTTTTGAAACGATCGAACGCCTTGTTAAGCTTATCTTCGTCCAGATCATATCCCAGTTCCTCCAGACGTTTCTTGAACGCGTGCCGTCCGGAGTGCTTGCCAAGGACCAGCGAGCTGGCCAGGAGCCCGACCGATTCAGGAGTCATGATTTCGTAGGTGGATTTATCCATCAACATTCCGTGTTGATGGATGCCGGCTTCGTGGGCAAAGGCATTGGCCCCCACGACTGACTTGTTAGGCTGCACGGCGATGCCGGTGATGTTTGTCAGCAGGCGGCTGGCGGGGGTCAAATGCTCGGTCACCACTTTAGTCTCAAACGGCAGTATGTCGCGCCGGGTTCTCAAGATCATGACAAACTCTTCCAGCGAGCAGTTACCGGCCCTCTCACCGATCCCGTTTATCGTACACTCGACCTGGCGGGCTCCGGCCTGTACTGCGGCGATCGAGTTTGCCACGGACAATCCCAGATCGTTGTGGCAGTGCACCGATATGATGGCCTTGTCGATGTTCGGCACGTTGTCTACAAGATATTTTATGATGTTGAAATACTCAAAAGGAATGGTATAGCCGACAGTATCAGGAATGTTGACTGTTGTAGCGCCAGCGGCGATGACCGCCTCAACAACCTCGGCCAGAAACGGCAAACGGGTACGCACCGCATCTTCGCAGGAAAACTCCACATTCGGCGTATAGGCAGCTGCCCTCTTGACCGCCTTTACCGCTGATGCCAGCACCTTGGACGGTTCCATCATGAGTTTGTGTTTCATGTGAATATCGGAGGTGGCTATAAAGGTATGGATGCGCCCCCTGTCTCCGGCATATTTCAGCGCTTCCCAGGCTCTGTCGATATCTTTTTCGCTGGAACGGCACAAACCGGCAATTTCCGGTCCCTTGACCGTCTGGGCAATCAGCTTGACCGCCTCGAAGTCTCCATCCGACGCAATCGGGAAACCAGCCTCGATTACATCTACGTTCAACTTCTGCAATTGTTTGGCGATGCGCAGCTTTTCTTCGATGTTCATGCTGTTGCCGGGCGCCTGTTCGCCATCTCTCAGGGTTGTATCGAAAATCCTGATGATCTGCCGGTTGTCCTGTTTAGCTGCTGTTGCCTTTGCCATACGAAAAACTCCTTTCTGTGCTTTGGTACGTCATTAATAAGTAAAAAAGCCTCTCCCCCATATTTGGGGCAGAGGCTTGTGCCATCCGCGGTACCACCCAATTCGCCCTGCACATACGTGCAGCGCCTTCATTATGCCTTTGACGCAGGCGTACGTCCCCGACTACATTTCACCGGGGCGGCTCCAAGGCGAGTTCATCATCTGTGCCTACCGGTTCGCACCAGCCACCGGCTCTCTGAAAAGCCCGAAACGATTACTACTCCTCTTCACAGCCTTTACATTTTCCACATAGTAGAAAAACAAACTGCGTAAAGTCAAGCTGTTTTTGTTGTTATTGCCATTAATAGTATTGATTACACTCAGGGCATAACGTACAATGTGCCAATTTTATTGTGGGGGAAACGTATGGTGAGTAATCTGCTGCTGATCACGGATATGGCCCGCTTGAGCAAGATTTTTTTTCGGCTGGCCGATGGCGGCAGCTTCACCTTGAGAGTTGTTAACAACCTTGAAAAGGGGGGTGAAGAGATAGCAATTCAAAAGCCGGACGTCGTTTTTGTTCAGACGCATCTGTCGGGGCTCTCAGCGGATATTTTGCTCAAGCATCTTAAAAAGCAGCTCGGGCGCAAACGTTCCCGTTTTGTACTGCTTGCAGCCCCCGGTCAGGTCAGTAACGATATACTCAAGCCTTTCCATGGCTGGCTTGATATCTCATGCGAAGACAGCGCTCTCCCGTCCGCCATTCAAAACGTGTTGACGTCACTTCTGTCAAAAACCAAAATTCAACCTGTTCCATTCCAACCGGCAGAGAAGATCCTGGCTGCTCCTGACCCGCCAGAACCGGTAACCATGGATGAAACAACAGCTTTACTGAAATTTCAACCATTTGAGGCGACCGTCCCGGAAATTGCCGCAGCAGGCACTTTACCAGTAGCGCCCACAGCAGAACCTGAACCATCTCTGGAGGATCAGGGGATAACATATTCCCCCCGCTCGCGCCTGTCGGTCTATTCCGAATTCACCAGCTCTTTCGACAACGCCGTCAACAAAACCCCCGAACCGGAGTCACTGGCAAATGACGTACCGATGCTGGAGCAGCATATCTGGAATTCCGGACAGATCGATACCATAGAAACCGTTGAGCCTCGCTCAAAACGTTCCATCTTTCTGATGTGGCTGGCTCCGGTCGTAGTCGCTGTCATAGTAGTGACCTTTATGCAGAAGAACACATCGGTTTCCAAACCTGTTGCTGTAATTACTCCACCGGTCGTGTCTCCTCCTCCTGACACTGGAGCCGCTCAGCCAGCCACAGCGAAAGTTAATCCATCAGAACCTCCCAAGCAGCATGTCGCTACGAAACCTGACCATGATTCCAGAATGACGGACAAAGCCGTGATTACTGCCATTGCAGAGAACCACGGTACAAAAGCAACCGTGCATCCGTCAGACTCAAGCGTCAGACCATCAGTGCTTCCGGATTTTGTACCTCGCAACGGGCTGGACAAGCAATACGGGATTGCCAACCCCGGATGGGAACGATACAGAGGGCAGGTTACTGAATTCAAGGTATTACGCGAAGCGCAAACCATAAAAGCGATCCAGATCATTGATCGGGGTGGTCAGGGAGTGCCGGAATCGTTTATGCAGGGTGTTTTACGCCAGTTCGTAAAAAAACCTGTATTCACGCCTGAAACGTCTGAAAAAAAGGAAGGCTATGAAATCCAGCGGGGACGTGTATCGGACAATCTCAAAGTGGTTTATTACCGCGATGAACAGGGAGGAAAATTGCGCGCCTTCGTCATGTCGTGGCAATAGTTACTGCAACAGGTAAGAAAATTTATTGGGAAGCAAGCTTCAGATAGCACTCGGCTTTGTATAAACTTACGTCGGCTGCCAGAGGGGAGCCTGAGTTATCTATGAGATACCGATCAAACAGCTCAAGAGCGGTTCGAAAATCGTCCTGTTTGTATGCTTTAACAGCTCTCTCAAAGAGCTTGCTGCCTGCAACCGAAACATCGGCAGGATTCTGCTCAGCTTCCACCTTGCCGACAACAGCGGTTCTTTCATCATTATTCCGGGCTTTCCCCTGACTGACACTCTGCACTTTGTCACTATGCCTCTTCGCTTTTCCACCATTTCTCGCATTTAAATCACGCAAGGAAATTTCGGTCGCAGACGAGGTTGAAACATGTGGCACAGGATGGCGACCTGCAACAGGCACTGCTGCCTTTGACCTGGTTCTTTTCTTCTTACCATTACGTGATTTTACTGCGGAAACTTTGGTATGCGCAGACTCCGCCTGGGCATTGCCACTCGGTACCGGAATCTTCAAAGTGCTTCCGGGATATATCAGATTCGGGTTTTTAATGTTGTTTAGCAGCAAAATTTGCGGATAATACATACCGTGTCCGCTGACCTTCCGGGAGATATCATAGAGCGTGTCCCCCTTTTGGACAGACATTTCAGTGGCAAGAAATCCATCTTTGGACTGTCCTTTTTCTTCAGAAGCAATCGGCCTGGGTTCGTACAGATAATACTGCTGGCTCCAGACAGGCAGCGCCGGCAAAGAAAACAATAAAACAATTAATGTAATGTTTACACTTCGTGTCATGTCAGTACCTGTTCCCCAGTTGGTCTTCGTAAGTCATGACGTTTTTTAGCTGTATGTTTGTACCCACACCGATTCCCGGCTTGACCCTGAAGGATACCTTGATGTTACGCTTTTCAGCAGCGCCCATCTCCTTGAAACGCCAAACTATGTTTCCGTTACTGAACGAGCTGTTTGAAGGATCAGAAGCTACCAGTTCCAGCTGCTCCGGCCAGGCGCTCTGCAGTTCAACCACGCGCGCAAGGTTTGATCCCTTGTTTGTGATCGTCAGATCAAAAGAAGAAACCTCACCCGGCTTGAGCCGCCCTTCCCTACCGGCCATGGCCATTTGCAGAACGGGCCTGGAATAGACCAGTTGCGCCAATCCAGAGGCAGATCTCCCCGACTCTCCCTCAGAACTGAAAGAGAGCAGCGCGCTCGCTTCACTGCTGTCATCGGCAGCTCTCGAGGTCTTGATCTCCATGACAATGCTGACCTCTTCCTTCGGAGCAAGCGGGCCGATTTCACTGACCAGAGGTTCATTGGCCTGTCTGATGCCGTCGCGGTTTACATCATGGAAGATGGCAGCGTCCAGAACCCCTTTTACGCTGGAGGTAATCCTGAATTTCTCATGCACATTGCCGGTGTTGGTAACAATAAACGGCACTGTGACGGTCTGCCCCGGAATAACCATTATGCGCCCGGTGCCGGAGCGTACCAGAATGCCATGCTGTGGTTGCACATACGCCATGTTAGATACGAAGGCGGTCGTTGTTTTCAGCTGGTTATTGATCAGTTCTGCGCGGGTCGAGAGTTCCTGTCCTGCCAGTGAATCTTCCTTGAGCTGGAACGTGACACTGAAATCTTTACTCTCACCGGAGTTGACCTGCAAACCGTCAAGCACTAGAGCTGATTTTGCCTCCTGCTTGAATCCGGCAGCAGCGTAATCAACCGGTTCCAACTGCGGCGGAAAATTTATCCTGAACGTAACGTCCTGAGCAACTGTTGACCCAACATTGAGTACAGCAGTGCGGTAAACTATCTTTTCACCCGGTACAGGCCGAGTCTTCTCGGTTTTCAGAACAGCACGCAACAGAGGAGCCGATGCTGTCAAACTGATCTCGCGCGACTGGCTTGCCTCAGCCATGAAACGGGACGCCGCCTTGACCGGATGGGTAATTCTCAGGCCGTCGATACTGGTTGCAGGAATAAGCAGATGCACAATACCTTTGAATACTTCGCCGGGGGCCATGGCAGGTGTCTGGTTTATTGCAACATCGGGTGATGAAGCTGCCGCAAAAACTGAATTAAAAGCTTCAGGGAAACCTGATTCAAGGTAGAAAGAGTCATTGCCGTTGCCACGATTGGTTATCTCAAACGGCACACTGATTCGTTGAGCAACTTTGCAGGTTCCCGGACTTGTCAAAAGATTGAATTCAAAACCGGCGAACTGGGCGACTTCAAGACGCAAAATCTGAGCATTCTCCGGTAATGTTTCTACCGTAGCCGCCGCAGGGGGTAACGACACGGCGACACCGAGCTCACGTAGTTTAGCCGCTGCAGATGAGGCTGCAGCGGAGGAAGGATATTTATCGATAATTGATTTGTACAGGGCAATAGCCTTCTCGCGAAGAGCCGCCTTTTCAGCCTTTATTTTCTCATCTGCGATACGCTGACGGGCAAGCTTCTGCTCTTCAGCCCTGGCAGCAGCCTGACGGGCGGTTTCTGCATCAAGGGTTGCTTTTTCGGCAATCCTGCGATCTTCTTCAGCTTTCAAGGCCGCCAGGCGGGCTGACTCGGCTGCCGCAGCCCGTGCGGCTTCTTCAGCTTTTACAGCAGCAATGCGATCCTGTTCCGCCTTCTCCTGACGCGCCTTTTCAAGAGCACTCCGCTCCTCTTCAGCCTTTAAGGCAGCCAGACGCTCCTGCTCCTTCTTCTTCTCAGCAGCCAGACGGGCGGTTTCAGCATCCAGGGCTTCTTTTTCTGCAATCCTGCGTTCTTCTTCAGCTTTAAGGGCGGCAATACGGGCCGACTCGGCGGACAAAGATGCCTGCCTGGCCTCTTCAGCTTTTGCCAGAGTCCGGAGCTCCTGCTCGGCTTTCTCTGTGGTGGCCTTGCGTTCTTCATCTGCCTTAACGGCAGCGAGACGGTCCTGCTCAGCCTTGATGCCGGCCAGACGCTCCTGCTCAAGCCGTTCCCGCTCGCGACTCTCTTTCTCGGCTTCAAGCAAGGCCAAACGTGATGACTCGGCAGCCTGTCTGGCTATTTCGGCTTTTTCAGCTGCAACCCGATCCTCTTCAGCCTTTTCTGCGGCCTTACGTGCCTCTTCCTTTTTGAGAGCAGCAACGCGCTCCTGCTCCGCCTTCTCGCCGGCTGCCTTTTCAAGCGCGATCCGCTCTTCTTCGGCTTTTAATGCTGCCAGGCGCTCCTGTTCTTTTATCCCGGCAGCCGCCACTCTCGCTTTTTCAGCAACAACCCGCTCCTCTTCAGCCTTTAATGCCGCCAGACGTTCCAGCTCTTTTTTCTCGGCAGCCTGTCGATCGGCATCCTTGACTGACAGCGGTCCGGCGGGAATTTTTTCCCCTCTGTCATAGCGGGCGGCAAGAGAGAGCAGCTCCTCCTCTATGGTCCCCTTAAGCGGATTGTCCGGATATTCTTTTGTAAATTGAGAGAGATAACGGGCGGCATCCAACTGATTACCGGCCTTGAAGTAGGAGCGGGAGAGCCAGAACAGCGCCATATCACGCAGTGGCGTATCCGGGTATTTCGTAAGCACCTCATTCATCTTTTCGATTGCCGAGGCATAATCTTTTTGTTGATACGAATTAAATCCTGCGATAAATACTTGAGAATCTTCAGTTTCCTGGCAGAACGCCACCGGGACGATACATAATGAGATTACGACCAGCACGACCATAAGCCGGATGATTGAAGTGCGACATAAACTCAGTGATATCACGTTGATTAACCTCTTCTGGCCGGCCAGGCAGCGAGAACGGCACATGGAGAGTAGCAATTTAGATGGTGGTACAGGTAAAACGCAACTTAGATAGCACCTCTCCATAACCTTGTCAACGAAAGAATCGGTATGTCAGGGCGTTAGACGCCGCTGTCGCAAGGCACCACCACGTCAGCATCCAAATCGCCGGAAGGAACCGGCAGCTGATAAAACTATCCCCAACCGCATCGCTCAAACGGTGATGTCACCGCTTGTACATGATTCTGCAGACAGAGGGATTTGACATCGCACGGCAGCAGTCAGAACCGTCAGGATCGTCATGGGGCAACGTTCTTCCTTTCCCGGAATAAATGCGTTTTCTAGTGATTTATACCAATGGACAAACCTCCGAATATCGAATATTAATCGTGAGATAGACAAGCAGATGCGCGGCATGAGATATTACCGCCAGAACCTAAAAAAAGGAGAATCACTATGGCTACCATCAAATCAAAAATCATCGTCAACGTCGTCATCCTTTTCCTAACCATTGCAGTCATTGTAGCGATGAATTATTTCGATCTGAACCGTCTTGCAAAACTGCAGGATGAAGGGGCTGCCCGGGCTTCGGACGCCTTAACGGCCCAAGATGCTTCGGATATCGGAGCAAGAATGTACAAAGTGATAGCCGACGCGGAAATCAATCGCGAACTTGATCAGACCAAAAAAGATTGGGCCAAGTTGAAAGCAAAAGAAACCGAACTGATAGAGAAGGCCATTAAAATGGCTGACACTAAAGAGGAAAAGGAGAGCGTAGCTTTATCCCGCAGAGCTTTTGACAACATGGTAAACCTGTTTGAAGGGAAAATGCTGCCCTTGCTGGCGACAACAAAAGAGATGACTGATGAAATAAAAAAGATTGATGAAGAGTTTGACAAGCTGGTGTTGGAGATTGAAAACAACATGGATAAAATCAATGTATCCATGACCAGGGAATCAAAAGAAGCCGACAAGCATTTCGATGAAATAATCGCCCAATCGATAGCCAAGGGCCTGATTATCGGCTTGCTTGGCATATTGCTCCAGGCGGGTCTGGCAACCTGGATGCTGCGGGCCATCATGAAGCCTGTCGACGCACTGCGCCTGATGTTGATGGATATCTCCCAAGGTGAAGGCGACCTTACCAAACGACTGGATGACACGACCGGGGACGAACTGGCCGAAATTAGCCGATACTTCAATCTGTTTATCGAAAAACTGCGCGACATGATCAGAAACATCGCTCAAACCTCAACCCAGGTGGCATCCGCGTCCAGCAAGCTGCATGACACCGCTGACCGCATATCCACCGGTTCTGAAGAGGTCGCCGCCCAGGCCGGAACAGTTGCCACCGCCGGAGAAGAGATGTCAGCCACGGCCAGCGACATCGCCAAGAACTGCCAGTTTGCGGCCGAAGGGGCGCAACATGCATCCCATTCCGCCCACAACGGCGTGCAGGTGGTAGAGAGAACTGTGGCTGTCATGGGACAGATAGCAGAGAAGGTTCAGGAATCCGCAAAAACGGTCGAAAGTCTGGGAGCGCGCTCCGACCAGATCGGCGCAATAATCGGCACGATTGAAGATATAGCCGACCAGACCAACCTGCTGGCGCTGAACGCAGCCATAGAAGCCGCCCGGGCAGGTGAGCAGGGACGGGGTTTTGCTGTTGTCGCAGATGAAGTCCGTGCCCTGGCCGAGCGCACCACCCGCGCCACCAAAGAGATCAGTGAAATGATTAAGGCGATCCAGAGGGAAACCAAAGGAGCAGTCGCCGTCATGGAACAGGGGGTTCACCAGGTTGAAGCCGGCACAGAAGAGGCGTCAAAATCGGGTCAGGCGCTTCAGGATATCCTGCAGCAGGTCAACGATGTCGCCTTACAGGTCAACCAGATTGCAACCGCTGCCGAGGAGCAGACCGCCACGACAGGCGAGATTTCAAACAATATGATGCAGATCACCGAGGTGGTTCAGCAGACCGCCCGCGGTGCCCAGGAATCCGCCACTGCCGCAGCCCAGTTGAGCGGCAATGCCGAAGAACTGCAACGGCTGGTGCGGCAATTCAAATTGTAAGCAAGAAGACGCGCATGAATGAGGAAAATGCCGGATAGGGGTGACAAATGGGATGGTATGCCAATCTGAAAATCGGGAACAAGCTGGGACTCGGTTTCAGCCTGATTCTTTTCATCTGTTGCCTGATCGGGTTTCAGGCGGTCAACGGTCTGGGCAGGATGAAATGGCTGCTGGACGACCTGCATGGCAACCTGCTGATGTCAATTGTCTACGTGAATAAAGCCGACGACAAGGTTGTCGATCATAACCGTACCGTAACCAGTTATGTTCAGGAACCGGATCATCTGAGGCGTGGCGAATTGCGGGCACAGCTTAACCGTGATGAGGTCGAAGCAAAGGATGCCATCGATAAATACGGCAAGTTGCGCCCCCTGGATGTTGAAAAAATGATGATCGCCAATTTTTTCAAGGAATGGCAGAGTTACGCGGAAGTCACCAAAAGGGTGTTGAGCCTGGCGGATGCGGGCAAAACAGCCGATGCGCTCGACATGGTACATACAGAACTGGCACAGGCATATAAGATAGTTGAAAAACTTACCAGTGACATGATTACCTTCAACGTCGATGAAGCTGTTCAAAACAACCAGGAGAGCGGAATCATCTATAGCAGGTTGAGAAGCTGGACGGTTTGGCTGATCGTTTTTGCGGTAACGGCGGTGGTATTGGCGGCTCTATTTATCACAAGGTCCATAACCGGCCGGCTGCGTGTCGTGCAGAATGCGCTTCAATCACTTTCCGAGGGGAGCGAGGAAAAAGCCCGCCTGACCGAGGCCATCGCCGATGGTGACCTCACTCAGAATATCCGCCGGACAAAGCCGCTTGATATTGATCTTGAAACCGTGGGAAGAGATGAAACCGGCATGCTGCTCCGTTCCATCATTTTGATAAACGGGCTCCAGTCGGCGCTGGACTCCGCCTTTGAACGAATGACCAGCTCACTGCGCCGGAGCAGGGAACAGGAACGGCTGAGCAACTGGCTGAAAGGCGGTCTCAATGAATTGAACGTTATCTTGCGAGGCGACAAACCGGTCGAGCAGCTTGCCGATCAGGCGCTCTCTTTTCTGGCCACATATCTGAAAGCCGGTGCCGGCAGCTTTTACCTGTTCGATGAAGTCAGACAAGAACTTGTCAACTCTGCCATGTATGCCATGAAACGTCGCAAGAACATTAATGAATGTGTCAGGCCTGGCGAGGGATTGGTCGGGCAGGCCGCCAAGGAACAGAAGCTGGTCTGTCTGACCAATGTTCCGGCTGATTATCTGCCGATCACTTCAACACTTGGCGAAGGGACGCCGTGTAACGTAATTGCCCTGCCGCTGCTGCGTGATGGCGCGTTAATGGCTGTTATGGAACTCGCCTCATTTCAGCCGTTTACCGATCCGGAAATGGAGTTTCTCGAACAGGCGGCCGATGGCTTGGCTATTGCGATCAGCGTCAACAAATCGCGCCAGCGGGTAAACGAACTTCTGGAAGAGACTCAGGCCCAGTCGGAAGAGCTGCGCGTCCAGCAGGAAGAGTTGCAACAGACCAATGAGGAGCTGGAGGAACGCGCCCAGACACTGGAGCAGCAGCGCGAGCAGATACGCGCCAAGAACCGCGAAGTGGAGGAGGCCAGCCGCGAAGTGCAGCGCAAGGCCGATGAACTTGAGCGGGTCAGCACGTATAAATCGGAATTCCTTGCCAACATGTCGCATGAACTGCGCACGCCGTTGAACAGTCTGTTAATTCTCTCCCGTCTGCTGAAGGACAATAACGAAGGCAACCTGACTGATAAACAGGTGGAATTTGCCACTACCATCAACGACGCCGGGCGTGACCTGCTTACCCTGATCAATGACATTCTGGATTTGTCCAAAATAGAATCCGGCCATCTCGAATTTCATAACGAGGATTTGACTCTTCCTGAAATCTGTAATCAACTTGAAAACCTTTTTCAACCGATCGCCGGTGACAAAGGGATCGGCTTTGCCGTAACCCTGGATGACTCTGCACCGCATATCATCCGTGTTGACGGTCAAAGAACCCAGCAGATCCTCAAGAACCTGCTTTCAAACGCCTGTAAATTCACCCGTCAGGGCTCGGTTTCATTACGCGCCTTCTCTCCGGGCTACAGTGAAAATCCTCTTGCCGTGCCGGCAGTCGCGTTCGCCGTCACCGACACCGGCATCGGTATCCCGGCAGACAAGCAGAGCTTGATCTTCAACGCCTTCCAGCAGGCTGACGGCAGTACCAGCCGTACGTACGGAGGCACCGGTCTTGGTCTCTCCATCTCGCGCCAGCTGGCCCGTTCCATGGGTGGTGATATTTTTCTGGCAAGTGAACCGGGCAGAGGAAGTACTTTTACGCTTTTTCTGCCGGTGAGTCAGATGGGCGATATGAAAAGCAGGGAGAGAGCAACCCATCTAATTTCCGCCGGACCAAAGGCGCCCACACACGGAACTCCGGCTGTCGAGACATACCTTGAGCCGCTCCCCGCCCCGATTCCGGACGACCGCGAACTGATCCGGAACGGAGGCAAAAGCATTCTGATTATTGAGGATGATCTGACCTTTGCCGGGATACTTGCAGACATGGTGCGCAGTCGCGGTTTTTCCGTCCTGGTCGCAGCTGAAGGGGAAAGCGGCATCATACTTGCCGAGCAGTATCGGCCCAACGCCGTCATTCTTGATGTCATGCTCCCCCACATCGACGGATGGGGGGTCATGCGCTCTCTTAAGGACAACCCCAAAACACGCCATATACCGGTACACTTCATAACCTGCCTGGAGGATCGCAACAAGGCGATGCGTATGGGCGCCATCGGGTACGTCACCAAACCGGTCACCAGCGAACAGTTGGATAACGTATTCGGCACTCTTGAGTCAGCAATTGCCAAGACTATGAAAATGCTGCTCATTGTCGAGGATAACGAGGAAGAAGCCAAAGCGATGGTTGCTCTGCTTGAAGAGCGAGATGTCGCAATTAAAGTTGCCGAAACCGGCGTAAAGGCTATTGAACTGCTTTCACGTGAAAAATTTGACTGTATCGTGCTGGATCTGGGATTGGCCGATATGGGAGCTTTTGATTTACTTGAGAAGATCAAAAAGATTGATCCGGAATGTTCTATTCCGGTCATCATCCACACCGGCCGCGTACTGACACCAGAAGATGAAAAACGTCTGCATCACTATGCTGAGAGCATCATCATAAAGGGTGCAAAAAGCCCCGAGCGGCTGCTGAATGAAGTAACGCTCTTCCTTCATGTCGTAGAAAGTTCGCTTGCCCCTGAAAAACAGCATATGATCAGGTCAGCACTGGACAAAGAGGCCATGTTTACAGGTAAACGAATTCTTATTGTTGATGACGATATGCGCAATATCTTCTCTCTCTCAAGCGTCCTTGAAGAAAAGGGACTGGTGCTTTTTGAAGCGGAAAATGGCCGTGAAGCGCTGAAACTGCTGGATGAGCATCCCGATATCGATCTGGTTCTGATGGACATCATGATGCCGGAAATGGATGGTTACGAAACATCGCGCTGTATCAGAAAAGATCCGCGCTTCTTTTCACTGCCGATTATCGCGCTGACCGCCAAGGCGATGAAGGGGGATCGTGAAGAGTGCCTGAAGGCGGGCGCCAGCGATTATATTTCCAAGCCGGTTGATATGCACAAATTATTCTCGCTGTTGCGGGTCTGGCTGTATACGCCAGCATCCAGTGATTCGCTGGAAATGGAGTAAGAAGCATGAATATCACGCAAACTGCCATACCGATACTTCTGGTCGATGACCGCTCTGAAAATCTGATGTCACTGGAGCAGCTTCTCAGTAACCGGGGATATGAACTTGTCAAGGCCTGTTCCGGTAACGAAGCGCTTCTTTTAACGCTCAGGCAGGATTTTGCCCTGGTGCTCATGGATGTGCAGATGCCGGATATGGATGGTTTTGAGACTGCCGAGTTGATGCGGGCACATTCCAGAACCAGACATATCCCGATTATTTTTGTCACAGCGGGAATGAAAGATCTTCAGTTTCAGTTCAAGGGATACGACTCCGGAGCGGTTGATTATCTTGCAAAGCCGATTGAGCCGCTCTTTTTACAAAGCAAGGTCAGAATATTTGCCGAAATGTATCGCCAGCGCCATGAAATTGAGCAGCAGCGCAACCACCTGGATCAGCTGCGTAATCGTCTGGAAACAGTGGTGAACGAGAGAACGGAGAAGTTACGCCAGTCAACGGTTGAGCTTACCGAAAGCAATAAGCAGCTCAGTGAACGTAACAGGGAGCTGAAAGCAATTGAAGATGAGTTGCGCCATCAGATACAACAGTACGTCGAAACTCACGACCACCTTCTGGCAACAGAAGAGATGTTGCGCGTGCAGATCGAAGAGTATGCGGCGAGTCAGAAGTTATTGCGCGAATCCAACAGCAATCTGCAGACCATTTTTGATGTTTCACCCTTCGCCATAGTTGTTTCATCTTTCCCTGATGGAAAAATCAGCCAGATAAACAGGACCTTCAGTACTGATTTTGAATATTCGGCTGAACATGTTGCCGGTAAAACCATTCGGGAAATCGGAATAGGGGAAACGCCTGATGTCACGGAACACTTTTTGACAATTTTGCGTGAACGCAAAAGCATTGCAGGCTTTGAAACCGAAATGAAAACAGCCGGCGGTGAAAAACGAGCAGTGCTTTTGTATGGTAATCTGATGTGGTTTCATGAGGAAGAGAGTCTGCTGCTCGTTTTTCTGGATGTCACCGTTCAGAAGCGTTTGGAGGATCAGCTCCGGCAAAACCGGAAGATGGAAGTCATTGGCCAGTTGGCGGGAGGTGTCGCTCACGACTTCAATAATATGCTTTCAGCAATTATGGGATCTACAGAACTCCTGGCGAACAAAATGAAAGAGAATCCGGATGCATTAAAATATCTCAACAACATTGAACGGGCGGCCATCAGGTCAGCCGAATTAACCAGACAACTTCTCACTTTCTCACGTAAAGGACAGAAAAAAAGCGAACCGGTCAATACCAACGCAATGATCAAAGAAGTTATTTCGTTACTTGAGCGGACCATCGACAGGAAGATTGTTCTGGAGACCAGGCTCGTCGCTCATAATACGTGCATAGCCGGTGATGCGACTCTCCTGCAAAATGCTCTGCTCAACCTTGGAATCAATGCCCGTGATGCCATGCCTGACGGCGGCGTGATCACATTTACCACGGCAAATGTCGAGCTTGATTCTGCATTCTGTGGATTGAGCGGATTCTCCATTTCCCCCGGTCCATACATTGAAGTTTCGGTTTCGGATAGCGGCAAGGGAATGACCAAGGAAATTATAGAACATATTTTTGAGCCGTATTTTACCACAAAAGAAAAGGGCAAAGGCACCGGATTGGGGCTGGCGGCAGTCTATGGCTCCGTTACTTCGCACAATGGCTGCATTAAAGTTTACAGCGAACCGGGCATCGGAACGGTTTTTAAATTATATTTTCCATTATCTTGTGCAAGTACCTGTGAAGTTTCTTCCATAGAACAACCGGTTCAC
>Ga0194037_1000057_pt1 | contig 76654 bp, 54 predicted proteins | sample JunL306m_MetaG_FD_148653 | JGI IMG/M metagenome (GOLD analysis project Ga0194037, IMG submission 148653) | Anoxic zone freshwater microbial communities from boreal shield lake in IISD Experimental Lakes Area, Ontario, Canada - Jun2016-L304-6m | ecosystem: Environmental > Aquatic > Freshwater >...
GCTCTGTACCAGACCGTTATAGCTCATCGCTTCATTGGCGCGCTTTTTGCGTTCGCAGAGGGTATAGAGGCGATAACAGAGTTCGCGGGCAATTTCAGCCTCGGTGCCAAGCTTGGCCACCAGCTCCGCCGCCGCGCTTTCGCCGCTGGTTTCGAGCACGCGGATGAGTTGATGCACCATCTCCCAGACGGTGAGACGCGCATCGGTTACCGGATTCCAATTGGCGGGCAGTTCAGCGGGTTTCAGCAGACGCACTTTGCCCGCTTTGGAAAGAATAATGCCCGCTTCGACCAACCCTTGAACAGCAGTGTTTTTGGATTTGGAGAGCTGCTCGGCAATACCGTAATCGCCATCGTTGAAACCCATCTGATCAAACCAGGTGAGCGCCCAGCGGGTGTCAGCATCGAAATCGCCCTCTTGTTCAGCCAAAGCTTCGTCGAGCACCTGATTGATCAGCGCCAGTGCTGCACGTACCGGAACTGGTTTGCCGTCGGCATCAAGCACTTTTGCATAACGGGTATAGACCGCCATACCGGGGCCAATGGCCGCCTGTGCTAGATCTACAGGCGCAATGTTGCCGCTTTGCAGCTTTACCAAAGCCGACGGAAGGTTATCCTCAAGCCGCGCACGAATTTCCTCACGACGGGCTGATGAAAGATCTTTTCGTTGTTTCTCCTTTTCAAGTTGTTCACGCTCTTCGCGGGAAGGGCCTTTGAGGGCTGCGACGAAATCACGTCGGGTGGCGGTGGCTGCGGTGGCTGGGCGGTGGCGGCAGACGAGAACGATGCTTGATGCGAGGGCGTTCGTGCCAGAGCCAATCATGCGATTACTCAATTCTGTCCGCATCGGCCATGTACCGCTAATGGCGAATCCAGCTTCGATCACCGCACCAAGGAAGGTATCCCAGCCGGTATTGGTAGTTCCATCAACTCCGTCACTTTCTGCTTGCTTGAAGGCATAGTATATGGTCACTGGAAATGCAGGGTGCGCCTGTTCCGCAAGGCGATGCATTGCTTTTGTCATACCATCAAGAAAAAAGCTCTCTGCTTTTGCCTTGCTCCCGTGTCGGTAGGGTGTCGCCACCAGCTCCTCAGCTTTGGGCACGGCAAGTGTGGTAAAGAGGTCAGGAAAAACAGTTTTCAACGAACGACGGAGCCAGACATAGAAGAAGTCTGAGAGGTCAGCATAACCGATATTATCGTAATAGGGAGGGTCGGTAGATACGACCTTACCAACAGAAATTGACTGAGTAGACGCGTCAATCTGCAATGATATCGACAACCGACCTGAAACATATTGCTTTAGAAATGAAATTTCCTGTGCCTTTACTATCTTTTCCAATGCAGCACTATAGTTCGCCAAATATTCGCTAAATACATTCAACTCTGCGTAATCCCAAGTCATTGGAATGGCTTGCCTAGCGAAGGTATTTCGGGTCGCCTGAACGACAGGAATCCATCCACAAACAGTAGAATTGAAATCAACTAATCTGCTCACAACAAAAGCCAAATACACCGCCACAGCATCGGCATAAGCTGTAGCGCCTGTGCCCATTTGTGCAAGAGTTTGACCATCGTCGGGCAAACTCGCATGAATTGCATCATTCTTCACACGCTCGCGCACTTCCTGCACAAGATCAGAGAAAGTTGTCAATGCCACAAGCTGGCGAGAGGTGAAAAGATCCCCATAGGTTTTCAGCCCGTAGAGTGGTGGTGAGAACCAACGAGGGTTTTCGGGCATAGTGAGTTCCGGTTTCCATGTCGGCTGGGCGGTCTGTGCTATGTTTTCCGTTTCCAACGTTGGAGCAAGATAGACTCGCTCACGCTCACCCTCTGCAACTATGGCCATCAAACGTGCGCCCATTCGTCCGGCGTTGGCTTCACTATAAATATGATCCGAAGCAATCGGCGACCCCGACATCAAACACTTGAAGTGCGCCCCACGTGATAACTTTGTACCATTCTTCGCCCCATCCACATCTTTAGGCTTGCCCACTTTCAAGGCAAAACGATAACCACCCTCCTCAATCACCGGATCAACATAAGCCTCCTTGCCCGGTTTGGTGGAGAGCATGAATGTCGAAGCCAGCGGCACATCGACGTTGGCGAAGGCGGGGTTGGGACTTTTCACCGTGCGTGCCCAGAGCCAGGCGATGACGGTGAGCTTCCGGCCAACATATTTGTTCAGGTCAGGTCGCTCTTCGGCCATTGCCGCAGTAACTTCAATTTTTGGATAGAGATGACCGATACGTTTCTCGGCTTCGTCACGCATCCACTGGCCGTAGTAGCGCACATCCTCCGCTAACCCTTGGGCTCCCTTCCATTCCCGCCCCATTTTTCCTGCAAGTGATTTTTGCTGCCATTCAGGATTAACCGGGTGCTTCCCTGCAAACTTCGGCGGAATCTCAATCATCGCTTTGTTGATGAGCACGGCGACCGGGTTGAGGTCGCTGGCGTAGCTCTCCAGTCCCAGACGCTGCGCTTCAAGCGGCAGCGCTCCACCTCCGGCAAAGGGGTCGTGAAAAGCTGGCAATTTGTAACGGTCGAACAGCTCTTTTGCTCGCGGATGGTCGGCATTCTCGGCGCAGGTGTAGCGCCAGCTCTGCCAGATCTCCTCACGTGCCTGCTGCAAAACCGTTTCGTTGGTGGTATTCTCCCACTTCACCAACTCTTCAATAATGCGAAAGAGCCGTTGCCGCTCCTTCTCCTGCTTCTTCTCGGTAGGAAAAATATCGGGATGGGCTGAAGGGTCATCCACCATCTGGGCAAAAATAACCGCCCGTGCCGCAGCCAGAGGTCGCCGCGCCCACCACAAATGAAGCGTCGAGGGGTGGCCATGACGAATGGATTTTTCACGTGCACTGGCAACGTTGATCGCTTCAAGCGGCAGGGCAACTTCTATGAGTTTTTTCTTGTAGGTCATAGTGCTTCCTGTTCATTCGGGTTCTCAGTCTCGACTCCCCGACTGAGTGCATAAAATTCATGCAGTTTCGCCTGGAGCAAGTCTCGATCGGGCAATCGGGTCTGATATTCAGCAATCAGTGCAGGAGAAAGCGTACGGCTGAGGGCGTACTCAACGACCTCGCTGTCTTTGCTGGCACAAAGCAGTACCCCGATGGAGGGGCCTTCATGGGGCTTGCGCAGATCACGATCAAGTGCCTCAAGGTAGAACTCAAGCTTTCCAAGGTGTTCAGGCTGAAATTCGCCGATCTTGAGTTCAATGGCAACCAGACAGTTGAGTTCACGATGAAAAAAAAGCAGGTCAAGGGCAAAATCCCGCACTCCAACCTGAAGAGGAACCTCGCTTCCCACGAAACAGAAGTCACGGCCGATTTCACAGAGAAACTGGCGAAGATTACTTAGTAACCCTTGATGCAAATCCGTTTCGAGATGGTCATCAGGCAGGTTGAGAAATTCAACAACATAAGCATCGCGAAAAAGGCTTTCTGCGCCTGGATGCAATTCTCTCAACGCTGTTGAGAGTTTTGGCGGATTGAGCACGGCGCGCTCAAACAAAGCGCTGTCGATCTGTCTGGCAACTTCGCGCACTGGCCAACGTTGCTTGATAGCCATGCGCAAATAAAACTCCTGCTCTTCCGGCCGTTTTGTTTTGGCCATGATGTGCAGATGAGATGACCAGGGTAATTGTCGCAACAGCGTTGCGACTTTTTCATTAGCCAACCAGGTTTCGTAAAATTTACGCATTCGAAACAGGTTTGCCCGGGTAAAGCCTCGCAGGCTTGGATGCTGCTTTTGAATATAGATTGCAAGCTGTTCTACAGTGCCTTTTCCCCAGCCATCGCTTGTGATTCGAGCGCTGAGCATTCTGCCAATCTCCCAATAGAGTTCAATCAAGGATGAATTGACGGCTGAAAGTGTGCGTTCACGTGCCGAACGAATGAGTTGCGCAATTTCATTGAAGCCTGCTGGCTCAGAGACAGACAAATCTGGCAGATTGTCGTAATCACTCATAGGTGTATCCTCACAAGCAGGTTCATGATGGAAGCTCTCCTTTGGCAAGAAGGTCGGTGAAGATATAATTGACGCTACAGACCCCAAAATCGGGTTCCCGATTGAACGGTCTTTTAATGTAATGCACCTTGTGATTTTCGGCATCAAGAAACTCGACAATGGCGAGAATAAAGTCATCGGGCTTGTTGAGCGAATAGAGAATCTCGTTGCGGGTAACGGTGATGGTCGGAGCGCCTGAAACACGCCCCTTCACTTCAATGAAACGCAGTTTGCCTGTACCGGGAATGCGGCTTTCGATGTCATAGCCAAGCTTTTCAAGTTCCCTATCAATGGGGTCGAAGCCGAGAGCGTGCTCAATATCCATGATGATTGCCCGTGCGCGGGCAGCGCTCACTTGGGTATCGGTTGGAGAACTCATCATTGTCTCAGGTCGGCCAGTCATAGCGTTAATGAGCCCAATCGGCACAACAAGCAAGCCACCAAGCACCAATGGCGGGAGTGGTGAAAGCTGAGCTTCAAGCCGTAACTCTTCGAGCCTTTTTTGCAAACGACCCTGCAACAAATCGGCACGCTTTCGTGCTTCGCCGGAGTTGAGCCGAGCATTGGGTTTACCAGCCCGTTCCTGCAGCTTCAGCTCTTCGGCCCGATGATCCCAGTAGGTAATCTCCTTTGTCAACCGCTCTTTTACCGCCGCCTCGGTTTTTGCTATCAGTTCAAGTTTGCGCCCTTTGATTTCTGCAAGATGCTCTGGCACGACGTGGGTGATGGCATAAGTCTGGGCACTCTGCTCCAGTTCACGGGTGATCCACTGGCATTCCGGGCGATCAAGCAGGATTTCAAACCCGGGTTCACCTGCGGCAAGTGGACGAAAATCGAGATAGGGTGCGTATTGAACGTGTCGCACTGTTCCCTGGTCGTCCAGTTCGACATACATCAAACGACGGGAAACTATGCGGCGGTTGCCATCACGGGTGAGGCTGGCATCCTGAATGGCGTGTTCCAGATAGAAGAGCACTCTTGGTCTGGTTCCATGGTCTTGTTCATCAACCAGCACAGTGCCACGTTTCAGCAGATCGCGATGCCGTTCGAGGGTCAGGTCAATAACGGAATCGAGCAGCGGATGACCGGGACAGACAAATGCTGCCAGGGGCTCTCCCTGCGGGGCGATCAGGGCTTTTTCAAAGGCGATACGCTCATAGCGTGGCAGCACGTGCTCTCCTATGCCAATGAGGCGGTCACGGTTCCTGATTGGCGCGGGAACATGGGTGATCTCGAATCGACGGGGTTCACGCTGCCGGGCATTGCCGCCAAGGCGCTGGAATGCTTCCAAAAAAAAAGATTCGACGTAATGTGGCTGCAACCTGCGTGCATCGGCCCGTTCCATATCGCCACGGATACGTTGCACGTTGCTGGCATCCATGGCATCATGCACCAGCATCCTCTCTTCAAGCAGGGTTTGCAGATGGCGGCTGTCGAGCGCAGTATCGAGTACTGTGGTCAGAAATGCTTTGGTTTCGGGCTTTTCGCCATAACGGATTGCCTCGATGAGCAGGTCACGCAGCGACATGAGCCGCCCATCGGCTTCGAAGGCGAGTTTGCCCAATACGTCGAAAACCTGCCCGCCCAAAGCCTGACGTGCCTGTTCAAGCTTTTCGAGCAGCCGACGATAGACATCGCCTTCACGGGTGTCGTCGGCCACCAGATTCCAAAGGTAGCAGACCTCCGTCTGGCCGATCCGGTGGATACGCCCGAAGCGCTGTTCAAGACGATTGGGGTTCCAGGGCAGGTCGTAGTTGACCATCAGGTGGGCGCGCTGGAGGTTGATGCCCTCACCGGCCGCGTCGGTTGCCAGCAGCACCTGAACGGTTGGGTCGTGTTTGAAAGACTCCTGCACCTCAAGACGTTTTTCTCGCCCCGTACCTCCATGGATAATGACCACAGCCTCCTTGCGTCCAAGAAATCGGGTGATGCGTTCTTCCAGATAGTTGAGTGTATCACGATGCTCGGTGAAGACAACCAGCTTCTGGTGCTGCGAAGGTTTTGGAGGCGGAATCGGACCGGAACCATAGGGCACTTCCGGTTCAACCAATTGCTGCCGCGCTGCGGTGGTGAATATTTCACCCAAGAGGCCTGAGAGTTCCGCCCATTTGGTATCAGCGCCACTGCTTCGGACAAGCAAGGCGGTCGCTTCAAGGTTCTTCAGGGTTTCGATCTCACTGTACAGCTCAGCAATAGAGCGTGCGGCTGTGGCCTGATCGAGGATCTCTTCTTCTATTGCTTCCACTTCGTTTTCTGGTGCCTCATCGAGATCATCAATATCTTCGCTGTCAATTGTTGGGGCTGCAAGCAACAGGGTCGGAGCAACATGGCCTGCACGATGAAGCAGCTCAAGTTCGCGCAGTCGGCTTTCAAGCTTTTCCTTGCGGCGACGCAGCGATTGGTAGATGGCCTCTGGTGATGACGCAAGCCTACGTTGCAGGATGGTTAAGGCAAATCCCACCGTACCTGCTCGCTTGTTATTTTCCAACGCATCAGCGCGATTGAATTCTTCGCGGACATAGCTGGTGACGGCTTTGTAAAGTGCTTCTTCCTGGGGCGACAGATGATAAGGGAGAGTGTAGGCTATACGCTCAGGGAAGAGAGGTGTGCCGTCGAACTTCCGCAAATTTTCCTTGACCATGCGACGCATCATGTCTGAAACGTCGGACGAATGCACACCGTCGCGGAACCTCCCCTCGAAACGGTCACCATCAAGCAGAGCCATGAAAAGCTGGAAGTCAGCCTCCTTGCCATTATGCGGTGTAGCAGTCATTAACAAAAAATGACGCGTCAAGGTCGAGAGCAGTTGCCCAAGTCGATAGCGTTTGGTGTATTTGGTTTCACCGCCAAAAACCGTGGCCGACATTTTGTGTGCTTCATCACAGATCACCAGATCCCAGCGGCAATCCGGAGCTTGCAGCTTCAACTGCACCTCTTCATTGCGCGAAAGCTTGTCGAGGCGGGCGATGACCAGGTTGGTTTCAAGGAACCAGTTGCCGGTGCGTGCCGCTTCAAGTTTATCGTTGGTGAGAATCTCAAAGGGGAGATGAAAACGGCGGTAGAGTTCATCCTGCCACTGCTCCGCCAAACTTCCGGGGCAAACAATCAGACAGCGTTGCAGGTCACCCCGGGCAATCAGCTCCTTGATGAGCAAGCCCGCCATAATGGTTTTGCCTGCGCCGGGGTCGTCCGCCAACAGAAAGCGCAATGGCTGGCGCGGCAGCATGGATTCATAGACAGCCGTAATCTGGTGCGGGAGTGGCTCAATATTGGAGTTATGAACCGCCAGCACCGGATCGAACAGGTGAGCCAGCCGAATGCGCTGCGCTTCAGAGACCAGACGGAAAAGCGCACCATCACCGTCAAAACTCCAGGGTCGGCCCTGCTCAACAATTTCAAGCCGTTGTTCATCGTGGCGATAAACCAGCTCATTGGCCACTTTGCCATCCGGAGTTTTGTAGGTCAGCTCAAGCGCCTCCGAACCAAACCATTGCACACTCACGACCGTAACCGAGGAGCCCGGCACAATACCTCGCAGTGCGGCGTTGGGTTGGAGCTGTTCGAGCTGAATCATTCCTGAAGTTTGTTGTTCATGTTGGCATTGGGTACTTTTTTGAGGACCCCAAGCAGGAAATTTTTTTGAAAGAGGTGGGCGTTTAATGGTAAAAGATATTCTTGAGTCCAGCAACAATCACATAGCAGCTCCAACTTACATTTTTTTCTGATTATTACAGCAGGATCTGCTACAGCACCATCTGGAATTCTGGAAGATGATCAAAGGAGTTCCAGAATCCCCCGGTCGTGCTTTGCATTGCCCTCACTTTGTAGCGGCATAAGCAGCATAGAGCGGTATAAACGTGATTTTCTGCTCAGGAAGATCTGCATAAGGGCGATCCGAAAAGACAAGCGCCTTACCACACTCGGGATATGAGGCCAGAAAAAGATGCAAACTTCTCAAGCTGCCGGTGGCGCCGCTTTTTACCTCTACCGGATGAATTATGCCATCAAGAACAGCCAGATAATCAACCTCGGCGGAGCTGCTTTTCGCCTGCCGATCCCAGTAATAGAGAGCCCCTTTTTGCGACACCAGCATCTCCTGACCCACAAACTGCTCAGCCATGGCACCTCGATACATGACGAGCAAATTCCCCTTGGCATACTCAATATCGTCAGGCATCCCTGAGAGATAACGCATTATTCCAAGATCAAGCATGAGCGCCTTGAACACCTTGGCCGAAGCACTCGCCCCCAAAGGGAGTGCCGTGGGATCAGTCGAAGGAATCTTGCGGACAAGTTGAGCCAGACATAACGCATCAAAAGCCTTTTTCAACCTCAGATTACTGTATCCCTCTCCCAGTCGTGCATATTTTATCTGATCGCCAACATGTTGTGCAAGTGAGGTAAAGACCGAGTCGAGGCAGTAACGGTCAACCTGTGGAGTATATTTGGCAAAATCCATTCGGTATGATTCGACAATCTCCCCCTGCACTTCAAATGCATCCCTCATCGAACCATGTTCCACATAAGCATTGACCGCCGAAGGCATACCGCCAATAAAAAAATAGCGCTTCAGCTCATCGCGGAGCAGTTCATGCACCACAGGTGAAAGTTTAGCCGGCTTGCCAAGCAGAGCCGATGCCGCAGGAGTGTTGCCAATCGCCTCCAGATATTCTGCAAAACAGAGCGGATAGAGGTTAAGAAACTGAATTCTGCCGACAGGAAACGAAGCCTCCTTAAGCGCAAATTCAAGTAGCGACCCTGCCGCCACCACATGCAGCTCCGGCATCTCCTCATAAAAGTAGCGCAATGCGGTTATGGCCCGAGGAGCAGCCTGGATTTCATCAAAAAAGAGCAGGGTTTTTCCGGGAGTAATCTTCTGCCGAAGCAGTACCTCAAGGTCAGAACAGATACGCGCCGCATGAAGATCGCCTTCAAACACCCGACGCAGAGAGGGATTCCGCTCCAGATCAACCAGAGCAAGCGATTCAAACCGGTTTTTCCCAAACTCCTTGATCGACCATGTTTTGCCAACCTGGCGTGCCCCTCGCAGAATCAGCGGTTTTCGCCTTGTACTCACCTGCCAGCGCTGCAGTTCGTCGTCAATGAATCGACGCATAGCTTATCTGATTAGATGCCTGAATGATTTTTACAAGGCAAATTATCATTTTCTGAATGAGAAACACAATGCTTTTTATGTTTTTCTCTTGAGACTGCATTTGACGGGTATATCCACCAGTTGTAAATGCTGCAAGAATGGGGAGAACTCGCGGTGGGTGCATTATTGGTACTGCTGGCAGAAAAGACTACCTCCCCGCTGAAGAGTTGAACTCTAAAATCTTTTTCCAGTTAATTGCTCCGTTGGCTTCGCAATACACCGCACCAAATTGGTGAGTAAATTTGTTGATCATCTGGGCACAAGAGTGGGATTTCTATGCAGTCAGCAAGATGGAGATACGTTCTTATTTCTATGGGTGATTTTTGAAAGGCAAAAGGAGATCATAATGCTCAGTAATTGCATAAAATCCAATCAGATGCTCTCTTTTTTCTGCGCAGTGATCACACGCTGAGTATCTCTGAACCAGTTGGCGTTTTCTGTGGATACACGTTCTTCAACTCGTTCAGCCAGTTGAATCAATCTTTCGGATTCCGATAATCCTCGATAAGGGCCAGCAGCCGAAAGGAACAAAAACTTTTCATGTTTAAGATTTTCTGCTGTTGAACGATACGTAACCCAAAGTGTTGAGTACTGCTTGAGTTGCTGAATTGCCTCTAAAAGCGCAATCATTGCACCAGCTCCTGCCGTTGCCCATTTGACATCTTGAGTAAGCAAGTTCAAAATTGGAATCAACAATGCAAGGGCTGTTTGAATTATTTTCAACAGATTACTCCACCAATGATTTTTTACACTCTTGCTACCATACCACGACAATTGGTTTTCAAGCCTTACCCAAGCCGGCTTACTCTTTATGGCTTCAGGAATGTCAAAAGAATAATTGCGAGGTTTGTCATCTAATTTTTTTTGTTCAAACATGATTCAGGATGGTTTTTCTAATTCGTTTATTTTAAGATTCAACCAATCATTAAAGAAAATCATCTTACTTCCATCACCATTTTCAGAATTATCAACTTCTTTATCAGGATTAGCAGAAAAAACAGTTTCGGAAGAAATAATGACTCCAAATACCTTCGCTCTTTCAAAAAGTGCTCCATATAATTTTGCCCCGGAAAAATCGGCATAGCGAAGATCCGCTAACATGAAATTAGCATTCCTACAAAACGCATTAACAAAAATAGCATTTTGCAAATGTGCTTCTCGAAATCTCGAATCAATCAAAATCGAATAACGAAATGATGCTATATCGAGAACAGCCTTATGAAAATCTGCCCCAGTAAAGTCAATATAAGCCCAATATGCATCACTTGCTTTCACACTAGATAAATCGATCTTTTGAAGGTCACAATACTCATAATACTCATTCTTTTCTGTTTTTAACTTAACCATTGAGTTAAACCATTCAGAGAAGTCCTTGCCAAATGAGGGATTTTTTTTTAACTCATCAAGCTTAGCAATAGAAAGACTGTTGAGTGCGATAGATTTTGTTAAATTTTTCAATACCGACTTTTTTTTCTCAATCGAGAGTGACGCTGCTAATATCTTCTTGGTCAAATCATTAAGTTGATTTTTTTTATTTATATTTTCATCTTTGTTTTCACTAACATTCCACTCTTCAGGAAACGATTCCAATATCAAGCCAAGCTTTGCACTAGCTGCAGCTCTTAGAAGAGGCGATTTTGCCGATAATTCCTGAACAATCGACTGATATGCTGCATCGACATTTTTTCGACCTTCGAATTCCATACGGGAACGAGTTGCTTGTTTTTGCCCAACCAAATAACCACTAACAGCACCTCCTACTGTAACAAATAACGCTATCAACTTTAACCAAAACAGGCTGCCACCAGTATCGCTTCGAATTTGGCGAATTTCCGAGTAAATCTTGGCTATCTCATATTGTTCTTTTATGCGTGTATTGGCGCTTATTTGCTTCGAAGGGGGAGTAATATAAACATCTCTTTCGGCAATAATTTGTAACCCATAAGCACCCAAACCGATAAAAACAAGCAGTGACATCACAATACCAATAATTTTCCAATTCCAATAGTCACTATTATTCCCAAAAGTTATTGCCATTTTCGGTATTATATGGTTGTTCAACAAGGCATTTCGATAAATTCATTTACAAAATGATGCGTTACTGTCAAATCAACAACATTAAGATGTATCCACGACTTGTTCAGTCGAACAACATTATCTACCGCGTGACTCGTCCCGCAGATAGCCATTGCCGGATAGCCATCCCAAACAACCACAAGCAAATCGGACTGAGTGACAACCAAATTCATCGCATTTTTATATGCTTCATCTGAACGGGAAGTATGTGACAGCACAATCTCTCTGCATGAAGCCGCGCATAATATGGAATAACGATTTCGGGCAGATACCGTAGAAAAATCAGAATGATACGACTGGTATGGCCTTATGATTTCAAGGGGCATCCCCAATGCAAGTGCCGCTTCAGCAAATATGGTATCTGCACCCTCTGCAATTGCAGACAATGCAATCAGATCTGGATACAGACCACAGAAACCATCCAAAATACTTGTAATTTCTTGAGTTACATATCTCAAAACATTATCGTCAGGAATAAACCGGTGACCAACAATTCCAATTCTGTGCATAAACTTACATTTCTGTTAAAGGCAAGGACTTTCGCTCTTTAAAAGCAAGATAATCATGATAAATGTTGAAATGTCGCACTCAACTCATTCCAGACAATCGAATTATCTCTCCAAATATACAATACCGCAATTAACAAAACTTACATTTTTTTCTGATTATTACAGCATATTTGCTTAACACAGCCTCGGGACATCACGCCATTTCGGATGAGGGGATTCACTTTTAACAGCCACCAGAAACCCTGCACTTAATTCTCAGTGCGTCTTATGCTAAATCCCTACTGACAACATCAGGTTCATAAGCAATAACGGCCAGAAAAACACCGGCTGAAGATGCTTTTGTTATCAATCCTGAACAGTGTAATCCTCCGCCTTCATTAAAGCCACCTCAAGCTCGGCCTTCCGGGTCTCCAGTTCTTTCAGCCTCTTCTTCAAAGTCGTCATCTCTTTTTTGATAACCCGCAACTCCGTCTGGCGGTTTTGCTGCACCAAATAATCAGCGCCAAACTTTTCGGTGATTAACTGTTCCAACTGCCCTCTCAATACCTTCAAATAAGGATTGCCCTGCATATTCCCCTCCCGGTATTCCAGCTTGCCTGCAGAAATACCATTCACAATGAAAGAATAGTCTACACCGTACTCCTTCTTCGCCGTAACATCGCTGAGAGTTGCGCCCTTACGAGTCCATTCACCGTATTCTGCCATAGTTTATGATGATTGTAGTTTTTCTTGACGAGGCCTGACACGATACCCCATTGCCTGATAACCACGATAGCGTTTTTGCCACATTCGCGCAAGCTGCACATTATCGTGCTCGATGTAATCGTAAATGCGCACATCCTGCTTGGAGGCATGTTCCCTGTGCAGGCGCCCGGCATATTGCTGTAATGTTCCTTTCCACGAAATCGGCATGGCGAGCACCATGGTATCAAGAGGCGGATGATCAAAACCCTCACCAATCAGGCGCCCTGTCGCCAAAATGATGCGTGGAGCTGAACCATTCAGCTCTGCCAGCTCTGAAAGAGTCGCCGAACGCTGCTTTTTTGTTAACCGCCCATGCAACAGGAAGATATTGGTGAGGTTTTCTCCGAGATTGTCACGCAAGAGTTGCAGTTGCTCTGTCCGTTCCGTCAACACAAGAATTTTCCGCCCTTCACGATATGCCGCCAAAATATCCTCTGCAATGCGCTGGTTGCGTCCAGCATCGTGAGCAAGAATCCGGAAAATCTCCTGAATAACAGATTCGGGTGGAATCGGAGGCGCAAGCATGTTGAGCGGCCACACCTCCAGTCGAACCGGAGCATTTTCTGCCTGAAGCGCACGGTAGCGCACCGGGCCGCACTGCATAAAGATGATCGGCTGATGGCCATCACGGCGAATCGGCGTGGCCGTTAATCCAAGGACATATTTCACTTTGGCTTGTTTCAGAAGAGCTTCAAATGAAACAGCGGAGATATGATGGCACTCATCAACAATAATCTGGCCATAGCGGTCGAGAAGTTCTGCAAGATCGTCACGACGTGCAAGCGACTGCATGACGGCAATATCAATGGTGCCGGTTGGCTTTTTCTTGCCACCACCAATCATGCCAAGGATAATGCCGGAGAGATCCAGAAAGCTTGTTAACCGTTCCTGCCATTGGCGAAGCAGTTCAGTACGATGAACAAGAATCAGGGTGCTGGACTGTCGTCGGGCAATTATCGCCGCAGCCATGACTGTTTTGCCAAATGCCGTTGGAGCGGAGAGAATGCCCACCTCATGGTTCAGCATCGCATTGACCGCCGCTTGTTGATCTTTTCTCAACGCACCGGCAAACTTGACCGTTATCTCAGAGCCTGTGATGCGCTCTTCCTGAATATTCACCCGGATATTGTGCCGTTTGAGAAGGCCAATCACTGCATCAAGGCATCCCCTTGGCAGACCGATATGCAATGCAAAATTCTCGGCGCAACCAATAACGCGTGGTATATCCCAAACCGAGCGACGCATCGCCTGGGCCTTGTAAAATTCGGGGTTCTGAAAAGCTGCAAGACGGATCAAGCTGTTGGCCAACGCTTGGGGGAGCTCAGCCTTGGCGATAAAGATCTGATTGCCAAGCACCAGAGTGAGAGATTCCGGCATGGGGCCTGATATCCTGCTGGTATGCTGTAACGAGCGTTTCCAGGGCTCCTTTTCATCCTCTTCTGCAATGAAGGCAATATCAAGCGGATGGCGACCTCCACTGACACTCAAAAGAGTTGCTTCCAGTTCAACGGGGGAGATTTTCTGAATTGATGCAAGATATTCCCATTGATCCGGGTAAGGAACAAGGTGCTCATCAACAAAAACAGTAAACCCTTTTTTTCGAGGCTTTCCCTGTAATGGCAGCGCAATCAGGTTACCGAAACCACCCTTGGGCAAAGTATCCTGCAGAGGAATGAAGCGATCATAACTTCCCATGGCAAGCTGACGGGTGCGCACGCAGGTGTGGCTGATCAGGGATGCGCCAAGTTGCCGCGCTTCACGTGCTGGCAACGGATCGGCAAAAAAGAACCAGACGTGAGCGCCGTTTCCTGATCGGGATATCTCCAGCGCGACAGGAATATTGAACTCCCGGCACGATTGCACGAAGGCGAAGGCATCTTCTCGCCAGCCATCATCATCAAAGTCTGCCACAAGAAAACAGCAGGTATCCTCCTCCAGCATCGGGTAAATACCGACAGTATGCCGACCTTCAAGATGGCGGTAGATCACCTGATCATCAAGCGGCAATAACTGGCGGTTGCTGCAATCTCCACATTTGATCCGGGGCTTCTGGCAAATACCCTGCCGCCATTCGTTCCCGCACGCCGGGGCATACCCGGATTTGCCTTTTGCTGACTCCCAGCGAAGTGGGTAAACGTCACTCCGCCCACGAAAAAAGCTTCGAAAGAGAGCGACCTTTTCAGATGCAGAACGTTGGGCTCCGGATGGAGGAGATGCTTCCGGGGAAGGCAAAGGCATCTCAATTGAAACAGGTTCTTCCCATGGGATATTATAGAGTGTCAAGAGGGCTTTCAGGCGAGCGTTTTCTTCCTGAAACTGTTGCAACTCAGGGGAAAGCTGGCCACTTTTCTTCAACTCCATAAGTCAGCATCAGTTTAATGATCGCCTATGGAATAAAGTAATACGTTTTACGTTGAATCCCCATTGAATAATAGAGCGGATGTCAGCTTCAGAAACAAACACTTTTCTCGGAATACTCAACCAATTCATTATTATCGGAGGAACACGCAAGAAAGTGCGATCCGAAAAACAGTTCTGATTGGCGGAAGCGAATACCGATAAAACCCTGTCGCAGAAAAAAAGAGAAGATGAAAAATCAGGGGATTTTCTTCAATCGCTTAGGAACGGAATCAGCCCTCCGGAAGCCGCTAGCGAACGCCCGGAGAGAACTGAAAACGAGGGGACTATGCGTTGGCCTTTTTGGTGGCCTTTGCCCTCAAATTGACATCAAGTATCTTCTTTCTGAGCCTGATGCTCTGAGGAGTTACCTCCAGTAGCTCATCATCATTGATAAATTCAAGTGCCTGTTCAAGTGAGAGGATTTTCGGCGGTGTGAGACGAAGCGACTCATCGGTGCCTGAAGAGCGCATGTTGCTCAGCTTTTTCGTTTTGCAGACATTGAGCGTAATATCAAGTCCCCGTGTTGATTCACCAACAATCATTCCTCCATAAACCTTGGTGTTCGGCGACACAAAAAAGGTGCCACGATCTTCAAGAGCGCTCAGTGCATAAGCGACACAGATTCCTGCCTCAGAGACGACAAGCGCTCCAGTCTCACGAGAAGGCAACTTGCCCTTGAATGGCTGATAGTTGTAAAAAACGTGCGACATGATGCCCTCGCCTTTCGTATCGGTGGTAAACTCAAGGTTGTATCCGATAAGGCCACGCGTGGGAATTTCAAACTCGACCCTCACCATTCCACCCCGAAGCGTGCCCATGTGGGTCATCTCGGCCTTTCTGCGTCCCATTTTTTCAATAATAACACCCGTGTACTCTTCAGGAATATCAATGGTGACATGCTCAATCGGCTCCAAGAGCGTGCCATCCTCATCTTTGTGCATGATCACCTCAGGCCTTGCGATTGCAAGCTCGTACCCTTCTCGCCTCATGGTTTCAATAAGCACGGAGAGGTGAAGCTCTCCCCTTCCTGAAACACGGAATGTATCGGCGCTGTCAGTCTCTTCAACGTTAAGCGCAACATTGGTCATCTTCTCTTTCATCAGGCGCTCACGAATCTTTCGGCTGGTAACCTCTTTGCCTTCAAGCCCTGCAAAAGGGGAATCATTCACCGAAAAAAGCATGGAGAGCGTCGGCTTGCTGATATCAAATGAGGCAAGCGATACGGGGTCGTCAACAGAGGCAAGTGTCATCCCGACAGTCGCATCAGCAATACCTGCGATAGCAATAATGTCACCCGAGGTCGCCTCTTTCGACTCAATTTTCTGGAGTTTGTCAAAAAGAAAAACTTTTGTCACAGAGCCTTTCCCAATCACGCCATCAGGTCCAACGACTGCAAGTTGACTGCCAGGACTCACCTTGCCTCGCTGAATACGGCCGATAGCTATCTTGCCAATATAGTCGCTGTAATCGAGCGTCGTCACCAGCATCTGAAACCCTCCCTCATCGTGGGCAACCGGAGGGGGAATCTCCTTGACAATCATGTCAAGCAAAAGACTCATATCGCCATCTTCATCATCCATGCTGTATTTGGCAACACCATTTTTTGCCGAGGTAAAGATATAGGGAAAGTCAAGCTGATGCTCATCAGCGCCAAGCGCAATAAAAAGATCAAGAACCTGATCATGGACCTTGACGGGATCCGACTGCGGGCGATCAATCTTGTTGATAACCACGATCGGTTTCAGATGAAGCTCAAGCGCCTTGCGCAACACAAACTTTGTCTGAGGCATCGGACCTTCAAATGCATCAACAAGAAGGAGAACTCCGTCAACCATTTGAAGGATACGTTCAACCTCTCCACCAAAATCGGCATGACCAGGGGTATCAACAATATTAATTTTGTGATCGTTATAAACTGCCGCTGCATTTTTGGAAAATATTGTAATACCCCGCTCTCTCTCCTGTGGATTGGAATCGAGCACCCTCACATTAACCTGCTGGTTATCCCTGAATGCACCGGTTTTTTGAAAGATCGAATCAACAAGTGTTGTTTTTCCATGGTCAACGTGAGCAATAATGGCTATATTTCTGATATTCTTTGTGGATCTCATCTTTTTTCCTTGTATTATAAAGTATATTTGCATAGCGTGATGGCCGGAATATACAATATTTCTTTGTATAGTCAGACCAGAATCTTTACCGACCCCCTTGATACTATCCCATGAATAATATATTGTTTCATAATCAGCCACTACTGATACTTAACCAACTTGTTTCACTGCTCTATATTGCTACAACATACCTCTATGCCGCCCATTTTTTCAAAGATCATGAGGGAGCAAAACGATTCAAACAACCTCTTCTTGTTTTAACCGTTCTGACTCACGTTATTTATCTTGGACTTCTTACCTCTACCGAAGGCTATCGAATCAATTACTCAACATTGAATCTGATGAGCATGGTAGGATTTACCCTTACAACGACCTATCTCTTCACTGAGTTTACCACCAAAAGTGATAAAACAGGCTTTTTTATCATCTCCTTTGCAGCAGGCGCTCAACTCATTTCATCAATTTTGACAGCACAGACTCAGAGTTTAGGCACAACATTCGAAGGTGTTGGTATAGGAATACACCTTGTCGCTGCAATTTTTGGATTCAGTGCGATTGCAATTTCAGGACTTTACAGCATACTCTACCTCCTTCTGTTCCGACAGATCCAGCAAAACCGGTTCGAATTGCTCTTCCAGCGCCTGCCAAATCTTGAAATTCTTGAGAAACTCACCATGCATGCCGTCTCTCTTGGTTTTCTGTTTATCACCATTACCCTGTTTGCCGGAATGTTTGAACAACGGGCTTCCGGTGAAGCAATTACCCTTTTTGAGCCAAAGCTTGTGACTCTGGTTGTTATATGGATACTTTATGGTACGGGCATTATCATTAAACCAATCATCGGATGGGACATCAAGCACATGGCATATCTCTTTATTTTTCTTTTTCTTTTTGTCACAATCTTGATTGTATTTATGACCTTTTTTTCACCCACTTTCCATGAACTTCCTGTTAAATAAGAGCGTCGTGTTTGAAAAATAGAGGCGATTAGGATATATTTGGTTTTGATCTTCAAGTCATAAGCTCACTTACTTAAATAACCATGCTATGAACATCATTTCAGTTGGTGTCAACCACAAGACTGCACCTATTGAAATCCGTGAAAGAATCTCCCTTTCAGAAGTTCAGAACAAGGAGTTCATTACAGGCCTTATTTCCGCAGGCCTTGCTCATGAAGCGATGGTAATCTCAACTTGCAACCGTACGGAACTTTATGTTGTCCCGGCAATGCATGAAGTTACCTGTGAGTATCTTAAAGAGTACCTCATCTCTTTCAAGGAGGCTCGCAAGGAGGTTCGACCAGAACACTTTTTTGGTCGTTTTTACTGTGGAACGGCCCGTCATATCTTTGAGGTGGCCAGCGCAATAGATTCATTGGTGCTTGGCGAAGGTCAGATTCTTGGCCAGGTGAAAAATGCCTACCGTATTGCCGCTGAAACACAGTCGGCAGGAATTCTGCTCACCCGTCTTTGCCACACGGCATTCAGTGTTGCGAAAAAGGTTAAAACCAGGACCAAAATTATGGAGGGGGCTGTTTCGGTTAGCTACGCTGCTGTTGAGCTTGCTCAAAAAATTTTCTCCAATCTTTCACTGAAAAAGGTACTTCTCATAGGTGCCGGTGAAACAGGGGAGCTGGCTGCAAAACATATTTTCCAGAAAAACGCCCGAAATATCGTCATTACGAATCGGACGCTTTCCAAAGCAGAGGCACTTGCTGAAGAACTTGGCACCAATCAGGTACTACCTTATGAATCGTTTAAGAACCATCTGCACGAGTTCGATATCATTATGACCGCTGTCAGCTCCAAAGAGTATATTCTCACTGAAGCGGAGATGCACCAGTGCATGATCAAACGAAAACTAAAGCCTGTGATTATTCTGGATCTTGGATTACCAAGAAACGTAGACCCCGACATAGCCAAGCTTCAGAACATGTTCCTCAAGGATATTGATGCACTGAAACATATTATTGACAAGAACCTTGAAAAACGGAGTCGTGAACTCCCCAAGGTTCATGCAATTATCGAAGAGGAGCTGGTGGCATTCGGACAGTGGATCAATACACTGAAGGTACGACCCACAATTGTGGATCTTCAGTCCAAATTCATTGAAATCAAGGAGAAGGAGCTTGAACGCTACCGCTATAAGGTAAGCGAAGAAGAACTCCAGAGAATGGAGCACCTGACAGACCGTATTCTTAAAAAGATTCTCCATCACCCCATCAAAATGCTTAAGGCACCGATGGATACTACCGACTCTATTCCAACAAGAGTCAATCTTGTCCGCAACGTTTTCGATCTTGAAGAACCAAATCAGTCATACTAAATAAAAATCAGCCATTGCTTTGAAAAAACAGCTTATCATCGGTACCAGATCCAGCCCGCTCGCATTGTGGCAGGCAGAATTCACAAAAGCGGAACTTTCCAGACATTTTCCTGAACTGGATATCACTCTGAAACTGGTTAAAACGACCGGTGATGTCCTTCTTGACTCCCCTCTTTCAAAAATCGGGGATATGGGACTTTTTACCAAGGACATTGAAAAACACCTGATTGCCAAAGAGATTGACTTGGCCGTGCATAGCTTGAAGGATGTGCCTACAGGAACGCCTGAGGGGCTTATTATCACCTCTTTTACTGAACGTGAAGACACCAGGGATGTTATCATTTCCAAAAACGGTGTTAAACTGAAAGATCTGCCACCAAACGCCAAAATGGCGACGAGCAGCCTTCGCCGCATGTCGCAGTTGCTGAGCCTTCGCCCGGACCTTGATATCCGTGATATCAGGGGCAACCTCAATACCCGGTTTCAAAAGTTTGACAACGGTGAGTTTGATGCCATGATGCTTGCTTATGCCGGTGTATACCGTCTGAATTTCAGCGATCGCATCTCCGAAATCTTACCGCACGAAGTGATGCTTCCCGCTGTGGGCCAGGGCGCGCTCGGCATTGAAACCCGTGTTGATGACGAACAGACGAGAGAGATTGTGAGAATTCTCAACCACTCCACAACAGAATATTGCTGCCGTGCTGAACGTGCTTTGCTGCGCCATCTACAGGGTGGATGCCAGATCCCGATCGGCGCTTATGGTTCCTTTAAAAACGGCACGCTCAAGCTCCTTGCCTATGTCGGTTCTGTTGATGGAAAAGTTGGGATCCATAACGAAATCACTAGAACAGGACTCACCTCCCCGGAACAGGCTGAAGAGGCTGGTATTGCTCTTGCTGAGGAGCTTCTGAAACAGGGGGCTGACGCAATTCTTTCGCAGATCCGTAAAACTCGCTGATGAAAACTGTTCTTGTTACCCGCCCGAAGGATCAGGCGGCCTCTTTTGTCAGTATGCTCGAAGGCTATGGTCTGGACTCGGTTGTCTTTCCTACAATCGAGATCAGGCCACTTCTTGACTGGAGCGTCCCCGACCTTCGACAATTTGATGGCATTTTCTTTACAAGCACCAACAGTGTTCATTTTTTTCTGGAAAAGTTGCTGCTTGAAGCACCCGATCAATTGAATATTCTTCAACAACTCAAGGTATGGGCTGTCGGCAAAACGACAGGCAATGATCTGGCGAAGCATGGTATTGAAACCCGCCCAATTGCCAAAGTTGCCGATGCCGTTACCATGATGGAGGAGATTGAGAGCAAAACAATTGCTGGACACACCTTTCTTTTTCTGAGAGGAAGTCTCTCGTTGGGAACGATACCTGAGGTTATTAAAAAAAGAGGAGGGGACTGTATTGAACTCACCGTGTATGAAAATCTCCCGCCCTCTCTCGAAGAGACAGCCAGGGTGAAAACGCTGCTTGAGAGTGGCTTACTCTCCTGTCTGTCGTTCACAAGTCCATCCACAGCCATCAATTTTTTTGAAGCAATGGGCACAACCGCCCTGCCTGATGGTATCAAGGTTGCCGCTATTGGCACAACAACCGCCAAGGCTCTTGAAAAGCTTGGAGTTCAAGTAGATATCATCCCGGAATCATTTGATGCTACAGGATTTGCAAAGGCAATAGCCAAAGAGATCGGAAGTTAGCAGTTGCCAACGGAGAACGAAACGTTATCAACTGTCGATTATCAGTTGTCAATTGATCTTGTATCGCTTATGGCAGCAAGCAGTGCTGTACCAATCTCATTATTCGCGCTGACCAGTCCCTTCCCTGATATAGTCGTCACCCCGGTGTAATCAAAACAGCAGCCACCAGCTTCAGTTACTATCGGAATAATGGCTGCGCAATCCCAGGGGCTCATGATTTTATCGACGGAGACCTCTGCTCGACCTGATGCAACAAGCGTATGACCGTAGCAGTCGCCCCAACCTCGCACGAGACCAGCCTCATGGCGAAGCTTGTCAACGGGATGACTCGATGGCATATCAAGCAGATACTCCTTTTCTGTAAAAAGCACCGTCGCATCAGCAATGTCCGCAACAGAAGAGACCTGTATTCGCTTACCATTACAGTACGCTCCCCCCCCATATTCTGCATGAAAGAGTTCGCCAAGCACCGGAAAATTGACAACACCAAGATGCTGATTTTCCTCGATCTCAAGAGCAATCATCACTCCGTAAAGAGGCACTCCGTGAATAAACGCTTTCGTTCCATCAATTGGGTCAATGATCCATCGGCGATGATTATGACCAACGTACTCTTCAAACTCTTCACCCAGCACTCCATCATCAGGATATCGTGATCTGATTGCTTTGCGAATAAGCTCCTCAGCTTTTCGATCAGCTTCAGTGACCGGGGTGGAATCCCTTTTTGTGAAAACCTGCAGAGACTTTCTATAGAAATAGGAAAGAGTCAACCTTCCAGCCTGTTCGGCCATTTCAACGGCAAGCTGTAACTCAGGAGTCATTGATTTGTCGCGTTCTATTGGAGCACCAGAAACATTTATGAAACAAAATATAACTAATATTCACAACGGCATAGGGTTATTCCCTTTTTTTTCCAATATTCACGGGGCCAAGTATGTAAAAAAGAGATTGAGAAGATGCTCTCTCTGTTCGGCACTACTGCATAACCGGGATAATTCACAGGCTCATAAGACAAGGGCAAATTAGCTCAGACAGAAAACTGTCACCCGGCAGGTTAGTTAATCAATATCTGAAAACGCCATGAAACGCTTGATTGCGGAACGCGAAAAAGCCCGCCTCGGAGGTGGACAAAAGCGTATAGATTCACAGCATAAAAAAGGAAAATTCACAGCCAGAGAACGTGTCGACATGCTGCTTGACGAAGGGAGCTTTGAAGAGTTTGACATGTTTGTGACACATCGAACCACTGATTTTGACCTTGGCAATGAGCACTATCTCTCTGATGGTGTCATCACTGGCCATGGTACCATTGACGGACGCACCGTCTACCTTTTTTCCCAGGATTTTACCGTTTTTGGCGGCTCTCTCTCTGAAACGAATGCACTTAAAATCTGCAAGGTGATGGATCAGGCCCTGAAAGTAGGGGCACCACTGATCGGTATCAACGACAGCGGCGGAGCAAGAATTCAGGAAGGTGTTCGCAGTCTGTCAGGCTATGCAAGTATTTTCCAGAGAAATATTATGGCTTCAGGGGTGATCCCCCAGATTTCAGTAATTTTCGGCCCTTGTGCTGGCGGAGCCGTTTATTCCCCTGCCTTGACCGATTTTGTACTTATGGCTGATAAAACAAGCTACATGTTTGTTACTGGCCCAAAAGTTGTAAAAACTGTTACTGGAGAGAACATCACCGATGAAGACCTTGGCGGCGCATCGGTTCATGCAACCAAATCGGGTGTCACCCATTTTGTAGGGGCCAATGAAACTGAAGGAATTCTGCTGATCAAAAAGCTGCTCAGTTATCTTCCCCAGAATAACCTTGAAGAGCCACCGCTCGCCATTTGCGACGACCCTGCCGATCGGCTTGACGACAAACTGAATACAATTATCCCAGAAAAACCATCGACACCTTACGATGTTAAGGATATCATCCACTCCATTGCCGATAACGGAGAGTTTTTGGAGGTGCAACGGCAATACGCACGAAACATTGTTGTTGGCTTTGTCACCTTCAACGGTATCTCGACAGGCGTTGTAGCAAATCAGCCAAACTACCTCGCAGGCTGCCTCGACATCAATGCCTCACGGAAGGCTGCCCGTTTTGTCCGTTTCTGCGATGCATTCAACATTCCAATTGTGACACTCGTTGATGTTCCTGGATTTCTTCCCGGCAGTGCCCAGGAATTTGACGGAATTATCACCAATGGCGCTAAACTGATCTTTGCCTATGGAGAGGCGACTGTCCCCAAGATAACGATCATTCTGCGAAAAGCTTACGGGGGAGCCTATTGTGTCATGAGTTCAAAGCAACTGAGGGGAGATGTCAATTATGCCTGGCCAACAGCAGAGATTGCTGTTATGGGACCAATCGGTGCCATTGAGGTGCTTTATAATCGCTCCCTGAACGCCATCGAAAGCCCCGAAGAGCGTGCAAAATTTGTTGCTGAAAATGCTGCAGAGTACCGCGAGAAATTTTCAAACCCTTATGAGGCTGCAAAATACGGCTATATTGACGACATTATTGAGCCACGCAACACCCGTTTCAGAATAATCCGTGCATTGCAGACTCTTTCGACCAAAAAAGATGTCAATCCTCCCAAAAAGCACTCTACACTGCCACTGTAACCGGTAAATGACAAGAACCCATGATTGCACAACTCTTGCCGATTGACTTTTCGGTCATCCGAACAGAACACCTGGCCTTGGCGGTACTCTGTTACGTCGTCGTCTTTTTGACCCTCTTCCTTCTGTCGCTGGTTTTTGGGATACTTCCAAAGCTCTACACGAGAAATATCAGGAAAAAATTGCAGAAAGAGGGTGGTGAAGGTAACCCTGCACTTGCCGGAAAAATGGTGCCGGGGGAGGTCAGCGCCGCCATCGCCTTGGCAATTTCGATGTATTTCGAAGAGCTGCATGACCAGGAGGCATCTATCCTGACGATCAGAAAAGTAGGGAAAAGCTACTCTCCATGGAATTCCAAAATTTACAATGTCATTAATTTTAACCGTTTTCAACGATGAGGCGATATAAATTCACTATAAGTGGCAACAAATACAACGTTGAGATCAAATCCCTTGAGGAGAATGTCGCTGAAATTGAGGTCAACGGAACAACCTACCAGGTGGAACTCGGCCATGAGATAAAAACGCCACAGACACCAAAACTTGTCCGCTACACTCCTCCGCCACCTCCTAAGGCTCCTGTGCTTATCACTCCCGGCCTGAGCCTGCTCAAAGCTCCACTGCCTGGAACAATTATTTCAATTTCAGTCGAGCCGGGCATGCAGATCAAAATGGATCAGCCCGTGCTGATTCTTGAAGCCATGAAGATGGAAAATAATATTTTTGCTGAAAAGCCCGGCATTGTCAAAACAGTGAGGGTTGCTGTGGGAGATACCGTCATGCAGGGAGATATTCTGATAGAAATTGAATAATACTATTATGGAAGGAATTGTACGATTTCTGGAGAATTCAGGTTTTGCCAATGCAACACTTGGCCATCTTTTCATGATCTTGGTTGGACTGGTTTTTATCTACCTTGCCATCCGATACGAATATGAACCACTGCTGCTGCTGCCAATTGGTTTCGGAATCCTGATAGGAAATACTCCGTTTATAGAACATGCAGGAATACAGCTTGGACTCTATGAGGAGGGCAGTATCATGAATTTTCTCTATCTGGGCATTCTCAAGGGAATTTTTCCGGCACTGATTTTTCTGGGAATCGGAGCGATGACCGATTTTTCAACCCTGATTGCCAATCCCAAACTAATTCTGCTTGGGGCTGCCGCCCAACTCGGTATTTTCATGACCTACATCGGAGCCCTTACGCTGGGATTCAACAATCCTGAGTCTGCTGCGATTGGTATCATCGGAGCTGCAAATGGGCCCACTGCTATTTTTCTCGCTTCAAAACTTGCCCCACATCTGATGGGCTCCATTGTCATTGCTGTCTACTTTTACATGGCTCTTGTCCCTGTCATTCAGCCACCGGTCATGCGCCTTTTGACAACAAAAGAGGAGCGTGTCATTAAAATGAAACCACCTCGCTCTGTCAGCAAAAAAGAGAAGGTGCTCTTTCCCATTGTTGCACTCCTCATCACTGGCTTTATTGCTCCGGCATCACTGTCACTGCTTGGAATGCTTTTCTTTGGCAACCTTCTCAAGGAGTCTATGGTAACGCAACGACTTGCTGATACAGCCAAAAACAGCTTTCATGACATTGTCACCATCATGCTTGGGGTCACCGTCGGCGCAACGACACAGGCAACGACCTTTCTGACACCGCAATCCATGTATATTTTTGTACTTGGGGCTGTCGCCTTCATGATATCAACTGCTGGAGGTGTACTGTTTGCTAAAGTCATGAATATCTTTCTCTCTGAAGAGAACAAGATCAACCCTTTGATAGGGGCTGCCGGAGTCTCTGCAATGCCTGAAAGCGCTCACGTTGTGCAACGTGAAGGGCTAAAAGCTGATCCAAATAATCACCTGATCATGCACGCTATGGCTCCGAATGTAGCTGGAATGATTGGTTCGGCAATCGCCGCAGGTATTATTCTCGGTTTCCTCCGTTAATATTTGGCATCAGTAAATCCTTCGCGATATCAACAGATTTTAGTATTTTTGCCTTTTTCAACTTTTAACCAGCTCTTCAGCCATGAGTCAGCTCGATTTACTCAATATTGTTCAACGCCCAAGAAGACTCCGCAAAAGTGCAGCAATCAGAAACCTTGTTCAGGAAAACACCCTGACGGTCAATGATCTTGTCTACCCGCTCTTTGTCTGCCCGGGAACCAACGTTGTTGAAGAGGTCTCCTCGATGCCAGGCAGTTTCCGCTACTCCATTGACAATGCGGTCAAAGAGTGCCAGGAACTCTGGGAGCTTGGAATCCAGTCTATCGACCTTTTTGGTATTCCTGAAGTTAAAACTGAAGATGGCAGTGAGTCCTATAACGAGAACGGCATTATCCAGAATGCTCTCAGAGCCATCAAGGCAAAGGTGCCGGATCTTTGTATCATGACCGACGTAGCACTTGACCCGTTTACACCATTTGGTCATGACGGACTGGTGAAAGACGGAATTATCCTGAATGATGAAACCGTTGAAGTGCTGTGCAAAATGGCCATATCCCACGCCAATGCGGGAGCTGATTTTGTCTCCCCAAGTGACATGATGGACGGGCGTATCGGTGCAATCCGAGAAGCGCTGGACGACACAGAGTTCTCCGACGTAGGCATTCTCTCCTACGCCGCAAAATATGCCTCAAGCTTCTATGGGCCTTTCCGTGATGCGCTCCACTCCGCGCCACAGTTTGGCGACAAAACAACGTACCAGATGAATCCCGCCAATACCGATGAGGCAATGAAGGAGATTGAACTTGACATTATGGAGGGAGCCGATATCGTCATGGTCAAGCCCGGACTTGCCTATCTTGATATTGTCTACCGCACAAAAGAGCGTTTTGATGTTCCTGTTGCGATCTACCACGTTTCCGGAGAATACTCAATGGTCAAGGCTGCTGCCCAACGTGGATGGCTTGATGAAAAGAGGGTGATGATGGAGTCACTGCTCTGTATGAAACGTGCTGGCGGAGACCTTATCTTTACCTATTACGCAAAAGAGGCTGCAAGGATTCTTCGTTAACTTTTGTAAAAAGCCTGGCGGTGCACTCATACCGCCAGGCACTGTAAACTGCAAACCCATGATACGATACTTTACTGCTGGCGAATCCCATGGCCCGGCTCTTTCGGCAATAGTTGAGGGAATGCCAGCGGGTGTCAGCATTACCCCTGAAAATATCAACTCCGAATTGGCCCGTCGTCAAAAGGGGCATGGACGTGGTGGGAGGATGAAAATTGAGACCGACAAGGCGGAGGTGTTATCAGGAATCCGCTTCGGAAAGTCGATCGGTTCTCCCATTGCACTTGTCATTAAGAATCGGGACTGGGAAAACTGGACAACGACAATGGCCCAGTTTGAAAAAACTGATGATCAGCTCTCTGCGATTACCATTCCAAGGCCAGGCCATGCTGATCTTGCCGGTCGCATCAAGTATGGCCTGGACGATATTCGTCCTGTTATTGAGCGCTCATCGGCAAGAGAGACTGCGGCAAGAGTTGCCGCAGGAACGCTTGCAAAAATTTTTCTTAAAGCTCTCGGAATAGAGATAGGAAGCTATATCTCTACGGTAGGTTCGGCAACGGAAAAAGCACCCGATAGTCGCCTTGCCAAACTACTCGCAGAGGGTGCGGAAGCGGTATCAAGAGAAGCAGACCTCTCACCGGTACGAATGCTTGCCAAAGCAACTGAAGTTGAAGCTGTTGCCGCTATTGATGAGGCCAAACTTCGGGGTGATACGCTTGGAGGCATTATTGAAGTTTTTATTACAGGCGTTCCTGTTGGATTTGGAAGCTATGTGCAGCACGACCGTCGCCTTGATGCTGCGCTCGCGTCGGCAATCCTCTCCATTCAAGCCATTAAAGGCGTTGAAATAGGTACTGCCTTTGAAAATGCCCGCAAACCAGGCTCAGAGGTTCATGATGAGTTCATCCTTTCCCCAGATAATGGTCTGACAAGAAAGAGCAACAGAGCTGGAGGGCTTGAAGGAAGTATGTCAAACGGAGAGACCATTCACCTTCGGGCTGCCATGAAACCCATCTCTTCGCTGCTCACTCCCCTCCTGTCATTTGATGTTGAAACCTTTCAGCCCACCCTCTCACGCTTTGAGCGCAGTGACACCTGTGCCGTTCCCGCCGCTGGAATCGTCGCCGAGGCTGTTGTTGCTCCAGTTATCGCCAATGCTCTTCTTGAAAAGCTCGGTGGCGACCATCTCGATGAAATCCGCCAAAGGCTTGATCTCTACCGTGAGAGTATCCGCAGCGCTTTTGGTTTCTCGTCTTTCTAAAAACTCTCTTTTCCGCAAATCCCCCTTCTGTCAAAAAGAGGTAAAAAAACTCTGATATCCCTGTCGATAAACTTAAGGGACGTAAATAAATGGTATTTTTATTTAAAATAACTTTGTGGTTACATAAAAAATGCGTAATTATTGATTGAATTTATTGTGATATAAGGAAGTATTCGAATCACAATAAGTATGATTTCAACCTAAACTCGCATAAACCATGCACACCACCCATCGCTTTATCGGAAGCAGCACCAGGGAGGTCTGGATTATCGCTGCTGTGGTCACCCAATCATTATTTGCGTTCAGTAAGTCCGTTGCACTTCCAACGGAGGGAGTGATAGCTGCCGGACAGGCCTCCATCACTACTCCATCAGCCACATCAATGCAGATTGGACAGGAGAGTAAACACGCCATTATAAATTGGAATTCCTTTGGTATTGGCAAAGGTGAGGCTCTCATTATCACACAACCTACAAACCAGTCCACTCTGCTGAATCGGGTTTTAAGTAACAATCCTTCTTCCATTTTTGGTACGTTACAAGCTAACGGCAGAGTCTTTCTGGTGAACCCACATGGAATGATATTTGCGCCTGGAGCCTCCATTAACGTTGGTGGACTGGTAGCATCAACACTCCCGATTAACGACACAGACTTTCTTTCTGAGAAATATTCATTTCTTCGCACTGGTGCCACGACAGCATCCTTAACAAACCAGGGCCTTCTGAATGGTGGTTTTGTTGCCCTGCTTGGGAACGACATCAGCAACAGCGGAACCATTGTCACCACAAAAGGTTCGGCAGGACTTGCGGCAGGTAATGGTGTGCTCCTTGATCTTGACTCATCAGGACTTGTCGCCATCAAAATAGAGCAGAAGGACTATAATGCCAGAATTTCAAACAGTGGAGTGATTGAGTCAAGGGAAGGTGCTGTTCTTATGAGCGCGTCGACGGCCAATGAGCTGCTTGGCTCTGTGGTCAATAACAGCGGCGTGATTCGAGCAACCAGTATGACAGAGAAAAATGGTCAAATTGTCATTGAGGGAGGGACCTTTATCAACACCGGCTCTTTAACAGCTATCGATATCAGTGCCAATGTCAATAATTTTCTTGATTCGGGGACTGTAAAGACTGATGACATCGCCAGCAATGGAATAATACGAATTAAGGCAACGGGAAATATTGAACAAACTCAAACAAGTCAGATTTTCGCCAATGGGGTGAACGGTGGCACGATCAGCCTTGAGGCTGGGGAGAGCCTCTACCTCTCAGGAGGGGTTCAGGCTGGCGGAACTGTGGAGCAAGGTGGGAAAATTACTCTCACAGCGCCCCGCACAACGATAGCCGGGGCACAAATAGAGGCAACCGGCAAGAGTGGAGGCGGAACAATCCTGATTGGCGGAGGATGGCAAGGCAATGACACTGCACTTGCCAATGCTGCAATTACCAGTGTAACCAACGGAAGCATGATAACCGCAAATGCTCTTGACAATGGCAACGGAGGCACCATTGTGGTATGGTCTGATCAATCGACAGCATTTGCTGGCTCCATTGAAGCCAAGGGGGGGGCCATAAGCGGCAACGGAGGAAAGGTTGAGGTCTCAGGACATGATAATCTTGCAATGGTTGGGGAGGTCACCACAACAGCGCCAAAAGGCGAAAACGGACTTCTCCTGCTTGATCCGCGTAACATCACTATTGATGCCAATGCCTCTACACAGCTCTTTTCTGTTATCCCGCTGCTCGATCCTAACCCGACTGCCGGAGACCAGCATGGATCCGGAAACATCGTGGAACTGCGAAACGGCAATATCGTTGTAGCCAGTCCGCTTGATGATTTCGTTGCAACGGATGCGGGAGCTGTTCGGCTTTACAAGCCAGATGGAACACTGCTTTCGACATTGACCGGTTCAACGGCCAATGATCAGGTCGGTGAAAAAGTAATCGCCCTCAGTGGAAATAACAACGCCGTAACGCTGAGCCGAAATTGGTCAAACACAGGAGTTGCCGGTTCAGGTGCAGCCACATGGATTGATGGCAGCACAGGTATCAGCGGAAACGTCTCCATGAGCAACAGCTTTGTCGGTTCCTCGCTTAACGATGCAGCTCTCGCATCGCTCATTCCACTGGCAAACGGCAATTACGTTCTCGCTTCACCTGGCTGGGACAATGGAACCGCGCTTGATGCCGGGGCGGTAACATGGGGCAATGGAACAACAGGAGGGGCTGGCGTGATCAGCGCACTCAACAGTCTGGTAGGTTCCACAGCAAATGATGGCTTAACATCGAAGATTACTGCATTGACAAACGGTAACTACGTTATCTCTTCTTCACTTTGGGATAAGGGGGGGATTAGCAATGTCGGTGCGGTAACATGGGGTGACGGGCTGGGCGGAACCATTGGAGTTATAAGCGGTGCAAACAGCTTAATCGGCTCCAAATCCGGAGATAATGTTGGCATAGTCATCACCGCTCTCACCAACGGGAATTATGTTATTGGTTCACCTAACTGGGATAATGGTACAACAGTCACTAACGCTGGCGCTGCAACCTGGGTCAATGGTAGCACCGGAGCCGCAGGCACAATAAACGCTACAAACAGTCTGGTTGGCCCGATGCCCAATGATAAGGTTGGAACGGCCATAACGGCTCTTTCAAATGGAAATTATATCGTGAATTCACCCACATGGGACAATGGAGCAACCGTCGATGCAGGTGCAACAACATGGGGAAATGGTACTTCAGGTACATCAGGAACAGTAAACGCCGCAAACAGCCTCATCGGCTCGACCACAAGTGATGCACTTTCTTCAACAGTGATGACTTTGAGCAATGGCAACTATGTCGTTGCATCTCCCAATTGGGACAATGGTTTACTGGTCAATGCCGGCGCAGTAACGTGGGGAGATGGAGTCAATGGCACTGTCGGCATCATCAACAACCTCAACAGCCTCGTCGGTTCTACTGCAAATGATGGAATCTCCTACACCATGGCACCCTTGACAAATGGGAATTATGTGGTTGGTTCACCTCACTGGGATAATGGAACTGCCCTTGATGTTGGCGCAGTGACCTGGGGTAATGGTGCAGGTGGAACCACAGGTGCAATCAGCGCAGCAAACAGCCTTGTCGGCTCTACAGCAAATGATGGTATAGTCTATAACATCACGGCTCTCACGAATGGAAACTATATAGTTGGTTCACCCAACTGGGACAATAGCACGCTTATTGACGCAGGCGCTGTCACATGGGGCAATGGAGTTACGGGAACCGTCGGCACAATAGGTGCAGCCAATAGTCTCGTCGGTTCAACCAAAAATGACTTTGCCGGGTCAGACAATACGTTTGTCAATAAAATCACTGCGCTGAAAAACGGCAATTACATTGTAGCATCTTCTGCATGGGACAGGGGCGCTGTTACAAATGCGGGCGCTGTAACGTGGGGTGACGGTCTTGTTGGTGCTATTGGTGAAATAAATATCACCAATAGCCTGGTTGGCTCCAGAATCGGAGATCAGACGGGATCACTGACGATAGCCCTGCCAAATGGCAATTATGTGGTTGGTTCCTCAAGCTGGGATAATGGCACACTTACCAATGCCGGAGCCGTGACACTGGGCAATGGAGTTGCAGGCACTGTCGGAGCCGTGAGTACTGCCAACAGTATGACTGGCACCCAAAAAGATGAGTTCATGAGTTCAAGTGGTATTACTCCGCTCACTGCCGGAAGTATGAACGGCAGTTTTGTGGTCAGCTCCATGAATGCATCAACCAACACTGGCGGAGTGATAATTGTTAGGCCACAAGTTGCTGAAGCATCTGTACAGCAGGAGTACAGCGCCAACCCCGGTGTCGATAACACGTTCACTCCGGCACAGATCACAGCGCTCCTCAACACCGGGAACAATGTCATCCTGAAAGCCAACAACAATATTACACTCAATTCAGCCATTGTGGCAAATAACCCATTTGGCAATGGTGGTAATCTGGACATGAATGCGGGCCAAAGCCTGTTGTTAAACGCCAATATTGTAACAGACAACGGCAACCTCACACTTATAGCAAATGACAAACTCGTCAATGGCGTTGTTGATGCAATGCGTTCAACGGGCAACGCCGTCATTACTATGGCAGCAGGAACAAGTATTGATACCGGGACAGGTAATCTGAACATTGAACTTCGTGACGGTGCAGGATTAACAAATCAGGAGAGTGGTGACATCACCCTGTGCAGCATCTCCGCAGGTACAATGAGTGCGATAAACTATGGACGGACAGCCGGATCCGGCATTACCCTTGCAGGCGCTCTGACCGCCAGTGCGTCTAACGGCAACAGCATTATTTTGGCTGGTCAGGATTTTAACAACAATACAGGCTCAACACTTTCTACTGCAGGATCGGCACGATGGCTGATCTATTCGGATAACCCTGGCGCTACCAGTAAAGGAGGCCTGACATCTGCTTTCCGGCACTATAGCAGCGACTATTCCAGTTATACACCAACCGTTGTAAGCGAATCCGGAAACGGCTTTATCTACGCAAGTATCCCTGGTCAAGTTTCTGTCAACACCACTCTGGCCAGTGGTAAAGCCAGTAGTTACTACGGCGACCAGCCCAATGCCACTTTTGGATACGCTCTGAGCGGTTTTGCTGATAATGAAGAGAATGCGCAAAATATAGGCCTGAGCGGAGCCATGACTGTCACTGGCACTCCAACAACCACCTCAAACACAGGCACCTATCCCATCACCTATTCAGGCGGGCTCTCCTGTGCGACCGGATTCACCTTTATTCCCGGAACAGCTCTTCTCTATACCGTTGATCCACAGCCGCTCAATATCATAGCTGATCCACAAGATAAAACCTATGGCTCCGGTGATCCCACCTTCACCTGGTCTGCCGACAGCCCCTCAAACGGACGAGGCCTTATTCCCGGCGACCTCTTTACTGGTGAACTGAGCCGTGCTCCTGGCGAAGATGTCAATCAATACGCCATACTCCAGAACACTCTTGACAACAGCAATTATGCCATTAACTACACTGGCGCATACCTCACCATAAACCAGCGCCCTATTACCCTGAATGCAACCACGGCAAGTACCGTGTATGGAGAAGCTGATCCTGTACTTGCTGTCAGTATTACTGGTGGAAGCCTTGGAAAAACCAGTATCAACGACTCTTTGGGTGATGTTACCGGTTTCTTGAGCCGTCAGGCAGGAAGTAATGTTGGCAGTTACAACATCAATCTCGGCACAGGAATCAAGGCTGCGAACTATGCCATTACCTTTGAGCAGAATAACAACGCTTTTTCAGTTGATCCGCGCCCCCTCAACATCTCTGCAAACCCTCTCACAAAAACTTATGGCGATGCTGATCCAGCTCTGACATGGTCAGCAGAAACGCACAGCAGTGGACGAGGTCTCCTGCCCGGTGACAATGTCAACGGTGAACTGAGCCGTTCAGTTGGCGAGAATGCGAGAAGCTACACCATAGGACAAAACACACTTGACAACAGTAACTATGCCATCACCTATACCGGTGCAGATCTGACCATTAATCCACGACCAATTACCTTGCTTGCAACTTCAGCAAGCAAAATCTACGGTGAACTCGATCCTGCACTTGCTGTCACTGTGAGCGGAGGGGGCCTGGGCAGCGTAACGGTGAATGACGTGTTAAGTGATGTCACAGGAACACTTGGTCGTCAGGAGGGCAGCACTGTCGGAAACTATGACCTCACTCTTGGCACTGGCAGCAAAACCGACAATTATGCCATTACTTTTTCTTCCGATAATAACGCTCTTTCAATTACCCCACGCCCTGTGAACATCTCTGCCGACCCCCAGGGGAAAACCTATGGTGACGCTGATCCAACACTGACATGGACAACTGAATCCCAAAGCAGTGGCCGTGGGCTCATTACAGGCGACAGCTTTAACGGCTCACTTACCAGAGCACCTGGCGAAAATGTGAGAGGCGAAAACTATGCGATCACGCAGAACACACTTGATAACAGCAACTATGCAATCACCTACACGGGTGACTACCTGACCATTCAGCCTCGTTCAATAACCCTGAATTCTACAGCGGCGACAAAAACCTATGGTGAGCCGGATCCATCACTTGCCGTCACGATCACTCAAGGCAGCCTTGGAAACACAACGGTGACGGATGCCCTCAGCGATGTCACAGGCATTCTCAGCCGTCAGTCAGGCTCAACTCCGGGCAGCTACGACATTACGCTCGGTTCAGGCAGCAAATCCGGAAACTATAACATCACCTACACCGCAGACAACAACGACTTCTCAATCACCAAAAGACCGATCAACATCACCGCCAACGCTCTCAGCAAAACGTATGGAGATGCTGACCCGCTACTGACCTTGCAGGCGGAAAGACCTGCAGCGCCAAGCCAATCCATGGCTCAGGGAAGCAACGTTCCTGTAACCGGAAATCTGGCAGCCCTGAACAGTGGAGGTCAACTTCCGCCATCAGGCAGTCAATCCGGCTTGAACCAGCCCGGCATTACTAGCGGATTTATTGCTGCGAACCCGATTGTTGTGCCAGAACCAGCAGGAATGTTTTTTGCTGTTCCTCTTCCTGTGGAGATGTTTACCCACAACAATCCTGAAGCAGTCATCTCTCTTGAGTTAGGAACCGTCAATGGCTCCTCGATACCAAACTGGATGTCATTTGATCCCGTACAGAAGATCATAAGCGGAACGCCTCCGGCAGGAGCGACTGGAGATTACCAGGTTGAGATGATCGCCAGAGACCAGTTTGGTGGAGAAATTCGCACAACTGTTTTGTTAAAAGTCGGATAAGCATCGTCACAATAAACTTTATCGATGTCATAAAGAGTCGCCGGGTTGATCATCTTTAAACGACCTTTGCATGCACTGCCCATTGAAACAGCTTTTTATAGCATCAACTTTTATGGCCAGCATCACTTTTGCAGCAAACCTTCCGGATGCTGGCCGATTATTGAAGGAGAGCGCTCCGCCCCCCGCAACATTCCACCAACAGATGCCACCGGATCTGCCTCAGCAGTCGAAAACAGTTGAACAAAAAGGAGATCCAACAAAAATCAGGGTTTCATACTTTGTGTTTACGGGCAATACCATCTTTTCCTGCTGTGAGTTATCTGCACTCATGGCAGCATACAAAGGTAAAGAGATGACTCTTGCTGAACTTGAAATTGCGGCATCAGCCATTACTCATGCGTACAAAAAGAGAGGATATTTTCTGGCATCCGTGCTTTTTCCGCCACAAACCGTGACACAAGGTGGGATTCTGATTATCGAAGTGAGAGAGGGAATACTTGAAAATATTTATGTTGCCACCACACCCGCGACAACAAAGACCCAAAAATCGGTTCTGGAATATTATGCAAGTCATCTACCCCTCAATCAACCTCTCGATGATGCCTCTCTGACTTCCATGGTTATGAGAACCAATGAACTGCCAAATATCAGCTCCCGCATTATGCTGGAGCCAGGCTCCAGAGCAGGCACAACCAAAGCCACTCTTCAAGTTACAGAGGGAAAGCCGTACAGCTTTTCACTGAACATGGACAACTATGGAAACCTGACAACCGGAGAGGATCATTTCAGTGGCACTATGGACCTCTACTCTCCACTGCATCTTGGAGATCAGTTCAGCCTCAGAATGCAGACTTCAACAATTGGTAACCTGCAAAACATACAGGCAGGCTACACCATACCACTCATCTCCTACGGTACCAAAATCGGGCTTACTTATAACTATCTGGGCTACCAAATGGGGGGGGCGTTTACTTCGTTACATGCCAATGGCACTGCCAAAAATCTGAGCATCTCCCTTTCCCATGCCATGGTGCGGAGAAAAGAGCTGCTCCTTAATGCAACTGTTGCCGCCGAAGGGAGTATACTCGACGACAGAGTGGAAAGCGCAGGATCAAAAAATCTGCGTCTTAATGGCTCAATTCAAGTGGGCATCAGTGGAATAGGGACAGATATCACGCATGGGGGAGGGGCTGGCTCAACACTATTCTCATTTGGTCTTGTGACTGGACGGTTGAATATCAGGGATGATGAGACGCTTGTAATCGATCAATCAGCAACCGGACTTCACACAAATGGCCATTATACAAAGTGGAATATGAGCCTGGTTCGAAGCCAAACTCTTTATCAGGGATTATCACTCTCTACCGGAGCGTACGGTCAGTGGAGCAACAACAACCTGGGAAGCTCTGAACAGCTCTCCCTGACAGGCGCAAGCGCTGTCCGTGCGTTTCAGACAAATGAAGCTTCAGCGGACCGGGCGATAGTCTCCACCATCGAGCTCCGCTACCTTTTTCCTTCAACTGGAGAACTCCCCGGAAATCTTGAAGTCTCCGCATTTGTGGATCACGGCTACGCCACTCTTCACACAAATCCAATAGCCGAAGCTGAGAGCAACAGTCTGAACCTTACTGGAGCAGGATTTGGCATAAGCTGGTTTGAAAACAGCAATTTCAGTATCAAATCTACCGCTGCATGGAAAATAGCAGGAGAGAGTACTTCGCCCAAAGGAGCTGTAGTCTATGCCAAAGTAACAAAATACTTTTAACTACTCGTCAGAATCCCGTCAATCGACAAGTCAGACGACAGTCAAGTGTCGATAAAGAATCAGCACTCTGTTTGAAATTTGCTGCCAATTATTATGAATCAACGGTAAAGCGTTGTATTATAATCAGGAATTGAAAGCAATGCCTGCTTAAGAAGCGAATTTCTGCAAAATTAAGTCAACACGTACCAAGAGAAGAGTGGAACATGGTCAAAAAAAACAGGATGTTGCCTTATCCTCAGTAATAGCAAGCCTCTTTCTTACCGCCATGAAGCTTGTGGTTGGTATCATGACCGGCAGCATTGGCATTATTTCTGAAGCCGCACACTCCGGTCTGGACTTTGGGGCTGCCGCACTGACTCTGTTTGCGGTCAAAATGAGTGATAAACCTGCTGACAGCAAGCATCACTACGGTCACGCCAAGGTTGAAAGTGTCTCTGCACTTATTGAGACAGGTCTTTTGGTCATAACAAGTATCTGGATAATCTATGCCGCAACGGAACGGATGCTTGCCGGAACGACAGAGGTCACAGTCACGTGGTATGCCATTGCCATCATGGTTATCTCCATAATTGTTGATTTTTCCCGTTCAAGAGCACTGAGACGAGTGGCCAAAGAGACCAATAGCCAGGCGCTTGAGGCTGATGCGCTCCACTTCAGCTCTGACATTCTCAGTTCAGCCGTGGTACTGGCGGGACTTGTTTTTGTATCATGGGGTATAGCATGGGCTGACGCTGTGGCAGGCATGGCTGTCGCCCTTCTGGTTGGCTACGCGGCCTTCAGCCTTGGAAAAAAAACAATTGATGTCCTGATCGATGCTGCGCCTGAAGGCATTGCTGAAAAAATCGAAGAGATAGCCTCCATGATTGAGGGTGTTATCAAGGTTGATAAACTCAGGGTAAAACCAACCGGACCACAGATCTTTATTGAAATGGCAGTCTGCGTCAACCGAACGCTCTCTGTTGAAAAAGTACAGGCAATCAGCTCAAATATTGAACAGAAGATGCGTGAAGAATTTCCTGTAGGGGATATCACGATCAACTGCCGACCAATAGCCCTTACCAGTGAAACCATTGCGGAAAGGGTTCATGTTATCGGGCTGAACCATACTCTTCACGCTCACAATATCTCGACAAGCCTGAGTGGAGAGAAAAAACAGATCACCTTTGATGTTGAAATTGACCAGCGACTCACCATCAAGCAGGCACACGATACCGTTACAGCGCTTGAAGATGAACTGCACCGTGAATTTGATGAAGAGCTGGATATCTGCATCCATCTTGATCCTCTCCGCTTCGATGAACGAGCAACCAGCGCGCTCTCCCAAAAAGAGGAAGAACAGCTACGCGCCACCATTGTCAACGCATCAAAAAAAATTGTAAAAATTCACGACGTACACGACATTCAGATCAAAAAAACTGAACAACAGAAACTTATTATTACTCTTCACTGCTCATTTCATGATGATGCCCTGCTGGAAGAGGTACACTCTCTTACCAGCCAGCTTGAGGGGCTACTCTACCGCTCCATCGATAACGCAGGACGAGTCATCATCCACGCTGAACCACTTGCATAACAAACCATGAAAAGCCATTCGCCAGTCTGCGTCACCGGAGCTTCCGGATTTATTGGCGCTCATATTGTCAAAGAACTGCTTGAGCAGGGGTACCGCGTCAGAGGTACCGTCCGTAAAAGCCCGGAAGACTACCCTATTCTTCTTAACCTGCCCGGGGCTAAAGAGCGTCTGGAGCTGCTCAGGGCGGAGCTGCTGAAAGTCGGAGGCTATGATCAGGCAGCATCAGGATGCGAGTATGTCATCCACACAGCAAGTCCTTATCAGATCAATGTGAAAAATCCCCAACTCGATTTGGTGGATCCGGCTGTAATCGGAACAGAGACCGTGCTTGAGAGCTGCCTGAAGTCGGACAAAGTAAAACGACTGATAGTGACCTCATCAATTGCAGCAATTACAGATCAACCGGAGAGTCATAAAATATTTACTGAAAAAGACTGGAACACCATGTCGTCCCTCGATCGACAACCTTATCAGTACTCCAAAACACTTGCTGAACGCGAGGCATGGGATTTTATTATGGCAAAACGGCCACAATTTGATCTTGTCACTGTCAACCCTTCCATGGTCATCGGACCATCACTCTCCCCTTCACTCAACACCACAAACCAGATGATCCGTGATATTATGAACGGAGTATATCCTGGTATTATGGATTTGAACTGGGGATTTGTCGATGTCCGCGATGTTGCAAAAGCACACGTACTTGCCATGAAGAACAATTCGGCCAGTGGACGTTACCTCTGTTCGGCTGAAACAATACACATGCGGCGCATTGTGGCAATACTGAAATCCTCAGGTTTTCAAAGTTACGCGCTTCCAAAGTTGGACCTCTCCGGAACAGCAGGCACACTTTTGATGAAACTTCTCTCTTTTACCCAGCCAAGAGATACGGGCAAGTATATCCGCCTGAATGTTGGTCGCACCATGCACTATGATACCTCGAAAATCAGACGGGAACTCCCCATTTCATTCAGACCATTCAAAGAGAGCCTGATTGAAACTGTCAGGGATATGATCAAATGGGGACATCTCCCCCCACCAAAAGAGTAGCGCAACCTTTGTCTTGAACCTTGATTCACAGGATGGGCATGATTTTTTCAGGAGGCCGAAAAATGCCCTCCCTCCAGATGCGTCAGCACACCCAAAACCCGGTCGCCGAGTAGGAAGACAAGCCCCTATCGAGGTACCCGCAGTTGCTCACAAGCGACGCTGAAAAGAATGCAGAAACGGCACATGGCGAAAGAGCGCTTTTTCATCAACGACCCGGGAGCGCTGTATCGGCTTCCGCTTCTCCATGCTATCATCAAAACAACGGACATTGTGCCATAACGCACGAAACACAGCTCCCGATTTTTTCAGCCCTTCTGGATATTGGGTCAGATAAAACAGCGCAGCAGCAACCTCGAGCAGCAGCCGAAGTGGACACACCCACAACAGCGCAGCCATGCTCCGGTTTTTCAGCAGCATCGTTATGCTGTTACGATGATTGTAAAAGATCTTGTCAGGAGTACCCGCAGAAAGCGATGCTCCCCCTTCGTGCAGAACAACCGATGATGGCACCGAACAGACACGATAACCGGCAAGCTTCATCCGCCATGACAGGTCAATCTCCTCCATCTGCATAAAAAAAATTTCATCAAACCCGCCAAGCTCAACAGCAAAAGCTCTCTTTACAAACATGGCAACACCCGATGCCCAAAAAATATCCTGCCCGACATCATACTGCCCGCAGTCCTGCTCAATGGCCGAGAACGTACGCCCCAAACACCACGGATAACCAAGCCGGTCAATCATCCCTCCCGCCGCACCGGCATAATCAAACACCTTTTTTCCCCGGCGATATGGTTTCAGTGAAAGGATTTTCGGCTGTAACGCTGCAATGCGCTCATCTTCGAGAGCGGCACGAACAAGGTGCTCAAGCCACAATGGATCATGCTCAGTATCATCATTCATGAAAACGACATAGTCCGCTGTGGAGTGTTTCAGCCCCTCATTGCAGCCACCGGCATAACCGCGATTTTGCGGGAGACGCAGCAATCGGGCACTCCTGTACCGTTTGACAAGAAAAACAAGTCCCGCCTCCGTTCCACCATTATCCACCACAATGATACCCATTGAGGGATAACGGGTCTCTGCAAGCGAGTCGAGACATCGCTCAAGCATATCCCGCCGTTTGAAATGGGGAATGATAATATCAACAGTGGGAGCGTTCTCCATAGAGGGCTAACGGAGCGTTCTCCAGAACTCCCCGGCAAGGGTGGCGCACGCTTCAGGAGTCGATGCAGATGCTATGTGCTGCAACAGCGCCGTCCCGACAACCGCACCATCAGCCAACGCACACATTGACTCAACACGCGACCTGTCCTTGATGCCAAATCCGACAACAAATTTTTTGCGGGTATGCTGGCGTACCCTTTTCAGATACTCATCAACAGCATCCTCTGATGCCGCCTCGGAGAGCTTGGCGGTGCCAGTGGTGCCATTGACGGCAAGGCAGTAGGAGAAATCGGTCGAAAGCGAATCAATCAGCTCAATCCTGTCTGGCGGAGTCACCGGAGAGACAAGAAAGACCACCGTCAAGCCACACTTTTTGGCTTTCCGGAGAAAATCAGCAGCCTCTTCGGGTGGAAAATCAGGAATCAGCAGCCCGTCAACACCAGCCGCCACTGCGTCATGCAAAAACGCATCAATCCCGTAGGCAATCACCGGATTACAGTAGCCCATCAGCAGAATGGGAACGCTGACAGGCCTGCACCCCTCACCCTGACGGGCACGGCGTACCAGCTCAAGGAGATGTTTGATGGTGACACCATTGCGAAGAGCGGTATGAGCCGCCTCCTGAATCACCGGCCCGTCACCAATCGGGTCCGAGAAGGGCATACCGATTTCCACAATATCAGCGCCGCTCTCCTCCAGCGCCTCAAGCACCGGAAGCGTGGAACCAGCAACCGGAAACTCAGGCATAAAGTAGGCTATCAGCAGTTTTTTATCCTGCTGCAGCAGGGTTGTAATGCGGTTATTGAACATAGAAACCAGAGAAACATAGAAAAGTTTGCGCGATCAACGTATCAGTTGTGGAATAACAAAAATATCAAGCACCATGGAGATCATGGTCGTTATATGAACAAGAACACTACCCCAGATATTTTTGTTTTTCAGAACAAGATAGCCACCTAAAATACCAATAGGAAAAGCCATCATTCCCATAAGCGCCCGCTCCTGCATACCAACAGGTGCCACAGCAAAGTGGTTGACAACATAAAAAATCGTGGTCAGAAAAACCGTGAGATGCTTGTTGACTCCCCGTTCAATCATGGCAGAAAACATAATGCCACGCCAGAGAAACTCTTCAGCCAGAATCAGTATCGGAAAGAGATAGAGCAATGAACCATTCACCAGGATAAACTCCATCCCGGCCATGGGCGCTCCACCATTTTTGTAATACATCACGGTGTTGATGATATCCATGGCAAAAAGCAGAGCGCCCGCAATGCCACCCCACTTCAGGGATTTTGCCAAATTCCCTCCGGCAAGATACATCTGCTGCCATTCACCAATGCTCCTGCCCCGATACAGCACCAGACCAATTGAGCCGACAACATAGAGAAAAAGCGCTGGCCACTCCTTTAACGGCGTAAAATGACCGACAAGACCAAGTAACCAGATCGCCCCCATAAGGAAAAACGAAAGAGTCAACCGTGCATTGAGCGATGCTGAAGAGGAAAAGCTTTGATTCGAAGATTTTACAGATTTCATGACTGAACAATGAACCTCCCCGCCGCAAGCAGCGGGGTATCTATTTTTAGAAATACTAACTTTCGCCACAAGTGGCGGGGAATTCAACCCTGAGAGATTAACTGATGTTATGCAATATAGTGAGGACGCTCTTCATAGTCAATCGGATCACGCAGACCCATCAACTCAAAAGCCCGAAGCCGCCTCGCACAACTGTCGCACACACCACACGCCCTCCCCTCGCTTTTATAACACGACCAGCTCAGATTGAACGGCGCACCAAGCTCCATTCCCTTTCGGACGATATCCGATTTCTGCATCTCGATGAGCGGCGTAAGAATTTCAATCCCCGTTTCGGGCTTTGTTCCCAGATCGATAACCTTGTTGAATGCATCATAAAATACCTTTCGGCAATCGGGATAACCAGAGGTGTCCTCCTCCACCGCCCCGATAAAAATCTTGCTGGCACCAATATCCTCCGACCAACTCACCGCCATCGAAAGAAAACCGGCGTTACGAAAAGGCACATAGCTCGTGGGAATTGAAGAGCCCTGAAGGTCAGCGCCACCCACAGGCATGGAATAATCGGTCAAAGAAGAGCCGCCAATCTGGGCAAGAAAGTCCGCATTGACCTCAAGACACTGCTCAATTCGGTAATGGTTACAGATAGCTCTGAATGACTCCAGCTCCCTATGCCACGTCCGCTGCCCATAATTCACGTGCATGGCTGACAGCTCAAAACCCTCGGCATGAGCGATTGCTGTGGTGACAAGGCTGTCCATACCGCCGCTGAGAAGGAGAACTGCTTTCATAGTCTTAGTCTTTGTATTGAATACTTTCCGAAAGGTAAATAAAAAAGCCAACCCGAAGGCTGGCTTTTTTAAAGAAACAGAGTGCTGAGCACCGATTAATACATACCGCCCATACCACCCATTCCGCCTGGAGGCATTGCTGGCATGTCGGCTTTATCTTCCTTGATGTCAGTAATAGCAGCTTCGGTGGTCAAAAGAATACCGGCAACCGAAGCAGCGTTCTCAAGAGCGCTTCTGGTCACCTTGGTAGGATCAACAACACCGGCATCAACCAGGTTTTCGTATACCTCAGTTCTGGCATTGAAACCAAAATCACCGGTTCCTGCCTTCACCTTCTCAAGCACAACAGCGCCATCGGTGGTGCCAGTGTTGGCAACAATCTGGCGAAGTGGCTCTTCGAGCGCACGCCGGACAATTTCAATACCGGTCTTCTGATCTTCATTGTCTGCAACAGCTCTGTCAAGACCCTTGATCGCACGGATCAGGGCGACACCGCCACCAACAACAATACCTTCCTGCACCGCAGCACGGGTAGCGTGCAGCGCATCTTCAACACGAGCCTTCTTCTCTTTCATCTCAACTTCGGTAGAGGCACCGATATTGAGAACAGCAACACCACCTGAAAGCTTTGCAAGACGCTCCTGAAGCTTTTCGGTATCGTAGTCAGAGGTTGATTTTTCGACCTGTCCCTTGATCTCGTTAATACGGGCCTTGATCTCTTCGGCAGTGCCTTTACCTTCAACAATCGTGGTGTTGTCCTTGTCGATAGTGACGTGTCCAGCCTGACCAAGGTAGTTGATGGTGGTATTTTCGAGTTTGTAGCCCTTCTCTTCAGAGATAACAGTACCACCGGTGAGAATTGCGATATCTTCAAGCATGGCCTTGCGGCGATCACCAAAGCCGGGGGCCTTGACTGCACAGACACGCAGAGTGCCACGCAGCTTGTTGACGACAAGCGTTGCAAGGGCTTCGCCTTCGATATCCTCTGAAATAATCAGAAGAGGACGACCGGACTGTGCTGATTTTTCAAGAATCGGGAGCAGCTCCTTCATGTTACTGATCTTCTTGTCGTGAATCAGAATCAGCGGATCTTCAAGCTCAGCTTCCATTGTCTCTGAATTGGTCACAAAGTAAGGAGAGAGGTAACCACGGTCAAATTGCATACCCTCAACAACCTTCAGCTCGGTCTCCATTCCCTTTGCTTCCTCAACGGTGATAACACCATCTTTTCCAACCTTCTCCATCGCTTCGGCAATCAGTTCACCGATTTCAGGATCGTTGTTTGCAGAGATGGTTCCAACCTGGGCAATCTCTTTTTTACCGGAGATGCTGCGGCTGATGTTTCTCAGCTCCTGAACAACCTCTTTCACTGCGCGGTCAATACCTCTCTTCAGGTCAATCGGACGAGCGCCAGCAGTGACGTTCTTCAAACCTTCACGGTAGATTGCCTGGGCAAGAACTGTGGCTGTGGTTGTGCCATCACCCGCGACATCGCTAGTTTTGGATGCAACTTCACGCACCATCTGGGCACCCATGTTTTCAACAGCATCGGCAAGCTCAATCTCTTTTGCAACAGTCACACCATCCTTGGTTGAGGTTGGAGCACCAAACTTTTTGTCGATCAGAACATTACGTCCGGCAGGTCCGAGGGTAACTTTAACAGCGTTGGCCAGTTTATCGACACCAACTTTAAGCCTTGCTCTGGCTTCAGTATCATACAGAATATCTTTTGCAGTCATCGTTATGTTTTCCTCCAATAAGGTTTTAAAATGTTAGTGACATTAAAGAATGGCGAAAATATCCGACTCACGCATGATGAGGTAATCCTCACCTTCCACGCTCACTTCGGTGCCGGAATATTTACCATAAAGCACTTTGTCGCCAGCCTTCACCTGCATTTCAAGCAGTTGACCGCTATCAGCAACTTTACCTGCACCTACGGCAATAACTTCACCATACTGCGGTTTCTCTTTCCCTGTATCAGGAATGTAAAGACCACCTTTGGTTTTTTCTTCCGCCGCTGCTGGCTTAACAATAACTCGATCAGCTAAGGGTTTCAAGTTCATTGTCTTCTCTCGTTTGGGTTTTTGATTGAATAGTAAGATACTACGGTAAACAGTTGACCTCCCTTTTGGCACTCAACCATTGAGAGTGCTAAAATGATTTTCAATAATAAGAAAAATTTTATCTCTTCCAAAAATTTTCTTTGCTGATGAGTAGAATTTTTCACTATCCCAACAATGACCATGAACCAGACACTCTGTTACACTATTGGCAAGGTTGCTACGGAAAAACTGGTAAGCATCCAATCAAAGATGCAGGATGATACCGCAACTGCCGAAGATCGGATTCTGGCCGCTGGTCTTGAGGAGATTACAGCGGTTGCAAAAAACCGCATCTCTGTTGCGTCAAACGAAACCGAGTTCAGCAAGGGTAGTGATGTGTGGGTTGAACGCACCCAAGGGCACCTGCCGCACATCAGGCTGCATGGAGGTGCACTGGGAGATGACTCTATTAATTGAAGCTTTGTCGGGATCCCTGATTACAAAAGACAATGAGGATCAGAGAACAAGCTGCTCTTTGATATACCTCCCGGTCAGCGACTCACCGCAAAGCGCTATCTCTTCAGGTGTCCCTTCGACCACAACTGAACCTCCCTTGTCACCCGCGCCCGGCCCGAGATCGATAACCCAGTCGGCCTGTTTGATGATATCCGGGTTATGCTCAATAACGACAAGGGTGTTTTTCTGCTCAAGCAGCTTCTCAAAACAGAGTATCAGCTTCTTGATATCCTCAAAATGAAGTCCGGTTGTTGGTTCATCAAAAATGAAAAGAGTATGGGCAGTATCAGCATGAGCAATAAAGCTGGCAAGTTTCAGGCGTTGCGCCTCGCCGCCCGACAGGGTACTGGACGACTGACCAAGCCTGATATAACCAAGCCCCACCTCATCAAGCACCATCAGTTTTTTCACAATACTCTTCTCACGACTGAAAAAGCTGATAGCCTCCTCCACCGTCATATCAAGCACCTCCGCAATGGACTTGCCTTCGTACTTGACAGCAAGCGCCTCCGGCTTGTATCGAAGTCCTTCGCAGTCTTCACAAACGGCCTCAATATCAGCAAGAAACTGCATTTCAATATGCACACTCCCTTCACCCGCACATGTCTCACAACGCCCCCCCGGAATGTTGAATGAGAAATAACCGGCCTTCAACTTTCTCTGTTGGGCATCCCTGGTTTGTGCAAAAAGATTACGAATATCATCAAATATTTTAAGATAGGTAACAGGATTACTGCGACTTGATTTGCCAATCGGCGACTGGTCAACATGCTCAACCCTGTCAACCAGCCAGGCACCTGTCAATGAACGATGGGCACCAACACTCTCCTTCGTACCTGCTTTTGCTCGCGAAATTCCTTTGTTGAGAATATCGTTGACCAACGTGGACTTTCCTGAACCACTCACGCCAGTGACGCAAGTCATGACGCTGAGAGGAAAGCGCACATTGATATTCTTCAGGTTGTTCTGCATTGCACCCTCAATCTCGATACAGTAGGTAAAATCAACAGTTCTGCGACACTGTGGCACCGCAATCTCTTTCTTGCCATTGAGATATTGTGCCGTAAGCGACATACCCCTCTCCCTCATCTCTGCAACCGAACCATGAAAAACCACCTCCCCGCCCAGACGACCGGCATAAGGACCGAGATCAATCACCTCATCAGCAGCCTCAATGATTTCCCGATCGTGCTCAACGACCACCACCGTATTACCAAGATCGCGCAGCTTCCTGAGCAGCTTGATAAGACGAGCTGAATCGCTTTGATGAAGACCAATGCTGGGCTCATCAAGGATATAGATAGCACCGACAAGCGGAGAACCAAGAGAGGTTGAAAGGTTGATGCGCTGAAACTCCCCACCGCTCAGGGTGTGGGTCAGACGGTCAAGGGAGAGATAGTTGAGGCCAACATCAAGCAGATAGCCAAGTCGCTTGATAATCTCCTCCAGTATAACTTCTGCCACCTTGCGATCAAATGGTGAAATATCGAGATTCCGGAAAAAATTCGATGCCTCTGCAATATTCATGCGCGAAACCTCTGCGATATCCCTGCCCGAAACCCTCACAAGCCTCGCATCGGAGTTAAGACGGCTACCCTCACAATCAGGACAGGTGGCATACCCACGATAACGACTCAAAAAGACCCGATAGTGCATCTTGTAACCGGCATCTTTTTCTATCTCGGCAAAAAAAGCACGAATTCCCGAATAGCGTCCATCAGGCATCCCCTTCCAGATCATCTCCTTTTGCGCATAGGTAAGCTTTTCATAAGGCACATCGATCGGAACACTCATATCGTCCGCATACTCCAGAAGTTCCATGAGATTCCATCGGTATTTTTCCGAGTTCCAGCAGGCAATGGCTCCCTCCTTAAGTGTAAGTGACTTGTTTGGGACTACCGCATCCTCATCAATACCTGCAAGACGGCCGAACCCCTGACAGCTTGTACAGGCCCCGATTGGCGAATTAAAGGCAAAAAGTTGTGGTGATGGCTCCTGATATTCATGACCATTCAATTCAAGGCGGTCACTGAAGAGATAGCTTTTCCCTCCAACTACCTTCAATACAGCATACCCTCCCGATTCATTAAAACAGCTCTCTGCTGCCTGCGAAACACGACTGAATACCTTTTCATCCTGTCGAGCAGCAAAACGATCTACAAGAACAAGCAAAGAGGCTCTCTCAGACAATGTCATATCAGCCACCCGCTTGCAAGCTGGGGCCTGATTAAGATCAAGAATCTCCTCTCCGGCAACGACTCTAAAAAAACCTCTCTTCAGAAGACTTGCTATCTCATCCTCGACCGAACAGGTGTGGTGCCCCGAGTCCTGATGGGCCGGAAAGAAAAAACCTGCATAAAATTTCGTTCCCTCCTCAAAAAAAACCGCCTGCAAACTCACATCATCAGGGGTGTGCTTGAGCACAAGCTCATTGGTATCACGTGAGTAAATTTTGCCGATACGCGCATAGAGCAGTCGGAGATAATCATAAATTTCAGATACCGTACCAACTGTTGATCGCGGATTTTTGGGAATGGGTTTCTGCTCAATAGCAATTGCGGGCGCTATACCTTCAACGCTTTCAATATCAGGACGTGGCATGCGCTCCAAAAACTGACGCACATAAGCTGAAAGGGACTCCACATAACGGCGATGGCCTTCCGCATAGAGAGTGTCAAAAGCAAGGCTTGACTTCCCGGATCCACTTACACCCGTCAACACAACAAACTTGTTTCTGGGAATACAAACCGAAATATTACGAAGATTATGAGTATTAATCCCCTTAAAAACTATATCCGGCAGAGCTGTTTGAGTAACGACAAAATTCCCGGGCCTGTTACTGGTCATAGTATGTGTTTCTCTATCGTCCTGTTGTATTAAAAGATAAAATCATCAATGACCCATATGCTCCAAAAGAGTGGAGATAGTGGTCCCCTCCAACAGATCCTGAATCGTATTTTGCAACTTCTTCATATACCCTTTATGTTGGCACGAAGAGTAGACTTCACAACTGCGCACATCGCGGCTACAATGCACCAGATGCGGCTTCCCCTCTATAGCCACTGCAATATCAGCAAGACTAATCTCCTGTATTGCCCTGCAAAGTGTATACCCTCCTTTCACTCCCTGCACAGAGTTGGCAATACCTGCCCGCTTGAGACTTTGGACTGCCTTAGAGAGAAACTCCTGAGAAAAGCCAATATCCTCCGCCATCTCTTTGACGGTGACGACCCTGCCTTGACCCTTTGTAGCAAGATAGGTGACAGCGTGAAGTCCATATTCAAATTTTCTTGAAACCTGAAGCATAGCGAAAAACAATAGACCGTTTATCAAAATCGGATAAATCTAACCCTATTATTCATATTAACCAATATTTTTATATTGAATGCTGAGTATGTCTGTTAATTCCAGGATTTTCCCAATAAACGTTTTACTGATTTATCAAATTATGAGCAGTAAGCTGACAGATCAATATTTTAAATGGCAATTATCGCCAGAAACAGAGGCGACCATCAGATATCAAGAATATGGAAAGGAGAATCCGGAAAAAACCCCGCTTCTTTTTTTGCACGGCTATGGAGGAATGATTGAGCACTGGAATCTGAATATCCCTGTGTTTGCCAGCGACCGAAAAATCTATGCAATGGATCTGATAGGATTTGGAAAATCGCAGAAACCAGATGTACGCTACTCACTGGAACTTTTTGCAGTACAAATTGAGGCTTTTCTTAACCTGAAAAAGATCTCTTCGGTCATTATTGTCGGCCATTCAATGGGTGCGGCAAGTGCAATCTTTTTTGCCCACCATCGCCCAGAAAAAATTAAAGGCCTCGTAATGGCCAACCCCTCCGGCCTTTTCGGAGATACTATGGATGGCGTGGCAACTCTCTTTTTCGGGCTTGTTGCATCTCCATTTATCGGAGAAGCACTGTTTGCGGCATTTGCCAATCCGGTGTGTGTCGGCCAAAGCCTCACTCCAACATACTTTAATCAGCAAAAGGTTGATGATAAATTAATCAACCAGTTTACTCAACCGTTGCAAGACAGGGGAGCACAATACTCTTATCTCTCTCCTTCGAAAAGACCTCTCGATTTCAGGCTTGATCATCTTGAAAAACCCTGCAATTACAAAGGACCATCGTTTCTTGTATGGGGGGCTGACGATGTGGCGCTTCCGCCACACAAAATTATTCCGGAATTTCAGGAACTTATGCCACAGGCGGGAGCATTTATCATTCCGAAAGCATCACACTGTATACACCACGACGCTCACGAGGAGTTCAATAAACGCCTGAAAATTATTCTTGACCAACTTGATCTCCCGACCTGAGCCCTTCTATGAACACTGTTACGGGGTTTTCAGTCCCAACTGGAAAGCAAAGCCTTTAAAGGCGCCGAAAGGAACCCACTGAAAACCCGTCTGCCAGCAATGCAGATCGCGATAAAGCTGTACCATAGGAAAGACAACTTTTCCCCTGTCAAGATCAAATCCGGTATTCACCCCGGTATGCCACTTCTTTGACAATGCCACTTTCGCGTCTACATTCAGTAACCTGTCACAGGAACTCTCCAGTGGATTACTCCGGTCGGTTTGAAGAAAAAGAGAAAAGCGGAGCTGCCAGTCTCTCGCAAAAAGAGCATCCCTAAAAAGCACCTGATCATAGGGAGCTGCAAATGCAAATGCAGAGGCAGAGGATGCAGCAGAACCGACCTCTCCGCCACCCTGCAGACTGAAACTCATATTGACAAAACCTTTGATAAAACGGAGCAGGCCATGGCCGTCATCACTGTTGTAACGGTTAATCCTTGCCCCGGTCAACTGGTCATAGCTGTAAAAATCGTACATTGAGCCCGCACTGAACAGAAAATCAGACACCAGAACATTACTTGATGCAAACAAAATCAGCGGTGCCATTCGAAAAGTTTCGGCAGCCCGGTTAAACGAGGTGGAAGCGGTAACTGAAAGCAACTGTGAGGTATACTCTCCACCAGGCTCACCATTATCTCCCAAAGAGGGTAAGCCTTTAAATTGACCATGGAAAATATTTTTCAGTGTAAGAGCAACCGTACTTTGTCCTGCGGGAAGAGCCGCATATCGCTGTGATTCAATGCTGCCCAAAGCAGATCTATTCAACCAACGATAAACGTTACTCATCGATGGATCATATCCGGAGCTGGAAAAAGGAGAGTTCCATGTATAGGTAACAACTGGAATAATGGTATGGCGCAGTGCCTTCAACCCAACCACTCTTGCAAATATCCCGGTCTGCAAAGTTCCGTAAAGCCTTGTACTCGCATCCACAGAAAAAATGGTTGACGTAATATCACCATCAATCCCATCCCTCTGCATTGAACGAAAAAGGGCAAGAGAGGGATTTAAATTGAAATGGTGAAACAGTGTCGATTGTATCTTCAACGGAACTATCATTTGAGAACCACTCTCTACCCGATCATTCCATCCAGCCACCGGACTCCAGCTCTGAAAAAGTATTCCCTGCGTCAACAGCGCTTTATAGCCGTCGGCAAATTCCCGATAATAGCCAACCTCTCCACTGGCATATCCTGAAAAGCCTGAAAAGCCTGAAGAGGTCACATTGGTCAGCGAAAGAGACTCAGCCTGAAAAGATGCGCCTGTTCTTAATGAAACGGCTGACTCCCAGCTCTCATGTTCCCCTGAAGAGAGCGAACGAAAAGGATAAAGACGGTTCTGATAGAAAGTTGATCCTGCAGAAAGGTGTTCGTTATGGTTACGAAGATCAGCCGTGCGGTTAAAATCAAGAGTGGCAATACTATTTTCATCATGAAAGGTTTTTGCCAGCGAGGCACGGGAATTTGCCTGTTCGCTCAAGGTAGTTTCGAAATTCATCGAATACAGATCTTCATTTCGCTCACCACCCTGCAACTGAAGAGCAATATCAAGCTGCATTGAAGAGTCAAAAGAGTGGTGATGCACGATTCTGGCACTCCAGTCTGAAAATGTTTGTTGCGATGCACTCTCCACATAACGCTTGTATTCGCCCGAAACCTCCCCCGAAAAAAGGTTTTGCTTGGTAAAACGAAGTCGTTCCCCCACTCGCCAACTTCCATTGAGTGCCATATCACCGGAGAGCCTCAGGTCTGAGTAGTCATCAAAAGCCCAGTAATACCCAAGATTCGACAACGCGGTACTACGGGCAAAGTTGGTAATATCCGGGGTGAGAAAACCCGAAGATCGAGCCGCATTAACAGGAAAAACCATATAGGGCAAAACCAGAACCGGTATGGCCGGAAGTCGCTTCGAAAATATTTCGGGTCTGATATACATGAACAAAGGCTTTGCCGCAAGACCGGTATCAGGATTGATGGTCAGTGAAGGAGAAGAGAACCAAAAATGCGGATCAGCATCATCACAGGTGGTAAACGTCCCGTCACGAACAACCATTGTGCCATTATCCAGCCTCGAAACCCTCTCTCCTGTAAATTTAATCACCTCTGAAGAGGATGAAACATGGCTCGTCTCTCCCCTTCTGCTCTTAAAATTATAAGTCAGAGACTCCGCCTCAAAACCTCCTTGCCGGTCACTGAAAACGGCAGGCTCTACCAACTTTTGCAAAGAGTCTACTCTTCCAAAAGCATGGAGCAATGAAGTAGAGACATCAATATTAATTTGAGGGGCTTTTACCCGGGTACCATCATGATCGATACTTGCGCTCCCCCAAAGCGACATGCTTCGCTGGTCAGAATCATACACAACAGAATCTTTGGCCGTAAACAGCACCACACGCTCAAGAGCAGCTTTTGGCAAAAGAGAATGAGGCTCTGACGAACGCTCGCTGGCAGACAAGACTCCTTGCAACAAGAGTGAAAGCGCCACTATTACCTGGCTGATAATGGTCAAGAACAGGGCTCTTTGCTTGAATGAGGTCAATGCAGTAATCAGAGGTATTGGAAATGGCATTTATAATATCTTAATATATCAAGATTTGTTGAATACAACATCCCGTTCAGGGCGTAGCTTATGCTCCTCAGATCAGACAATAAAAAAACTGTTTTTTGCAGTTTTAAAATTGATAGGTTGGGAGTGGATGCGCACAGCATTATCTTTTTACTCTCATTGTAACTTCCAAGAGCAAAACCGGTATCCTCTTTCATGAACGTCACTCTCAACATTGCCACTCTACCCCTGATCGCTCTCATGACCCTGCCAGCTCTTGCTCCTGACACAGCATGGAGTGCTCCAGGCAAAAGCAAAGCTCAAAAAACAACAAGTATTGTTGATGGACGAAGTGAACAGCTCGACCTGGCAACGAGTCTCAATAACCAGGCTTTATCGCTGTATAACCAGAAAAAGTATGCAGAAGCCGAGCAGCTCAGCCGCCACTCACTGGAAATCAGGGAAAATATACTTGGTAAAGAGCATTCTGATGTGGCCACCTGCCTGAACAATCTTGCATTATTGCTGACAATACAGGACAAGAGCAGTGAAGCTGAACCACTGTACCGCAGAGCACTTGAAATCAGAGAGCGTACTCTTGGCAAAGATCACCCGGAGGTGGCCACAAGTGTGAACAATTTTGCTGCATTTCTGCAATCAAAAGGAAGATACCCCGAAGCCGAGCAACTCTACAGACGAGCGCTTGATATCGTTGTAAAACAATTTGGATCCGAACATCCGTTAGTAATCACAAATCGCAAGAACCTTGCCGCTCTCCTTAAAATACAGGGGAAATATGCAGAAGCTGAGGTTCTTTACAGGCAGGATTTAGAGAGTACTGAAAAAAGAGTTGGAAAATATGACCCCGAGGTGGCTGAAAGCATGAATAATCTTGTTCAATTGCTGAAAGCTGAGGGTAAATATAGTGAAGCTGAGGAGATCCTCCGTCAAACACTTGATATCTGGGAAAAAACGCTTGGCTATGAGCACCCCAATGTGGCCAGAAATCTCAATACTCTGGCCTGGATACTCTACGCAGAGGGTAAATATGCAGAAGCCGAGCCTCTTGATCGTCGGGCGCTGAAAATCTGGGAAACAACGTTTGGGCATGATCACCCTAATGTAGCCACAACTCTCAATAACCTGGCAGAGTTATGCCGAATGCAGGTCAAGTATGCAGAGGCTGAACAACTCCTGCGCCAAGCGCTGGCAATCTATGAAAAACAGTTGGGTAGCGAACACCCTTCAGTCGCTACAAGCCTCAACAATCTTGCCGCTTTACTACAAAATCAGGGGAAATTGATTGAAGCTGAACAACTCTACCGACGAGCGCTGGCAATGATGAAAAAGCAGTTGGGTAACGAGCACCCGGACATCGCAAAAAGCATGAATAATCTTGCTGCACTTATCAAAACAGAGGGGAAAGAGGCTGAAGCAGAGCAACTCTTCAGAAATGCAATCGATATCATGGAAAAAAAACTTGGTAAAACTCATCCAAATACCTTAATAATTCAAAAAAACCTTGACGATTTGCTCAAAAAGCAACAATCCGCTCCCGGGCCATTGCCATCAACACCACCAGCAAAATCCCTTCTCAGCAATACATCTCCCTGAGAGAGGAGTCTGTTTTAACGAAATCGTTATATTGCGGCTCTGAACAATTATTTAACCTATTCTCATGCCATGGCGCATACAGCCTATTCCGCTCCCGATTCACATGGACATTTTGGCATTTTTGGCGGAAAATTTATTCCGGAGACTCTTGTAAAAAATGCGGCCAATCTGGAAGAAGAATACCTCAAGGCAAAAAACGATCCTGATTTCAACGCAACGCTTGACAAGCTCCTCAGGAATTACGTCGGAAGAGCTACTCCGCTTTACCATGCCGAACGACTAAGCAAAACACTGAATGGAGCACAGATCTATCTCAAACGGGAGGATCTTTGCCATACCGGTGCCCATAAAATCAATAACGCACTTGGCCAAGTGCTTCTTGCACGCCGAATGGGGAAAAGACGCGTCATTGCTGAAACCGGAGCAGGACAACATGGAGTCGCAACAGCAACAGTCTGCGCCCTTTTCGATCTTGAGTGCATTGTTTACATGGGAGAGGAAGATATGAGACGACAGGCACCAAATGTAGCACGAATGAAGCTCCTCGGAGCAGAGGTTCTCGCAGTAACTACAGGATCAAAAACTCTCAAAGATGCCACCAGCGAAGCAATCCGTGACTGGATGAACAATCCTGAAGAGACCTTTTACATTATTGGTTCCGTTGTTGGAATGCACCCCTATCCAATGATCGTCAGGGATTTTCAGTCTATTATAGGAAAAGAGAGTCGCTCACAAATAATGGAACAGGCCGGAAAACTTCCCGATGTCATTACTGCCTGTGTCGGAGGAGGAAGCAATGCCGTCGGCATGTTTTATGAGTTTCTCCAAGATGCTGACACAATCGAGCTTGTCGGCGTTGAAGCCGCTGGAGAGGGGCTGGAGGGACACCACGCCGCTTCACTGACATTGGGGAAGCCCGGTGTGCTTCATGGCGCGATGACAAAACTTTTGCAGAATGAAGATGGACAAGTACAGGAAGCTCACTCCATCTCAGCAGGCCTTGACTATCCCGGTGTTGGACCTGAGCACTGTTATCTCCAGGAACTCGGCTTGGTACACTACACCTCCGTCACTGATCGTGAAGCGGTTTCAGCTCTTGCAATACTGGCAAAAACTGAAGGCATCATCTGTGCTCTTGAATCGGCACACGCCATGCACTATGCAATTTCAAGGGCCCCTGTCATGAAAAAGGATTCGATTCTTCTGGTTAATCTTTCGGGACGAGGCGACAAGGATATGACGACCATCATGCATGAACTTTCACTTTGATCAGGCCGAAATACCAAGTCTAAAAAAATGTGAATGGAAGTTGCATGAAATAAAAATATCCTTATATTTGTCACTCATTAAGCGGGAATAGCTCAGTTGGTAGAGCACAACCTTGCCAAGGTTGGGGTCGCGAGTTCGAGTCTCGTTTCCCGCTCATAAAGCAGAAAGCCTCCATAAACAGGGGGCTTTCTGCTTTTGATGAAAAAAATAATGGTGGCATCACATCTGCGTCTATTATTTGTGCCAAAAATAACAGGCTGCAGAATCTCCTGTCATCGAAAGTCACAAAAGCAATAGCTTTACGAATAACAGCAACTCTTCTTTTTGTATGTCGCTGCTCGGCGGCAATAGTTAATCGGATAGTTCTCGGTACTGTGGAGTAAAAAGTTATGGAACAACAGCTCTCTGTCATCATCTCAATGGTACTGATAATAGGCATCACTGTCGGCGTTGGCGCAGGAATGTGGCTTGAGAGAAAAGCTCCATGGATTCATCGGAACAATGTCACCATTAAACCTTCCACCGTCAGCGGTCGGGGAGCCTTTGCCCTGGGAAAGATCAAGGATGGTGATATTATTGAACGTTGCCCTGCTCTTGAAGTTACCGACAAAGATATCGGAGGTGAACTGCTGAACTATGTTTTTTATGGCAGCACTGAGCAAGACCGCCTCGTTGCCATGGGCAATGGAATGCTGTTTAACCACTCGTCAACCCCAAATGTCGCCTATTACAGGGAGAACACATCACTCGGCCCGGAACTTGTCCTCTATGCCTTGCGGGATATCGGCAAAGGCGAAGAGCTATTTTACAGTTATGGCGATGAGTGGTGGAGTACAAGGCAATAATAAGCAAATGCTTATTAAACAGAACTCAGCAGTTGCTCATTAAAAACTCACAGCAGTCGCCCTTGCTGCCTGCTTTCGCATCAGCCCCATCCAGTTTGAACCCGAGATTTTTTCTGCAAGTGCCACCACAAGATGCTGGGGCACAACGGCAAGATCAAGATTTCTTCCCAACCCCTGCACGCACGACGGGCAGTTGGTCAACATGACCGCGCCTCTCCTTCCGTGCATCGACTCTGTGATGGCATCCCGTTTGCGGTGAAGCATGGAGTCGGTAATGTCGGGGCGCGAAAGCGCCAGAGTTCCCGCCTCCGAACAGCAGTGCGGCACTGCGGTCACTCGACCAAAACCGCCAATATGGTGAAGGGTCTCACGTGCCTTGCCTGAAAGAGAATCGTGACAGGGCGCGTGGTAAAGATAATCTCCATCACCCTTGAGTTTCAACCCTTTTCCAAGAGCATAGGCTGAGATATCAGTTATGTTACCACCAAACAGCTTGCCTGTCTCAATAGCATCAAGTCCCTCCATGCAGGTACCGCAGGTGACGACGCACCCATCAAAATCGAGGTAGGAGAACATCTCCCTGATCTGGCTAAAAAGCACCGTATTGCGCAAAACAATACTCGAATACTGGTCGGTTTTGGCATTGACATGTGCCGGAAAACCACAGCAAAGGAATGGGGGCGGAAGCACCACCCTGGTGCCAAGTTCAAGCAAAACATGGAGTGCCGCCATCGAAATAGTCGAGTTCATCCGCTCGGAACCACATCCCGGAAAATAGAAAACATTCCCGGTCACCTCTCGGGAAGGCTCAAAAAGCAGCACCTGGTCAGGACCGCACTCCGGCAGCACATCACGCAACGTCTCTTCAGGCACCGGTGGCACCGGAGAGCGCAGCAGCCGAAGCGGGTAGAAAGCTGGAGGGTCATTTTCCGGCTGCAGCGGTGCTGAGAGCTTGTGGCCAGCCCGCTGGGCAGCTCCACCCACCCTCAGCACCGCCCTGCGAAAGAGCGAATTAAAGGCAGGCGAACGGCTGTCGAGATAACGCAGCGTCAGCTCCGTAACAGGTGAAGAGTGCTTGAAGCCCCACTCCGAAAGAATTTCACGCTCCAGCACCGAAACCTCACCGGTATCAATATCAACCGGGCAGGGTTTGAGACATTTATGGCAGATGGTGCAGTGGTCGGCAACCTCTTCAAGCCACTGCAAGAGGGCAAAATCGGTCGTACGCTCACGCTGGGCATCAAAGAGAAGCGCTTCTATCAGAGAGCCTATAGCAAGATTCTTGTTACGCGGATGGTAAAACATCCCCCTCGATGGATAATAGACACAGCAATCAGTCTTGCATTTGCCACACCGAATACAGTAGTCAACCTTTTTGGAGAGTTCCTCAATCTGAGCCCGCTTGAGAATATGCGCCTCCAGTTCAAGCAAATTGAATGATGGTGTAAAAATATGGTTAAGCGCCTCATAATCCTCAAGCTTTCCGGGGTTCATAATCCCTTTAGGATCAACCTTGCGCCGATAACGAGAAAGTTCATCAACAATGGCCGGATCAAGATACTTCAGCTTTGTCACGCCAATTCCGTGCTCGCCAGACACCACCCCACCAAGAGAAACAACCTTCTCCATGACATGGTCAATCACCTTGTCGGCTCGATCAAGCATTGGCCGATCATTCGAAAGTACCGGCACGTTGACATGGACATTACCATCACCCGCATGCATGTGGGTCGCCAGCACAATACGTCGGTCGCGAACATAATGGTAAGCTCCCTCCAGCGCAGCCTCCATCTCGGGATAGCCCTGCACCAGTTCACCAAGCTCTCTGGCCAGCTCCTGCACCACAGCATGAGAACGGAGAGAGTCGTCCGGCTCGGCGACAATCCTCTCATCAAAGAGTTGGCACAATGCAAGTCCGGCAGGAATTTTGGAGGTAAACTGCCCTCCATCGCCCTTTACCTTTGCTGTCGAGAGAATATCCCCTGCTCGCTGTACAAATCGACGCTGGGCATACCGCTCCTCTTCAATATTCAAGGTGTCGACAAATCGGGCAAACTCGGCCAGCACCTCCAGCGGGATAACAATATCCTCATTAAGCTTGAAAGCATTGGTTCTGCGGGCAATGGCACCAAGCTTTTTCCGGTCGGCCCAGAAGCGAACTCCCTCCGCATTATCCCTGGCCAGAAACATCAAGGTATTTGGATGTGGCTCAAGCAGACGCTCCACCCGCTCCACACCACTCTGCACCTCCGCCACACTGTTGCCAGCAATATCAATCAGCAACACCGCTTTCGGCGTCTGGGCGCGGGGTGCCTTCACCTTATAATCAATAGCCCGAATATACTCATCGTCAAAATGCTCCAGCGCCAGGAGTGCCTCGCGATTTTCAGAGTGAAGCGGGAATATTTTCGACAGTTCAAGAATTACCCGGCTCGCCTCATCCATATCAGGACCAAAAAACTCCAGACAGAGCGTCCTCTTCTCGGGATACCTGGGATAGAGCACAAAAACAGCCGAAGTAATCACCCCGTCAGTTCCCTCTTTTTGCAGGCCGGGCACTCCCCCAAGCGCTTTGTTGGTAATATCCTTCCAGAGCCCCTTTTTCCGAATATCGGTGCCAAGCAACTCTATGCTATCTATCTTTTTACCTGACTCATTCCGAACTTCAAAAGTGACCGTATCCGCATGTAGAATTTTTCGTAACCGGTGGTCGACCCGCTTTACAATCCAGTTCTCCCCGGAGGGCATCGCCATACGCCATTCAAGCAGATTGTCGATGCAGGTACCCCAGCGGACGGCCATCTTGCCACCGGCATTTTCAGCAATATTCCCCCCAACGGTGCAGGACCACTCACTGGTCGGATCCGTAGCAAAAACAAGCCCATGCTCGTCAGCCTCCTCCATAGCCTTCTCTGTCACCACACCCGCTTCAACGTCAATCACAGAAGCCTGAGCTATCTGGCCGTTGTCAAGCTGAAATTCACGCAGGGCAATACCCTTGATGCGGTTCAGCTTCTCCATATTGACAACGACACACCTTGACCTCAGCGGCACGGCTCCGCCAGTAAGCCCGGTGCCTGCGCCACGGGGAATAACATGCAGCCCGATCGCTGCAATTGCGGTAATGAGCGGCGCAACCTGCCACTCCTCATCGGGTGTCACCACCGCCGAAGGGAGATGGAGTCTCCAGTCCGTAGCATCAGTGGCGTGAGCTGCCAGAGAAAAGGGATCAAAAAGCACATTTTTAGCGCCAACCACCACGCCCAACTCCCGCTTCAAGCGACGGCGAAGTTCGGGAGTCTTTTCAACCGCTGACCGAAACCGCTCAAGCTGCTCACGCACAGCGCCAACAATAGTCGAAACCCTCGTTTCTCCATTAGCCGTTTCAGCAATAGTATCAAGCTCATGAAAAGCCCTTTCAAACAAGCGACGACGACGGGCAGAAGAGTTCACCAGTTCCTGAAAAAGATAGGGATTCCGGCGATGAATAAGAATTTCGCCGATAATACCCATAAGCAGCCGCGCCGACCGCCCTGTAACCCGCAACTCGCGCAGCTCATCAAGCATCTGCACAATATCGCCCCCAAGCAGGAACGATATCGCCTGCCTGTCGCCAGCAGAGGTATAGTTAAAAGGGATCTCGCGCGGAGCAATCGTGGCTGGTTTCACCGTATCTTGACCTGTTCGTTATGCAAAACTCTGTTTTTATTGCTATAAAGTAACAAACCAGAAGCAAAGGTTGAAGATTTTGGTGGAAAAAAGGAAGGGGTGATTAGTGAAAGAATGACATGATGAGTATCCAGCCAGAAAATAAGTAAACAGAGCCTCTCGGAAGCAGGAAACACCGATACAAAAAAAAGACTCACATTCCCAAAAATGCCCTCTTGACCTCCTGATTATTCAACAACTCCTCACCTGTGCCTGTCAGCACGATCCTGCCTGTTTCAATAACGTAGCCTCGGTGGCTTATGCTCAGTGACTGGTATACATTCTGTTCGACAAGAAGCACCGTTACGCCTTGACTGTTGATAGTGCGGATTGCTCCAAAAACCACCTCAGTAAAAAGGGGCGACAGCCCAAGGCTTGGCTCGTCAAGAAGAAGAAGCTTCGGATTCCCCATAAGCCCCCTGCCGATAGCCAGCATCTGCTGTTCACCTCCTGACATAGTGCCGCCCAACTGGGTACGGCGCTGGGCAAGTTTCGGAAAAAGTGCAAAAACTTTGTCGAGGTTCTGCTGACAATCTTTCTGGCAGAGGTACCCCCCCATCATCAGATTTTCAACAACCGTCATGTCAGGAAAGATCTTGCGCCCCTCTGGAACATGAACAATACCCCTGTTAACAATGGAGTGGGCCTTGATGCCATGCAGTGACTCACTGTTCCAGGTGATGGAACCAGTGTATTTGATGAGACCCGAGATTGCCTTGAGCATAGTCGACTTCCCGGCACCATTACTCCCCACAACAGAGACAATCTCACCACCACCAACGGTAAGGTTGATCGCCCGTAATACAGGCATCTCTCCATATCCGGCATTGAGATTTTGAATATCAAGCATGGTGACCACCTCCAAGGTATGCGGCTATGACATCAGGATTATTGGTAATCTCTTCCGGAGTGCCCTCTGCAAGCTTCTCGCCGGAGTTGAGCACAACGATTCGGTCACAGATTGAAGTGACCGCTTTCATATCGTGCTCTATAAAAACAATGGTCGCGCCACGTTGGCGGAGAGTACGGATAATGTCAAGAATCGTCTCTGTTTCCGTATGGTTCAAGCCACCACATATTTCATCAAGCAGCAAAAGTTTTGGATGCGTCGCCAGCACCCTGGCCAGTTCAAGCTTCTTTTTAAGACCAATAGGCAGTGAACCGGCAGATTTTGATGCGTATTCAGTCAATCCAACCTTTTTTAACTGCTCCATGGCAATCTCCTGCGCCGGACGGGCGTTATTGGTAACAGAGAAGGCACCGACCATCACATTCTCAAGCACACTGAGACTTCCCAAGGGCTTCACTCGTTGCCAGGTACGGGCCATACCCAGTCGGCAAACCTCATCGGGACGAAGATCATTGATTTTTTTGATATCAAAAATCACCTCTCCCGACGTTACAGGGAAAAAACCGGTCATGCAGTTAAACAGTGTCGTCTTCCCTGCTCCATTTGGACCAATAAGACCAACAATCTGCTTTTCATCAACTGCAAAAGAGACATCATGCACCGCCACATTTCCGCCAAAATGTTTGCTGACATGGCTTACACGCAAGAGATGTTGTATCATTTGGCCCTCCTGAAAAGCCCAAGAACACCCTTGGGCAGATAAAGTATACAAAGTACCGTAATGATTCCATACACCAGCACATGGGCATGCGCAAGATTTTCTTTCAAAAAGATGCCGAGAGCAGAGGTATCAGAGACCAGACCAGCCTTCACCAGCGCATCTCCAAGAAGATTTGAGCGAAGCACTTCGGCCAGTGGCACAAGAAGAAGAGCACCGACAACAGGACCCCACAATGTTCCGACACCTCCAATAATGGCGGTCAAAATAATTTCTATGGAGAGCCGGAGATCAAGCACCGCAGAGGTATCAATAAAGCGAATGTAAAGGCCATAGAGAGCACCAAGAACCGAGGTCAGAGCGGCTGAGACAAGCAATGCCTTGTTCTTGTAAAACGAGAGATTGATACCCAAAGAGGATGCGGCATCCTGATCCTCACGAATAGCCTGCAAGTAGTAGCCGGTTTTTGATTTTCTCAAGTAAGCCGTTATGCCAAGCGTCACGGCAAGCACCAGCAACATCGCATAATAAAAAGGGTTCTTGCTGTTCAGGTTAAGCCCCCACAACGAGACATCGGAGAGCAGAATCCCCTGGGCACCGCCGGTAAAATCAAAGTTGAGCACTGAAAGACGAACAATTTCAGCCACAGCAATGGAGGCCAGTCCAAAATAATGGCCACGCAAACGAAAAACAATGCTGCCGGTAATGAGCGCTATAAGGGAGACGACGATAATCCCCACTACCATACAAATCAGCGGGTTAAGGGTAGGGTAGATCGTAAGCAGAATCAGTGTCGTGTAGGCGCCTGCTCCAAAATAGGCGGCATGGCCAAAACTGTACTGACCGGCATAGCCTCCAAGAATATTCCAGGCAGAAGAGAGCGCTGCCATCATCAGCACAGAAATCAGTACACCGATAATGTAGGGGTTCTCACCAATGACAAGAGGGAGAGCAATGGCGGCTACAGCAAGAATCGATACAAAAGTGATCTGTTTCATCATTGTCCTCCCTTTTTACCGAACAATCCTTGCGGACGCATCAGCAGTACCACCAAAAAGAGCACGAAGACCACAACGTCCTTCCAGTCAGTTGAGAGGTAAGTCGATGACATTGCCTCAACAACGCCAATAACAATCCCCCCCACACCCGCCCCGACAACTGAACCAAGACCGCCAAGCACGCAGATGGTAAAGGCCTTCAAAAGAAAACTGTGACCGGCCAGAGGATGGATGTAGTAGATTGGTGCAATAAGCGCGCCAGCGGTAGCCGCCAGAGCTGTGCCAATACCAAAGGCGATGGCGCTCATCTTTGCAACATTAATCCCCATTAACTGAGCGGCTTCGCGGTTCTGGCTTGTCGCCCGTAACGCCATACCAGTAGAGCTTTTGGAGAGAAAAATGTAAAGAATGGCAATAATGATACAGGTAATAAGAAACGAGAGAAGAAGTGGTACTGATATTGAAATTCCCCCCGGAAGATTGAATGCGCTGCTTGAGTAGGATGTGGTCAATATTTTGGGATCACTGGTAAAGGCAAGGAGCGCCGTATTGCTCATAATGAGGCCAAGGCCAATAGTCAACAAAATCTGGTTCTGATGGGGATGATTGATAACCCTGTTGATAAAGAGTTTTTCCAAAAGGTAACCAAACAGAAAGGCCGTTGGAAGAATCAGCACCAACGAAAGATAGGGATCAATATGCAGCAGGGTAAAGGCAAAATAGGCGAGATACATCCCAAGCATCATAAGGTCACCATGCGCAAAGTTACTGATATTCATGACACCAAAAACAAGGGACATACCAATCCCTGCAAGGGCATAGACTCCTCCTGTCAGTATGCCTGACAGGAGTGGCTGAAGAAATAACATAGTGACTCTCCTTATGTAATGAACTCATCCAGAAGGCAATAGCACCTCAGGCGCCATGGACTGAGGCACAAGGAATCTTATCGTTTAAAGGGATAAACAAGCTTCTTCTTGCTGAACGTTGCGGGATAGACCGTCTCATATTTGCCATTCTGAATCTGCTGTACCAGCATCGGATGGTTGTTCTGATTTGTAAAACCACTGTAGTCCGCAAACTTGACCGGCCCCATAATGCCACTCCAGCTTCCTGCCTTGAGCGTAGAACGAAGTGCAGCGGGATTTTTTGATTTCGAAGCGCTCTCTGCCATAATCCTGATCGCCTCATAAGCACAGGCCGCATGGTAGGATGGCTCTTTGCCAAATTTCGTCTTGTAGCGAGTGCCAAAATCAGCGGCGCCTGCCCAGTTAACATCATCGGTCCATTGAGTAGCAGAGACAACGAAATTTGATATCTCCGTCTGTTGGGCAAACTGAGCTGTTGTATAGCCTGCACCTGCACCGAGAAAAGCCTTGGGGGTGAGTCCGATCTCTTTTGCCTGACGCATCAGAAGAATAGCATCGGCATCGTAGGAGACAAGAAAGACAAGATCAGGATTTGCCGCCTTGACTTTTGACAGTGATGGACGATAGTCAGGCTGACCTTGCTGGTACTTTTCGTTGGCGACCTCCTTCAAACCCATTTTTAAGGCATTTTCCTGGGCGCTCTTTACGGTTGATACTCCAAAATCAGTGGCGGCATAGACAAACGCGATGGTTTTTGGCTTATAGGACTTGACGGCATCCATCAGCACCATTGAATAGACATTTGCCGGAGCATTCAGCCTGAAGACATTCTTGTACCCCTTCATGGTAATCTCCTCTTTGGCTGCAGCCGGAACCAGGAGTGGCACCTGATACTGGTCAGCCCTTGATGCAACGACATTGGCACAACCCGAGGTGTAGGGGCCAACAACGCCCATAACCGCATCGCGGGTTACCAGCTTTTCATAAGCGGCCAGTGCATTTTTGGGATCACCACCATCATCCTCCTTGATCAGTTCAACCTGAATCCCCTTTGCTTTCAAATCCTCAATTGCCATAGTAGCACCATTGGTAAGATTTTCACCAATCTGAGCCTCTTTGCCTGTAATTGAATTAATGAAGCCGATCTTGACCGGAGCCGCATGGAGCAGCATCGGAAAAGCCAGCAGGGCTGCCGCGACTATTGATGCAAACTTCTTCTTCATGACTGTTCCCTCGTTTTTTGAGTTACCAATAGAATGAACGCTGCGAATAAAGTGTCGACTCGATTTTTTCAAGAATTCGTACAGTTCCAAGTTACAACTCTTCAAGGAAAAAATCGTGAAACGGAGGGGAAAAAGTCCTCCCCACTTATATTAAATGAAAAACTTGTACATTGTGACGGAACAACATGCTTCACATCAAAGAAACAAAACCGGAGGAGAAAAAATGGCAGCAACAAAAGATATTGTGCTTGGGATCCTGAAAAAGGAGAGTGAACCACTGAATGCGGGCAGGATTACCGAACTCAGCGGCCTGGATCGGAAAGAGGTCGACAAAGCGATGAAAGTGTTAAAAGACGAGGGAGCCATCGTCTCTCCAAAACGCTGTTACTGGGAAGCCGCGAAATAGGGTAAACAAACTTGACCGCAAGAGAGTTTGAGACTTCTCCCTTGCGGTCACCCCCATGCAATCAGAAAATTAATCTCTTCTGCCGCCTTCACCCCGACGATTCTCACTGCCTGGATTACGCTGGTTCTGGTTGTCGTTGCGTTGGTCACGAGCATTGTCGCTGGAACGGTTGCCCCTCTCGTCCCGATTGCCATTATCGCGCTCGTTCCCCTCAAGTCGTTGACGCCTGTTATCCTTCCAGTCGTAGCGACCATCATACCGGCGATCGTGTCGACGATATTCGACATCACGAGACCGTCTTATCTCTTCCCATCGGTAGCGTCTTATGCCAGAGGGCAGCCGACTCTCATGCACAACTATCCATGGGCCGCGATAATCACCTGATCCATACCAGATACCGTTATGGAAGGCATAATAAGAGTTTCCAAAAAAGATTATGTCATAAGGAGTGCCAACAGCGACAGCAAAGCCCATGTCGGGCAAAGGAATAAATCGGGGGCGCATGTCAAACACAAATGGAGCGCGCTCCGGGGTACGCTCACCCAAACCAATATGGATGCTTACCTCCGCCTTTGCATCGGTGGAGGGGTGGCCAAGCAGTGTTCCTGCAATTCCGGCGGCCAACCATAGTTTTTTGCTCATACTTGCTCTCTTGCGTTAAAGTATTAAAAATCGACACGCCATTGCTCTTTTGACGATCACTGCTGTTTATTCCTGCACAATGCCTCCCTGAATCCTGAGCTCCGTACCCTCTTTTTTTGGACAGCAGAGCAAAATATATCTTCATCTGCCCATATTTCAACATTTTTTTTTGCTCTGGTCAGACCGGTATAGATGAGTTCTCTGGTCAGAAGATCGTTGTCGACAGGAGGAAGCACCATCAGCACACGCTCAAACTCTGACCCCTGGCTTTTGTGGATGGTCATTGCATAAGCGGTTTCATGCCCGGGAAGTCGTTCCGGCGGAATGCTGCGAACTCCTCCAGCAGGAGCAGCGAAAAAGACTCTGAGTTCGCCTCCGTTTTCTGGATCGAGGCGGATGATTCCGATATCGCCGTTAAAGAGGCGCATAGAGTAGTCGTTGACGGTAACAAGAATGGGACGACCCGCATAGAAGATGGTGGATGGCGCAATCAGCCCGTTTCGAGCAAGAATATTTTCAACCAGCACGTTGAGCCCACTCACACCATAAGGCCCGTCACGCAGGGCGCAGAGTATCCGAAACCGGTCAAACCGCTCCAGCGCCTCTTCGGGAGAGGCTGCTTCAAGATACCCCTGATAGCCTTCAACCACTTTTGCGGCAAGAACATCTCGCAACTCCTCACGACAGGGTGATGGTTGCCAGACAATGGTACCGGTCGTGTTGCTCTTCAGGAGCACCAGCACCTCTCTCTCCAGACCGGCGTTGACGGCACGGCTGATCTCAGCAATACCGCTACCCGGCAGAAAACGGTAGTTTTTTTCAAGCACAACCAGTGAAGAGGAGAGTGGCAAAAAAGGGAGATCAGCTCCGGCAACATTGCAGATATCGCCAAGCACCGCACCAGCCTCAACCGAAGCGAGCTGATCTTTGTCGCCAAGCAGAATCAGGCGGGCAGTTGGTTTGAGCGCCTCCACAAGGGCGCTCATCAGCGGAAGAGAGACCATTGAGGCCTCGTCAATAATGAGAGTATCAAAGGGGAGCAGATTGCGCGCTGAGTGGCGAAAGCGGGTCGAACCTGAGATAGTGCCAAGTAGCCGCTGGATGGTGACAACATCATCAGGAATTGACGCTTTGACCTCCTCGCTACAATCAAGGCTCTGACGAATGGAGTTGACAGATGCTTTCAGTCTTGCTGCGGCCTTGCCGGTGGGAGCGGCCATGGCAATCCGTTGCTTTTTGCCCCCCTCCTGCTCAAGCAGCAGAGCCAGAATACGGACGACAGTCGATGTTTTGCCTGTCCCAGGGCCACCGGAGATAACGCAGAACTGCCGCTGCAGTGCCACTGTGGCAGCCTTTTTCTGGAGTTCATCAGTGCTTTGGGGGAACAGTCGTTTGAGAGAGCTTTGCAGTATCGCCTCATCAATGTCGCCAGCAACTGCTCCAGCTTTGTGGAGGATAGTTGAGGCAAGATCATGCTCGTTTCTCCAGTAACGGTAGAGGTAAAGGCGACCTTTGGCATCAAGCACCAATGGGCGGTAATGCTGACCGTTCAAAGTGACAACCGAACTTTCCCCAAGCAGTTCAAGGAGCGCATCAAACTGGGGCAGGGGCAGCTCTTTCCCGTTCACCGTGACCGTTTGCCCGGCAATATCGGCAAGGTTCAGGCAGAGATTTCCCCGCCCGATAGCGCTGCTGGCAAGAGAGACTACAAGCCGGAAAAGTTCACTGCCCTTCCCGTCGACCTGTTTGCCGATAAAGTCTGCAAAATGGCGATCAAAGGCCCGCTCCTGAAACTCAATAGTCATAGGCTTATCCTCCCTCCTCAATCAAAATATCGGTCAATGCCTCGATCAGCCCTTCGGAGGGAAGATCGCGAAAGAATCCTCTGCTCTCTCCCTGCTCCCTGCTCACCCCACGCAGAAAGACGTAGATCACACCACCGAAATGGGAGGCATAACGGTAGTTTTTGACCCGCAGCGAAAGATAGCGGTTGAGCGCCACCGTGTAGAGCAGGTACTGAAGCGGATAGAGGTTGTTCTGCATCGCCTCCGTCATGGCAGATTGCCCATAATCATCAAGGGAGTTCCCAAGATAGTTTGATTTCCAGTCGACCAGGTAGTACAGCCCCCCCTCCTTGAAAACCATATCCATGAAGCCCATGAGCATTCCCTTGACCGGTTTGAACTGGAGAGCCTCAGCAAGCCGGGCAAGATCAATCCCGCCGGACAAAAAACCGTGACGCGCAAGAAGCTCGCCAAGCAGCGAGGAGTTGATAAAGCGGAGAGGAAAGAAAAACTCCAGCTCCGCACTCCAGCTCCCCTTCTTGAGCATGCCAAGAGTAAAAAGAGCGTCAAGCGACGAGAGTGGTGTACTGAGGACATTATGCACCATGCCGATAATATGCGACTCCCACTCCAGATTATAGTTGTACCGCTCCAGACCCTGCACGACCAAGTCACGAATCGTCTCATCGGTGGGCGAAGCAAAATTGAGCTTCTCAAAAATTTCGTGCATGAAGATACCCGCCTGCGCACCTTTGGGAAAAGTGAAAATGCTCTGCCCGCCAGCGGCTGTCATTGGCGATTCCCCTGCCTGACGCGCCTCATCGCGATCCGGTAACTCTGCGCTTTGCGGTCTGGGGCCGGATTCGTGTCGGCTGAAAGAGGTGAAGCTTGAGACACGCCAGCCAGTGTCAACCCTGCCACTGAAACTGCGCAGGTATGGCTTATTGGAGGCTGTGGATAGACGGGGATGAAGTGACTTCTCCGCAACATCCTCCCGATTCATCCGTCTGAAGCCGACAGTTCCCCCTGAACTCTCGGCAAACTCCTGTAACTGCGCACCCATCGTTGCTGCGCTCATGGCTTTCATTTCAGCAACAAGGGCCATCGCCGGGTTCTCCTTTTCCCGAGTATCACCCGAAGCATGAAGCAGATAGTTGATCGGCGAGGTGTCCGCACGGGTTTTGCCCGCAAAAAGATAGCAGCGGTACTTCGCTCTGGTCAGCGCCACATAGAGCAGCCGAAGACTCTCCGCCAGCGACTCCTTTCCGGCCAGAGAACGATGGCGCTCAATATCGGAAGAGCCGAAATCCTTCACGAGCTGCCTCTGCTCATTGTGGAACATCACCACATCGCCTTTGTGGGTTGCAACGCCCCAAAGAAATGGGCAAAAAACCACCGGATACTCAAGCCCCTTGCTGACATGGATGGTAACAATCTTCACCGCAGCCTCATCCGTTTCAAGGCGAATCTGGTGCTCTTCCTGCTCCTCCTCAGCCCCGAGCCGTTCGCTGAACCAGGCAATCAGCCCCTCCATGCCGACTCCCCGCTCATGCTCCTCCCCGTGGAGCAGCTCAAAACAGTGCAGGATATTGGTAAGCCGCCGTTCTCCATCAGGATAACCAAGCAGACGCCCGCGAATCTCCTCCTTGGCCATCAGTTCACGGCTCATCACCATACAGCCGCGCTGAAGCCAAAGCTCATGGTAACGGCGGAACGACCTGAGGCACTCCGTCCACAACTCCTCATCATCAAGCAACATGGCAATATCGTTGCCTGACCTGCCGAGAAGATCAGTCACCAGCGCCGCCCGTACCTTCGGTTCATTCGACGGATCGCCAAGAGCGGAGAGCAGGATGCGCACCTCTTCGGCCTCCCGCGTTGCAAAAATGCTTCTGTCGCTCCGCATCACGCCCGCGATACCGCGTGCACTCATGGCGTTGAGCACTATGGCCGCCTGCCGATGGGTGCGCACAATCACCGCAATGTCGCCAGCGGTGAGGGGTTTGCCACCGACAAGGGTTTCACCATCCTGCAGGAGACGCACAATTTCACCAGCCACCGCTTTGGAGGCAAAAGCGCCAGCATCTTCAACCGTCCATAAGCCGCTCTTTTCATCACCGGAGTCCATGAACCAGAGCTGCATCGGCACACTTTCGCTCAACTCACCGCTCTCACTCGGCTCACCACAGGCACTCGCATCGCGATTACCCGCCACAAGCGGATGATAGAGAATTTCATCATAAAGAAAAGGGTGCCTCGTATTGTCGAACAGGGTGTTGAAGGCATCGAGCAACGGCGGAGATGAGCGCCAGTTCTCTGTCAGGGTAAAACGACACTCCTCACGCACCTCCCGGGCCGCCTGCATGTAGGCGAATATATCGGCCCCACGAAAGCTGTAGATCGCCTGTTTTGGGTCGCCGATAAGAAAAAGCGGCAAATCAGAGCCTGCATAGATGGTTCTGAAAATCTGATACTGCACCGGATCGGTATCCTGAAACTCGTCAATCAGCGCCGCCCGATACTTGGCACGAAGCAGCCCGGCGAGTATCGCCCCGCCGCCATCGGAGAGAAGCGCACGATAAAGATCTTCGAGCAGATCGTCGAAAAAGCGAACATTGGTCGCCCGCTTGCGTTGCGGCAGGCTCTTTCGGTAAAATCGAACCAGCTCAGCCTTGAGGGCAAGAAAGCGGCTCTGCACCGCATCGTTTACCCGCTGGCAGCTCGCGAAGAGAGGGTGATGCTGCGGCGTGTTTTTCAACTTCGTCCCTTCGCTGATAGCGCTGGCAGTAAACTTTTTAAAGTCAGCAAAAAGGTCATAAGGGTTGCCACCAGCCACAAAAGCATCCATCTCGGCAAAGAGCGGCTCAAGCAGGTCAGCCCGGTAAGTCTCCTGCGATCGCTTCAGCCCCTTGTCTGTTGTCAAGAGCTCCGTAATGCTCTTGCGTTCATGCTGCCAAAGAGCGCATGTCTCCGCATAAGCAGCGCTGCACTCCTTGTCGAGCGTTCGTATCTCCTCGTCGCTGAAGTCGGGGATAACCTTCACCCCGGTACCAGCATGAAGATTTTTCAAAAGTGATATGAATGTTTCTGGCGAGTGACGGCTCCTCAGGGTATACCCAAGTAGCGGCGCAGGCTCACGGAAAAAGTGCATTCTCCAGAAATCCTCCACAATGTCGCGAAGCAGCCCGGTCTGGTCAGTCACCAACTCGGTATCGTAAAGCGAACCACTCTCAAAAGCGTTATCCTGCAATGCCCGCAGGCAGAAACCGTGAATGGTGAAAATCGAGGCTGTATCAAAGGCCCCGAGAGCCCGCTCAAGGAGATCGCGCACCCTCTTCATGCCGTTTTGAGAGGCCTTTTCGTGCAGCTCTTCGAGAAATGCGTCTTTTGTCTCAGCACATTCCATCACCTCAAGCGCCTCGCGGATACGAGTGCGGATTCTCGAACGCAGCTCCTGCGTCGCCGCCTCGGTGTAGGTCACCACAAGAATCTGCTCCGGCAACAGCTCCTGCTCCACCAGCAGCCGCAGATAGAGCGACGCGATGGCGTAGGTCTTCCCCGTCCCGGCACTTGCCTCGATGAGGTTAGTGCCAGAGAGTGGGACAATGATGTGGTTCAGTTGCTGCATTATGGCTTTTCCTCGGCAGGCTGGATGATGGATTGAAACGGGAATGTTGTGAGGAGATCAGCCAGCGACGATATCAAGACTTTTAACGTTTAGCAAAACGGCTTAACGTCCGATGTTTTTATTTCGGAAATATATTTCTTTAACACATTCTGCTACGACCTTCAAGTCATAGTGACTCCCTAAAGCTGTTTATCCCTTGTGGTGCTGCCGTCCATGTGCTGTGAGGCTTTACCAGGATTCACTGCTCGTTCAATTGCCAACCGCATGAAGCGTTGATAAGGAATGCCAACGCGTTTTGCATTAATGCGCACAGCGTCTAACAACTCTTCAGGTAGACGGAGACTGATTGACGTATCCTTGCGTTTCAATTCAAAGCGCACCGGAACCATGCCTGAAAAATCATACTCGCTCAGGTCGGCGGTCTCTACGAAAGCTTCGGCTTCGTCGTCAGTCTTGAAATCAGGGAATCTCTTTTTCATGAGCTTTTATCTCTTTTGTGTGCATATAACGCGCACTAATTGGTCTGATCAGGAGCGTTTCGCCTTTGTTCCTCAACGTAAAAACGATAAACAAATAACGCTTTTTGATTGTCCGCCCTACAGCACGGAATCTCTGTTCTTTACTCGAATGGAGAACGTCCGGGGCCAATAACGGTGTGCCTAAAAACAGGCTTTCGATTTCATCAATCGAAACCCCATGCTTTTGACATTTAGCGCTATTACCGCTGTCCCACTCGAATCCATCAAATTTCATTTGTTCTCAATAAGAAAAACATATCATTTTGCATATACAAATGCAACTCTTAATTCATCAAGTTCCTCTGTTTATCAGTCTCGTCAAAAACTGACAATCCAGAAAAATCGGAGCAAGGCGGCTCTGTTCCGGCAACAGCTCCTGCTCCACCAACAGCCGCAGATAGAGCGACGCAATGGCGTAGGTCTTCCCCGTTGCGACGCTTGCCTCAATGAGGTTGGTGCCGGAGAGTACGAAAGTGATGTGGCTCAGTTGCTACATTATGGCTTTTCCTCGGCAAGCTGGATGATCGGTTGAAACGGAAATACGGTGAGGAAATCAGCCATAAAGCGGAGAGTATGGGGCAACCTCCTCCCGTCGCTGCTCTTCAGGTTGTTCTCTCTTCAGTATAAAATCTGGTTCAAACTCCTGCAAAGAGGCTTCGAGCATTATCCACGATGTATCAATCGGCAACAGTAACACACCATTACCAAAATGTTTGATCATAACATCCTTGCCTTTGAACCGGTACTCCTTAGGTAAGGACGGCCTGACTCCGACCGGATGGAAAAATGCGTGCTGTATCCATACTCCCCCCTTGTACTTTTAAAATACATAATCTCCAATGATAACTATCTTTTATAGTGAACGCAAGAGGGAAATCTCAATTGAAACTGAAGGATCCAAAAATTTGGATGATTCTTTTTTTCCTGTGTTATCAGCGCTATCTTTCATGCAGATAAAAATTATCGAGGCATGACCAGGCAGAATAAAGTACCCGACAAAAGCCCATATTCACTTATAAATTATATTTCAGAAGTAAAAAATCAATAAAATCATGAACACAGAACTACAAAACATTATTGAGCAGATTGAGGCCGGGCAATTCAAAGAGGCCTATAACGCCCTGAAGATGATGAGAAAAGATCCCACACTGTCAGAAGAGATTTTGGAAGTTGTTGAAATTGCCAGCATTGAAATCGGAGTAACCGAAAAGCGCTTACAGTTAGAGCCTCAAGGTGGTTTTTATGCGAAAAGTGCCGTTTTGAGGCTGCAGGGAGCATTAGGCGATCCAGAGGCGGCTGAACGATTGAGCATTTTAAAGGAACAGATGAACCTTGTTATAGATGCACAAGTCAATAGCAGAAATTGACAATCAGGTTAGTCAGTATACCTTGAGCATCAACTGGAAACGAACAAACATTATCACACTGACATAAGTTTAGTACGGGTCGGCAACGGTGGTAACGGTTGCCGTCCACATCTCAGGTGCCAGTATGCCCAAGAGCGCACATCAAAAACACCAGGTGGAGCATGTTCCAAAACCTCACTGAATTCGTCATTACCCACAATGCCTTGCAGCGCCTTTAAATCATCAGGAGTACCAAAAGTCATGACATGCGCCAGAAAATGTACTGGATCAGCAAGTTCTTCTTCCGGTGTCTTGAACCACACGACCCGGCGTGCCACATTTAAAATGTCTGGCGTCATGGGTAAAGGCTTCATGATGTCGTTCCGTTTTCGTCTGCCCGCCTGGCGTAAGGTGGTTTCAAGTGTATTGATGATAATTCGTTTTATCATCAATAAATATCGCCATTCTACTCTACATTCCCAAATACCGATAATAACACGCCCGAGAAAAGCACTAAACCTTATCTACAGGGTGCTTGCAGCTTCAATTGCATCCCGTTCATGCTCTATCTCCAAACAAAGTCCTTCCTCCGTCAGCAGCACCGGGGCATGTCCAAAATGATATTTTGCTCAGGATCAGCCACTATCTGTCAATGACATTGAACGTATCACGTGCATTTCTTTCTGTGTTCGCTCTAAAATCAGCAAAGCTTGTCTGCATGTTGTGATACAGATCAAATCCATTCCCTATAATATAAAGCTTCATACTCATCCCCGCCCCCCCACAATCTCCATCAGCTTCCCAAAATCAGTAACAACATCATACCGTACCCTGTCCCGCTCAACCCGCTCATTGATCTCCTCAAAGAACTTCCGCGCACACTCAATTTTCGTGGCCTCAATGGCTCGCAGCTCCATGCTCGACATTGAACCCTTGGTCTCAGCCACAAAGTAGATGTGCTTGACTGCACCCTCTTTAAAAGAGATGGCCCAGTCCGGATTGTAGTCGCCTACCGGTGTGGGAATGAGAAACCCACGAGGCAGTTTCGCATAGACAACAACCTCAGTGCTGGTATCAAGCTCGTGCACAAAAGCTTTTTCAATGTTCGAGTCGGTGACCACATAATCGTAGATGTGGTTCTTCAGCTTTTCACTTGCTTTTGAGAAGTCTTGCTTGCTTTGGCCAGTGGTAAAGATGTCAATATCGTGCCGGTCGGCAATTTCGTCGTAGCTCAACCGTTCAATAATAATCGTCGCCTTTTGCTCTTTGATCAGGCGAGTTGCTTCAGAAATAAAATGTTCCGGGTTCTCACTGAACTTCTTGAACACAACGGGGTGGATACCACCGAGAATTTCAGCAATGCTCTTGCGGGTGAGATCTGTGTTACCGGCAAGCTTGCCCAAAAGGTCGTACTTGACCATTGAGTGAATGAAAACCTTATTGCTCTCAACCGTAGTCTCCTCAAGCTTGAAACTCTCGCCACTCTGGAGCTGGCTATCGGTAATCTGCTCTATTTGACTTCCGGCGTGGATGGTGTACGAGAGCGGGCTGACCCGCAGCTCCTTGTCCAAAGTACGGATACAATTGCTAACCAGTTCCGTCGAGTCAAACTCCACCCGGTAGATTGCCTTGTGGTTGATACGGTTCCAAAGCTCCTTGAACTCTCTTTTGTTGAAGTTGTCGTTCAGTGGATTGACCTTTGGCTTGCGGTCATCTCCCACATGGGGCAATTGAGACTCACTGAAAACACTGTCGATCAGCTTGTAAATCTGCTCGGCCTGTGGAGCAAGGTCTGGAGGTAGCGGAACCAAAGTGCCATCAGCCTTCGCTGTGTGATAAGCCGGAGCTATGCTGTCCGCGTCGTCGGTGTAATCGTTTTTGAGCAGGTATTTGTAGATTTGCTTCGCCATCATCGGATTGATTTCCAACGGCCCCGATTCGGTCTGGATGATTTTTCCTGTAAAATAGGCCTCATCGGCTTTTCTCGGACGGGCAGAGAGAGAATTGCTGATCTCCTTTTGCAGGTTGGTTACAAACTCTTTATAGCTTTCGCTGGCAACCACCGTCAACACATTAATATCGTGCACGGTTGCCGGATGGTCCATTCTGTCACCATTCTGGTTAACGGAGAGCCGTAATCCACGACCAACCTCCTGACGACGGGAAATGGTGTTATCACTGTGCTTCAACATGCAGATAACAAAGACATTCGGATTGTCCCACCCTTCACGCAGCGCTGAATGCGAAAAGATGAACCTGACCGGCTCTTCAAATGAGAGCAGCCGTTCCTTTTTTTTCAGGATCAGGTCATAAGCATCAACATCATCTGAGATCGCTGTTTTAGTTCCGGTCTCTTCATCTTTAACAAGCTTGGTCTCAGGATTAACCTGTCGCTTGTTTTTGTCAATGGAGAAATATCCCTCATGTACCTTATCAGGCATATCTCTTTCAAGATATTTCCGATAAGGCACATTGTCCAAAGCCAGTTCGCCGAGATACTCGGCCCTGAGCAGCTCGTATTCCTCCTCGAAAATGCGTGCATATTCGCCCTTTTCATCGGCTTGGCTGTAGTCACGGTACTTCGCCACCTCATCGATGAAAAAGAGCGAAAGCACCTTGATACCTTGAGTATAAAGTAGCTTCTCTTTATCAAGATGGGCCTTGATGGTCTCCCTGATCTGAATGCGGCGGATGGTCGATTCGTTGACATCCCCGGTCGCTTCACCAGCGCTCAAGAGATGGCCATTACTGAATTCAACGGTATCGGTATGGGCATTGATTTCTGAAATAACAAAGCCTCGATACTGATCCAGCTCACCAGATTCCACAAACAGGTCTCGCCCCTTTTCAAGCCGTTTCACGACCCGCTTGATCCCGTTGCCTTGTCTCACCTCCATCTCGATACGAGCCAACGGCGCACTTCTCGATATTTCGATAGACTCCAGATAGAGATAGGCATTCGTACCCGCAAGACCCTTTACCGTTATGCCACGAACCGTTATCTTTTTGACCAGCTTCTGGTTATAGGCATCCAGTGCATCGAGCCGGTGAACCTTGTTATGATTGATACGATGGGTGGCAGAGTAACGCAAAATCAACAGTGGTTTGAAATCCTGCAAAGACTCGACTGTCTTGTCGCCTCCCATTTTTTGGGGTTCATCAAGAATGAGAATAGGACGATTTGCGCTGATTACTTCAATAGGCTTACGAGACTTGAAATCATCAAGACCTACCAGTTCAGTTACGCCACGAGCATTCTTTTTGGGAGTACCATAAATACGCCTTGCATCAGACCCTTTTGCATTGAACGCCTGAATATTGATGATCATGACATTGATGCTCGCGTCAGACGAAAAGCTTTCAATCTGATGCAACTGCTTTGAGTTGTAGATGAAGAATCGAACTTTTTTGCCGAAGCTTTCGGTAAAATGGTCAGCCGTAATCTCCAGCGATTTATAGACACCTTCACGAATGGCAATACTCGGCACCACCACAATAAACTTGCTCCACCCATAGAGCTTGTTCAGCTCAAAGATGGTCTTGATATAACAGTACGTTTTGCCCGTGCCGGTCTCCATTTCGACATCAAGGTTTACCCTGCACTTTGCGCTCGAAATCAGGGTATCAGACAACGGAAGGTTCTGGCGCTGCTGAACGTCGCGCATGTTCTCCTTCAATTGAGAGTCGGACAAGCTGAGATCAGCATTTTTAAAGCCGGTGAATTCCAATGGCATAGGTGCCTTGCCAGGATCGATGGTATAGGTCGTTTGAGAGGTATTGACCTGCCCTGCAAAACAGTCAACAACGGAGTCAACCGCGTTGGTTTGATAGGGCTGGACTTTAAACTTGAATTTCATTTGGCTCGTCATATTCATATAAATACCTCAAGAGAAACTTGGATCACTGTTGTTGGCAACTCATTTTATGACAGATAGTTATTGAGAATACGCCAAGTCCTCTCAACACTTGGAAGATATTGCCGTAATGTTTTTGCATCCAGCAAACCGAGAAGCTCAAAGGATTTTTTCCCTTTTTCATATTGAGAGGGACAGTTTCGTGTTGCATGTTTAAGGATGTCAAACAGCTCTTTCCGGTTCTTGCTTTCCAGATTATTCAGTG
>Ga0194037_1000058_pt1 | contig 76359 bp, 79 predicted proteins | sample JunL306m_MetaG_FD_148653 | JGI IMG/M metagenome (GOLD analysis project Ga0194037, IMG submission 148653) | Anoxic zone freshwater microbial communities from boreal shield lake in IISD Experimental Lakes Area, Ontario, Canada - Jun2016-L304-6m | ecosystem: Environmental > Aquatic > Freshwater >...
GAAGTGATTGCCGCGGCCAAGGTGAGGAATATCCCAATGTTTTTCACGGGAACACGTCACTTTTCCCACGCATAATCGCGATTAGTATTGAGGCATGAGCGCACAAATACTTGATGGAAAAGCCCTGGCGACAAAAATTAAGACGCAACTTGCTGCAGATGTCGTTGAGTTAAAGAAATTGGGCCGTACACCAGGACTAGGTACGGTCCTTGTTGGTGATGACCCGGGGTCTCATTCCTATGTCGGCGGAAAACATCGTGATTGTCACGAGGTTGGTATCAACTCCATTCGGGTTGATCTTCCTGAGAGCGCATCCGAAACTGACGTACTCGCTGCAATCGCTGACTTGAATGCATCGAAAGAATGCACGGGATATATCGTGCAGTTACCGTTGCCACGCGGAATCAATTCACAACGCGTGTTAGAGGCTATCGATCCCGATAAAGATGCTGACGGCCTTCACCCATTAAATCTTGGTCGTTTAGTAAGTGGCGAGAGAGCGCCCCTTCCGTGCACTCCTCACGGGATCGTTGAATTATTGCGTCATTACAATGTGCCTATCGATGGCGCAGAGATCACCGTTATCGGTCGCGGGCTTACCGTTGGTCGGCCACTGGGTTTATTGCTCACACGCAAGAGCGAAAATGCCACTGTCACATTGACTCATACCGGCACACGTGATCTCCTGCGTCATACAAAGAACGCCGACATCATCGTCGCTGCTATTGGCAAAGCCCATTTCCTTACCGCGGCGATGATCAAGTCTGGCGCTGCGATTGTTGATGTTGGCATTTCTCGAACCGATGCTGGGTTACTTGGCGATGTTCACCCAGATGTCATGAACGTTGCCGCTTATGTTGCGCCAATGCCTGGGGGAGTCGGACCAATGACTCGTGCCATGCTCATTAAAAATGTTGTGGATGCATGTCGCTAACTCCATTTTCTCTCGCAAGCTATGCCGTAATTGGGCTAGGGCTGGTGTTGGGCATTTTTGGAGTAGTTCGAGGCGGATCCGTGCTCATTGCGGCAGGGTGTGCTGCGATTGCCATTTCTCAACGAAATGAGCGCATGATTGGTCGATTTCTTCCGCTCACTATGGCCGTGGCGCTCTTCGCCTTGGCAATAGCACTTCCTCGCGGGCGGTAGAATTATCTTGACGTCAAGAGAGTTTTCCTAGACAAAAACCAGACGGAAGGCAGTGAAGGTTATGGCAGGCAAAGTCACGGTAGTCGGAGCAGGTTTTTATGGATCAACAACCGCTCTGCGATTGGCCGAATACAATGTTTTCGACACAGTGGTACTCACAGATATTGTTGAAGGCAAACCAGAAGGTATCGCGTTAGATATTAATCAATCGCGCTCCATCGAAGGTTTTGAATCTAAGGTTGTTGGCGCAACAACAACTCCTGAAGGCGCTGGATATGAAGCCACGGCTAATTCAGATGTTGTCGTCATTACAGCGGGCCTTCCTCGCAAACCTGGTATGAGCCGCATGGATCTCATTGGAGTAAATGCAGGAATTGTTCGAGGGGTTGCTGAAAATATTGCCAAGCACAGCCCCAATGCAGTCATTATTGTGGTTTCTAATCCGCTGGATGAAATGACCGCCCTGGCTCAACTTGCCACTGGTTTCCCTCATCATCGCGTTATGGGGCAAGCGGGAATGCTCGATACAGCACGCTTCACAAATTTCGTTGCAGAAAAACTTGGGGTTGCTGTTGGATCGGTGAAGACTTTGACCCTTGGCTCCCATGGAGACACCATGGTGCCAGTTCCAAGTCGTTGCACTGTTGACGGTGTACCACTTTCGCAGAAGCTTTCTGCCGAAGAAATCGATGAACTAGTTACCCGCACTCGAAATGGTGGCGCAGAAATTGTTGCCTTGCTGAAAACCGGCTCGGCTTACTACGCACCATCGGCTGCTGCAGCGCGTATGGCAAAAGCTGTGATCGAAGATGCCGGAAACGTGATGCCAGTGTGTGCATGGGTTGATGGTGAGTACGGAATTTCCGGTGTGTACCTTGGTGTAGAAGCTCAGGTAGGACGTTCAGGAATCGTAAAAGTTGTTGAGACCGATCTTTCAGCTACCGAATTAGCTGAACTTAAAGTAGCCGCTGAGGCTGTTCGTACAAAACAAGCAGACGTACAAAGCCTTTAGGCTTTAGGAGCGGAGAAGAAATGAACAAGATTAAAGTCGTAGGAACCGTAGTAGAACTAGACGGCGATGAAATGACACGCATTATCTGGCAGTTCATCAAGGAACAATTGATTTTGCCTTACTTGGATATCAATCTTGAGTATTACGACCTAGGGATGGAACACCGTGATGCAACCAATGATCAGGTGACCATTGATTCTGCACATGCAATTCAAAAACATGGAGTCGGCGTCAAGTGCGCAACAATCACTCCAGATGAAGCTCGCGTTGAAGAGTTTGGTCTCAAGAAGATGTGGAAATCTCCCAATGGAACTGTCCGCAATATTCTTGGCGGAGTAATTTTCCGTGAGCCAATCATCATCAGCAATGTGCCTCGTTTGGTTCCACACTGGACTAAGCCCATCGTTATTGGCCGTCATGCTTTTGGTGATCAGTACAAGGCAACTGATTTCTTGGTTCCAAGTGCAGGAACTTTGACTATGACATTTACGCCTGAAGATAAGTCAGCACCGATTGAATTTGAAGTGTATAAATTCCCAGGTTCTGGTGTCGCGATGGGTATGTACAACTTGGATGAGTCCATTCGCGACTTCGCTCGCGCATCGCTCAACTACGGTATTTTGCGTAAGTACCCGGTATATCTTTCGACCAAGAACACGATTCTCAAAGCCTACGATGGTCGATTCAAAGATATTTTTGAAGAGATTTACCAAACTGAGTTCAAAGCTGAATTTGATAAATTGGGAATCACCTACGAACATCGCCTCATCGATGACATGGTCGCTACGGCTTTGAAGTGGGACGGTGGCTACGTTTGGGCTTGTAAGAATTATGACGGTGACGTGCAGTCCGACACGATCGCACAGGGGTATGGATCACTTGGTTTAATGACAAGTGTTTTGATGACTCCAGATGGAAAGATTGTTGAAGCTGAGGCCGCTCACGGGACGGTGACACGTCACTTCCGCGAACATCAGAAAGGTCGACCAACATCGACAAATCCAATCGCATCCATCTTTGCTTGGACACGTGGCTTGTTACATCGAGCAAAGTTGGATAACACCCCAGAACTAGCAAGGTTTGCTGAAACCTTAGAGCGAGTCTGCATCGAAACTGTTGAATCAGGGAAAATGACGAAGGATTTAGCCCTCCTTATTTCACCGGATGCACCATGGCAGACAACCCAGGATTTCTTGGCTTCCATTGATGAAAATCTGCGTAAAGCAATGGCTTAACTGGAAAGAAGAAGTAGAAGAAGTAATAGAAAAGCCCCCAGTCATAGTGACTGGGGGCTTTTCTATTACTCATTACTTAAGACGCTCTCCAGTTGTTGCATCGAAGAAGTGGATGGCAGAAGGAATCGCTGAGACAGTAACAGTAGTTCCTGGCTTAGGCGGATTCTTAGGATCCCAACGAAGAATTACTTGTGCGCCTTCATCTGTTGAGTGAGCAAACTTCACAGAAGCATCTGCTGGCTTACCGTAAACAAATGCATCTGCACCAAGTTCTTCAACAACCTCAACGACGACATCAAATCCAGCCGAAGATGGCGCGAAGCCTTCTGGACGAATACCGATGGTGACTGAATTTCCAGCACTGGCAGGGGCTGCAACAGAAAGGCCGCCGAGCTTTGCTTGTCCACCAGAAACTGGTGCAACCAACAAGTTCATGGCAGGTGATCCGATGAAGCCAGCAACGAAAGCATTAGCTGGATTGTCATAGAGATTGCGTGGAGTATCCACTTGTTGCAGCAGACCATCTTTGAGAACCGCAACGCGATCTCCCATAGTCATAGCCTCAACTTGATCGTGTGTTACATAAACTGTTGTGATGCCAAGGCGACGCTGAAGCGCCGCGATCTGCGTACGAGTTGCAACACGCAACTTCGCATCTAAGTTGGACAACGGCTCGTCCATAAGAAATACCTGTGGCTCGCGAACAATTGCGCGACCCATTGCAACGCGCTGGCGTTGACCACCAGATAGCGCTTTTGGCTTTCGCTCTAGGTATGGCTCAAGATCAAGCAACTTTGCCGCTTCAAGGACGCGACGTTCACGTTCTTCTTTTGGAGTTCCAGCAATTTTAAGAGCGAAACCCATATTTTCTGCAACAGTCATATGGGGGTAGAGCGCATAAGACTGGAAAACCATCGCAATATCGCGATCCTTTGGTGCGATATTTGTAACGTCGCGATCTCCAATAAGGATGCGACCGTTATCGATTTCTTCAAGCCCGGCCAACATGCGAAGTGATGTTGACTTTCCGCAACCTGAAGGTCCGACCAGTACGAGAAACTCCCCGTCATTAACAACGAGATCAAGTTTGTCGACTGCGGGAGCGGTAGTGCCTGGATAAATTCGTGTTGCCTTATCAAATACAACTGATGCCATGCGAGATTTCTCCTTCTCCGGGCAGGTACGTGCCCGACGGTCCGTTGGATGAAGGTCATTTAAGGCAGTTGCCCCAAATGCGTTGCCAGGAGGCTACGGCATAAGAGCGCCACAAGGGAAGTTCCTGGCTATATCCTTATACGTATGTCACCTGACCCCACGGGGCGTTCTTTCGGAGCGCTTCTCACGGATATTGGAGTCGTTGCCGCGCTAATCCTGCTTGCTGCCCTCTTTGTTGCGGCAGAAATTGCTTTGATTTCCCTCCGAGATAGCCAAGTTCGCCAAATGGCCACGCGCGGTCGTCGCGGCGCCAGGGTGGCAGCCCTCTCAGAAAACCCCAATCGCTTTCTCGCTGCTGCCCAAGTCGGCGTAACTGTGTGCGGTTTTCTTTCGGCAGCGTTGGGAGCGGAACGTATAGGCACCTACGTTGAACCGTGGCTTGAAGGATTGGGTTTCTCGCGCGGTTGGAGCAATGCACTCTCCTTGGTCGGACTTACTTTGATCATCGCTTATTTCTCATTAGTTTTTGGAGAGTTAGTACCTAAGCGTTTGGCACTTTTTCGAACCGAAGCGATTGCACTGGCAGCGGCACCGATCATCGATGTTTTGGCCATGATCTTCCGGCCTGTTATTTGGCTCCTGTCACACTCCACCAATTTTGTCGTCCGTATTTTTGGGATAGATCCAGCAGAGCAACGGACACAAATGTCTGAAGAAGAGTTGCTCGATCTCGTGACGGGCCACTCGGCTCTGACGGCAGAAGAGCGCGAGATTGTTGAAGAAGTTTTTAATGCATCAGAGCGACAAGTACATGAAGTCATGGTGCCACGCACTGAAGTTGATTTTCTGGATGGTTCGCTCACTATCGCAAAAGCGATAACGCAAGCGGTAGAGCGAGCACATTCTCGATACCCCGTTGTTCGAGGTTCCAGTGATGAAGTTATTGGATTTATACATGTGCGCGACCTTCTTGAAACTTCGATGGGGGCCACAACGGGAAATGGCGGAAAGATCCAAGAACTTGTTCGACCTGTCATGTTCCTGCCTGGCACGAAAGGGGTCTTGCCAGCTCTCACGGAAATGCGCAATCAACGTCAACATTTGGCCATCGTTCTGGATGAATATGGCGGCACCGATGGAATCATCACGATGGAGGATCTCGTTGAATGCCTCATTGGTGAAATCCGTGACGAGTACGACTCCCATGAAGTGGACGTCGAAGAAGAGGCGCGAACAGGTGACTTTGAAATTGACGGACTGATTTCCATCGAGGATCTGAGGGATGAGGCAGGTATAGAAATTCCTGAAGGTCCTTACGAGACCGTCAGCGGCTTTGTCATGCATTTCTTAGGTCGAATCCCTCGCGAACATGATGTTGTCAGTATCGATGGAATTCGAATCACCGTGCTTTCCATGGAGGGAAAACGCGCGGGACGAATATTGATCGCCCGTGTCCAGTAATTCATGCGAGAATTGACTCTATGACTCGCAAACGCGTTCTTTCGGGAATTCAGCCCACTGCCGATTCCTTTCACCTGGGCAACTATCTCGGTGCGGTGAAGCAATGGGTTCAATTGCAAGAAGATCACGATGTCTTCTTTTTCATTGCCGATCTTCATGCACTCACAATTGAGACAGATCCAGCACTCTTGCGCAAAAGATCTCTGCTCTCTGCCGCCCAATTGATTGCGTCGGGAGTAGATCCTCAAAAGTGCACGCTATTTTTGCAATCGCATGTTTCCCAACACAATCAATTGGGATGGATTATGGAATGCCTAGCGGGATTTGGCGAAGCAAGTCGTATGACCCAATTTAAAGATAAGTCTCAAAAAACAGGAACAGATCGCACTGCCGTTGGGTTATTCACATACCCCATGCTTCAAGCAGCGGATATTTTGTTATACCAAGCAGATCGTGTTCCCGTGGGTGAGGATCAACGCCAACATATCGAACTCACCAGAGATCTCGCGGGACGATTTAATTCTCGATACGGGCAAACTTTTCAGATTCCCGAACCACACATTTTAAAAAGTGGCGCAAAGATTAACGATCTGCAAGATCCAACATCCAAAATGAGCAAGTCAGCCGCTTCAATGCAGGGCGTCATTGAAATTATGGATACTGCCGAAATTAATGCAAAGAAGATTAAGAGTTCTATGACCGATGCCGGGCGCGAAATTCGATTCGATCAAACGGAAAAGCCGGGTATAAGCAATCTCTTGACTATTCATTCGGCACTGTCGGGAAGTTCGATTGCTGATATCGAAAAGGAATTTGAAAACAAAGGCTACGGAGACTTCAAAGGTGCCGTCGCTGAAATCGTAGTGGAGTACCTACGACCTATCCGCGCCAAGGCAGTTGAGTTGCTAGAAGATGAAACTGCATTGGTGAAGATATTGCATGAAGGAGCAGAGAAAGCTCGAGTAGTAGCAGAGAAAACATTGGCACTGACATATAAGAATCTCGGCTTAGTCCAATGAGGTTGCGAAGTTTTAGCGCACTGGTTGCCATAGTGGCCGCCGTAGCCGCGTTAACACTTCCAGTCACTGCGCCTGCTCTTGCTGCACCTGTCCTTCATATTGGAATCGCCTATGACACCGGCGGGGTGGGGGACCATTCCATAAACGACGCCGCAGCGGCAGCTGTTATCGCCGTTCAAAAGAAATTTTCTGTGATGGTAGATGCGACCGTAACTATCGGCACCGATGCTGATCGCGAATCTCGTATCCGAGCCCTCGTTGCCAAAGGATGCGATCCAGTTGTCGTTGTCGGTAGCGGATATGCAACGACGATTAAGAAAGTTTCCCTTGATTTTCCCGACCACAAATTTGCCATACTTAATGATGCAAGCGTGGATTCACTCAATGTTGCAGCCCTTGTCTTTTCAGAAAGTCAGGGGGGATATCTTGCGGGAGTAGCTGGCGCCTTGGTCTCGAAAAAGCAAAGACTTGGGCTGATCGCAGGTTTGGGGCAAAGCCCAGATTATGAAAATGGTTTCTTGGCAGGGGCGAAGGCGACCAATAAGAAGATTGTCGTAGATACTAAATATGTCGGAGGCGATGGTGGTGCGATTGCATCGGCGCTCATCAACTCCGGAAGCGATGTTCTTTTCCTCACAACTTCGGGTTCCGATGCCTCCGTATTTAGCGCAGTTGTGAGCGCCAATAAGGCGGGAAAATCCGTGGGTCTCATCGGAGTTGAGCCCGATCAGTACCTCACTCTTACTGCCGAGGCGCGCAAATATATTCTCGCCTCTGTTGTGAAGAGATTTGATAGAGCACTTATTGATTTCATTACGCAAGCAAGTGCTGATCGCATGCTCACTGATGTCATTAATTCTGAACTCGGAGTCTATGGGCGCAGATATGGAATTGCTGAGAACGCGATAGGGCTATCCCTCTGGTCCCCGACTCTCGCAAAATTCGCTAAATCGATAAATATTGCCGCAGTAAAAGCATCAAAACTTTCTACCTTGGGTTGAGTGTTTACCTAGAAGTTACCTCCCACGCCCAAATCATTTGTCACTTTTATTCCTCTTTTACGCTCAAACATACTAGGCTCGCCTCAAATCACCCCATGAAAAGCATGGGCCCCCCGGGAGGAATAACTTGAGAAAATCATTGCGTCTAGTCGCACTCGCTGCGGCTACAACACTCGCAGTTGGCTTCATTTCAGTGCCAAGTGCCAGTGCAGCGACAAAGGTAAAAGTTGGTCTTGCGTACGACATCGGCGGCCGCGGCGACAAGTCATTCAATGACTCAGCTGCAGCAGGCCTTATTCGTGCAGAGAAGACCCTAGGCGTAACAGCCAAAGAAGTAACTGTCACTGTTGGTAGCGATCAAGAGCGCGAAGCAAAGCTTCGTCTTCTTGCTAAGGCTGGATACAACCCAATTATTGCTGTTGGCTACTTGTACTCAGGTCCATTGAAGAAGGTTGCAATGGATTACCCAAATGTTCAATTCGGAATTGTTGATGATGCATCTATTGATTTGCTCAATGTTGCTTCACTGGTTTTCGCAGCTAACGAAGGTTCATACCTTGCAGGCGTTGCTGCAGCACTCGCATCAAAGAACGGCAAGATCGGTTATGTCGGCGGAGTTCGCATTCCTTTGCTTCAAGCATTTGAAGCAGGATTTGTTGCTGGCGTAAAGGCCACAAAGAAATCAGCAACTGTTGACGTGAAGTACGTCTCAGAGCCACCTGACTTCTCTGGCTTTAGCGATCCTGCAAAGATGAAAGTTATTGTTAAGGGAATGATCGACAAGGGTACTGATGTTGTTTACTCAGCAGCCGGTGGATCTGGTGCAGGAAACTTTGCTGCAGCAACTGATGCAGCAGCAGCAGGTAAGAAAGTTTGGGCTATCGGAGTTGACTCTGATCAGTACCTAACTGCTTCAGCTGCAGAGAAGAAGATCACGCTGACATCTGCTGTAAAGCGCGTTGATAACGCTGTTTACGACGTTATTGCAGCTTCAGTTCGTGGAAGCTCTGTCAACGATGTTCTTGATGCCAAGGCTGGCATCTACGGTCGTTTGTACAACCTTGCTAAGGGCGGCGTTGGCGTCTCCTACTCAGGTGGATACATCACCAAGTACAAGGCACAAATCGATGCAGCATCGAAGGCAATCATCTCCGGCAAGATCAAGGTTCCAACTGCTCCTTGATTCTCTGTCCTAGATAAGAAGTAAAAGAGCAACTGAGTTAGGTAGTAGCGCTCGGGTCCAATGAGGAGTTAAATCTCCTCATTGGACCAGAGCGTTTTTTAATCAGTGAAATTTTTCTCAACGAAGAGGAGATTTGGTAGCGTGGCTGTTGTCGTCGAGTTGAGGAACATTAGTAAGCGATTCCCTGGTGTCGTGGCGAACAGGGATGTCTCCATGAAGGTTGAAGGTGGTTCAGTCCACGCCCTAGTTGGAGAAAACGGTGCAGGAAAATCCACCGTCATGAAAATTCTTTATGGAATGCAGCACCCTGACAGTGGTGAGATTTTAGTCAATGGCCAAGCTATCTCCTTTAAGAAACCTGCAGATGCAATTGCGGCAGGTATTGGCATGGTGCACCAACACTTTATGTTGGCCGACAATTTTACGGTTTTAGAGAATGTGATTTTGGGATACGAACCCACAAAAGGCGCGGTGATTGATCGCGATCTTGCCCGCAAGAAGATTCTGGAAATGTCCAATGCCTATGGACTAGAAGTAGACCCCGATGTGCTCGTTGAAGAGCTAGGTGTGGGCCAACGCCAGAGAGTCGAAATTCTTAAGGTGCTTTACCGTGGCGCAAAGATCCTCATTTTTGATGAGCCAACTGCAGTGCTCGTTCCACAAGAAGTGGACGAACTCTTCGCAGCACTTCATGGCTTGCGCGCTGATGGCATGACGGTAATTTTCATCTCTCACAAGTTGGATGAAGTTCTTCGCGTAGCAGATGATGTCACCGTGGTACGCGCAGGGAGCACTGTTGCTGAAGTAAAGTCCAGCGATACAACTCCACGCATGTTGGCTGAACTCATGGTGGGTAGCGAGCTTCCCTCTCCTGAAACCACGGGCTCAACCCGACAAGATCTTGTGACACTTTCACTCAAGAATGTGACCGTACCTTCCTCATCCGGTGCCAGAGATGTTGTTAGCGAGGTGAGTTTCGAACTTCATGCCGGTGAAATCATTGGTATTGCTGGCGTTGAAGGCAATGGACAGAGCGAACTCATTGAGGCAATTATTGGCCTTCGAAATTCGACAGGTTCAATCTCCTTTCGGAGCGAATCAGTTGAGCATCTCTCTGTTTCAGAGCGCCGCGATCTCGGAATTGGATTCATTCCCGAAGATAGGCAGCGCCAAGCACTTTTGATGGCAAGCCCTTTGTGGGAGAACCGAATTTTGGGTCATCAACGAAGTAAACCCGTCATGAATGGTTTTGTTATCGACAAGAAGGCAACCATCGCGGACACGGTTTCTATCATGGCCGAGTACGACGTCCGAGCACCTGGACCAGATACTCCCGCGATGGCGCTCTCTGGCGGAAATCAACAAAAATTCATTGTGGGACGAGAAATGCGCGGGGAGCCATTGCTTTTGTTGGCGGCGCACCCTACACGCGGAGTTGACGTGGGGGCGCAAGCAGCAATTTGGAACGAACTACGTTCGGCTCGCGAAAAAGGGATGGCCATCGTCATGGTGAGTGCAGATTTGGAAGAACTCATCGGAATGTCAGATCGCCTATTAGTCATGCTTCGCGGTGAAGTGACTGCCGAATTAGATCCAAAGACAACGACGCCGGAGCTTCTGGGTTCAGCAATGACGGGTGCAAAATGAAAAAAATATTAACTTCGCGGATCTCTCTTGCACTTGCCGCGCCGCTTTTTGCTGCGATCTTCGGACTCGGAGTTTCAAGTTTGGCAGTGTTGGCAACACACAAATCTCCATGGGAAGCATTTAGTCTCATGTGGAGTTACGGCATTGAGTCAGCATCGCTCATGGCTGCGGTCAACCTTGCAACGGCCTATTTCATTGCCGCAGTTGCAATCGCGCTTACTTTCCGTGCGGGACTTTTCAATATCGGTGTTGAAGGCCAATTGCGCTTAGGGGCTCTTGTCTCGGCCTACTTCGGTGCGATGTTTACCTTGCCACCCGTGCTGCACGTTATGGCCATTATGTTGATCGCCATGCTTGTTGGTGGATCGTGGGCAGCAATAGCTGCGTATATGAAAGTAAAGCGCGGAGTGAGTGAAGTTATTTCCACCATCATGCTCAACAGTATTTCTGGCGGATTGGCTGCATATTTACTTTCCAAGCATTTCACAGTGCGAATTCCTGGAAGCAATGATTTGAGTACAAAGATCTTGCCCAAGAGTGGTCAGTTCCCTGACTTAATGCCCTTGCTTAACAAAATTGGAATTAAGAATCAACCAGGTGGTGGCGTTTACGGAATGCTCTTCGTTGCCATCGCACTTGGGATTGGATTCTGGTTCCTGACAAATAGAACCCGCTTTGGTTTTGAACTTCGTGCCAGTGGCGCCAATCCGATTGCGGCGCGTGTAAGTGGTGTAAACGCCAAGAAAATGACCGTCATTGCATTGGTAGGAAGTGGTGCCATTGCAGGGCTCGCTGGCTTGCCAACAGTCTTGGGCGATACACACGCATACAATCTTGGTTTCAGATCAGGAATTGGATTCTCAGCAATTGCAATCGCGCTACTTGGGCGAAACTCTGCTGTGGGCATGGCAATAAGTGCCCTGCTCTTTGGATTCTTGGAAGTTGCCTCACAAACATTAGACCTCATCAATATCGCACCGGAGACCTACATCATCATGCAAGGATCTATTTTGCTCAGCGCAGTTGTTGCCTATGAGGTAGTTCGAAGATTCCAACTTACGCTGCACAGTGAAGCGTTAGCAAAGGTGGGCGACAAATGAAATCAGTACTCACTAGAGCGAAAAACTTAGTTGGCGTTCGCAAGATTTTGGTTTTAATGACAGGCGTTGTTTTCGTGCTCTCGATACTTAGAGTTATTACTGGTGCCTCTGACTTAACAAGTATCGGCACTGCAAGTGCTGCACTCTTGCTTTCGGTTCCTATTGTGCTTGCTGCACTTGGAGGTCTCTTCTCCGAGCGCGCCGGAGTGGTAAATATTGGTCTCGAAGGAATGATGATCCTGGGTGCATGGGGCGGCGGGTTCTTTGGAGTGAAGTTTGGACCTTGGGCTGGCCTTGCAGGATCCATATTCTGCGGCCTCTTGGGCGCCGGTATACATGCACTAGCCACGATCACTTTTGGTGTTGACCATGTTGTCTCGGGTGTTGCCATCAACATTATCGCTGCCGGCCTCGCTCGTTATCTTTCAACAATCTTGTACAAAGGAGGATCATGGCTTGGCCCATCACAGTCTCCTGATGTGAAAACTATTTCCTTAAATGGGCTTCCGGTTTTATCTGGCGGAGAATTCTTTGGGTGGAAGAGTCCGGACCTTTTAACAAAATTAGGAAGTAAAAACTGGTTCTTGATATCAGATTTTGCCAATGTTTTAAGAGGGCTCACTGGAGATCTTTCCTATGTGACACTCTTTGCGATTCTCTTGGTTCCTATTTCATATTTCATTTTGTGGAGAACAGCATTTGGCCTTCGTCTTCGTAGCGCGGGCGAAGCCCCCGTTGCGGCTGAGTCACTCGGAGTCAATGTTTACGCCATGAAATATGCTGGAGTTTTGATTTCAGGAGCCCTTGCTGGTCTCGGTGGTGGTTTCTTGGCTCTAGTTGCGTCCAACCATTACCAAGAAAACCAAACAGGTGGTCGCGGTTTTATCGGTCTTGCTGCCATGCTCTTTGGTAACTGGCGTCCAGGTGGATTGTTGGCAGGTGCTGGTCTCTTTGGCTTTGCAGATGCGCTGCAGCTGCGTGATGCTTCGGCTATTCATGCCCTGTTGCTTTTGATCGTACTAGCGCTGCTCTTCCTATCCTTTCGTGACTTCCGTAAGTCGCGCAGGATTCCGGCTGTTATCAATCTAGTAATTGCTGGATTCTTTGCCTGGTTCTTTATGACCTATAAGGAGTTACCAGGGCAGTTGGTCACCATGACGCCATACCTTGCGACACTGATAGTTCTATCCATGGCTTCGCAAAAACTTCGAGCACCGGCGGCCGATGGAATTCCATACCGCCGAGGCGGATTGAAATAGGAGTAATACATGCTTAATCCCAATTGGGAAGAGTTGCATGCTGCTGCGATCGCAATCAGCAAAAGCGCTTATGTTCCGTATTCAAAATTCCCAGTGGGTGTTGCTGGCCTCGTGAGCGATGGGCGCATTGTTTCTGGCTGCAACGTGGAAAATGCTAGTTACGGCTTAGGACTGTGTGCCGAATGCGGCATGGTCTCATCCCTTGCTGCAACAGGTGGCGGTCGTTTAGTTGCCGTTCTTTGCGTTGATGGCAAAGGTGATTATTTAGCGCCGTGTGGTCGATGCCGCCAGTTGCTCTTCGAACACGGTGGACCCGAGCTTGTCTTGATGACTCCAGATGGCCCGATGAAAATGTCGGCGATGTTGCCTTGGGCATTTGGTCCCGATGATCTTGATCGCAACGAACGATAAATGAGCGCCGTCGAATCATTCTCTGCAGTAGAAATCATTGCCGCAAAACGTGATCGCAATGTTTTAACGGATCCCCAAATCGATTGGGTCATTGACGCCTACACACGCGGTGTTGTTGCTGATGAACAAATGTCTGCACTCTTGATGGCGATCCTTCTCAACGGCATGGGGTCTCACGAAATTGCACGATGGACCGATGCCATGATCAATAGCGGCGAACGCATGAATTGGTCGGCGCTAGATCGACCCACTGTCGATAAGCATTCAACAGGGGGAGTGGGCGACAAAATTACTTTGCCACTTGCACCTCTCGTTGCTGCTTGTGGAGGCGCAGTTCCACAGCTTTCGGGCCGTGGGTTGGGTCATACCGGCGGCACGCTCGATAAGTTGGAATCCATCCCAGGGTGGCGCGCATCGATTTCTAATGAAGAAATGCTGGCAGTCTTACAAAAGTGTGGCGCTGTTATCTGCGCTGCAGGTGCGGGACTTGCTCCAGCAGATAAAAAACTTTATGCGCTACGTGATGTCACCGCCACTGTTGAAGCGATTCCTTTGATTGCATCCTCGATCATGAGCAAGAAGATTGCTGAAGGAACGAGCGCCCTTATTCTGGATGTTAAAACTGGCGTCGGTGCATTTATGGCTGACCCAGAGCGCGCCAAAGAATTAGCGAGAACGATGGTAGATCTGGGCAAACGTGCCGGTGTAAATACGCGCGCACTTGTTACAGCAATGGATGTTCCACTGGGATTGACTGCCGGTAACGCACTTGAAGTTCGTGAATCTGTTGAAGTTCTTGCTGGTGGTGGGCCCAATGACATCGTTGAACTGACTCTCATTCTTGCCAGAGAAATGTTGGATGCGGCCGGAATATCCGGTAAAGATCCAGAGAAGGCGCTGAAGGATGGAAGCGCCATGGATGTATGGCGAACCATGATTAGCGCGCAAGGTGGCAATCCCGATGCACCCCTACCCGTAGCACGAGAACAATTAGTAGTAAGCGCACCGAGCTCCGGGACGATGCTTTCGATGGATGCAATGAAAGTTGGCGTCGCTGTATGGAGATTGGGGGCAGGACGCTCTCGTCAAGGAGAACAAGTGCAAGCGGGGGCTGGTATCGAGATTCATTGCAAGCCAGGTGAAGTCATAACCGCTGGATCTCCAATATTCACCTTACATACAGATACTCCAGAGCGTTTTGCACGTGCGCAAGAGATTTTGAGCGATAGCGTAATTATTGGTCAATTACCTCAAGGCGGTAAGGTGGATCGCATGCCATTAATTCTCGAACGTATCGAAGGGTAGAAGCGCTATCGTGAGTATGAAAATTATCCCTACTAAGGATCAGATCAAGCGAATTCCAAAAGTTCTCTTGCATGATCACTTGGATGGCGGACTGCGTCCTCAGACCATTATCGATATTGCTCAAGAAATTGGTTACACCCTGCTTCCTACAACGGATGCTGCTGAATTGGCTACATGGTTTCGCGAATCTTGCGATTCTGGATCTCTTGTCCGCTACCTTGAAACTTTCTCTCACACCATTGCCGTTATGCAGACTCGCGAAGGAATCACACGCGTAGCGCGCGAATGTGCACTAGATCTTGCACGAGATGGCGTTGTCTACGCTGAAGTACGTGGTGCGCCCGAACTCTTCACCGAGCAAGGACTCACTCTTTCCGATGTTATTGATGCAACATTGGCGGGCTACCGCCTCGGTGAATCCGATGCAAAGGCGGAAGGTTTCACTATCCAGGTCCAGGCACTCCTTTGTGGAATGCGCCAGAACAAGCGCTCTGATGAGGTGGCAGAACTTGTCGTGAAGTATCGCGACAAAGGCGTTGTTGGATTTGATATTGCTGGACCTGAGGATGGTTTTCCACCAAGTGATCAACAAGAAGCTTTTGATTATTTACGTCATGAAAATGCTCACTTCACGATTCACGCAGGCGAGGCATACGGACTTCCTTCTATTTGGGAAGCCATTCAATTATGTGGCGCAGAGCGTTTAGGACACGGCGTTCGCATCATCGACGACATCGATATGAGTGGACCCGAACCTAAGTTGGGTTTGCTTGCATCCTACGTTCGTGATCGACGCATCCCTTTGGAGCTTTGCCCGACATCTAATTTACAAACGGGCGCTGCGAAAAACATCGGCGAACATCCAATCGGGGTCCTCGCGAAATTACGTTTTCGCGTCACACTCAACACGGATAATCGCCTCATGAGTCAAACTTCGATGTCTTTTGAAATGGAAGAGGTGGTCAAGGCATTTAATTGGGACCTTGCAGAATTGCAAAGAGTCACGATTAATGCGATGAAGAGCGCCTTTATTCCCTACCCTCAACGTTTGGAAATTATTGAGTCGATCATTAAGCCAGGCTATGCATCGATTGCGGCTGAGTAATTGATCGATTTTTCGGATCCACAATTCCTCATTGATCCATACCCTGCGCTCAAAGAGCTACGAGCTCATGGCAAACCTGTGTGGCACGAGGGCCTACAACTCTTCCTGGCGCCCAATCACGAACATGCCAATGCAGTCTTTCGTACAAAGACTTTGGGTCGTATCTTCAAAGAACGTACACCTGAGTTTGAATGGGAAGTTTTCAACTGGCTCCACTCCGATTCTCTTCTTGATAGCGAACCGCCCAAGCACACACGCTTGCGCTCACTTGTTGCCAAGGCTTTTAATCGCCAAAAAATTGAAGGATTGCGCCCAGATATTGAACGGCTCACTCAAGAACTCATTGAGGATATTTCCATCAAGGTCAATGATGGAAAAACCTTTGATCTGATCGCTGACTTCGCAGAACCCCTACCTGTGAAGGTAATTGCGGCGCTCCTGGGCTTTCCTGCCTCTGATGAACACTTGCTTCGCCCTTGGTCACAATCCATTGTCAAGATGTATGAGGTTTCACCATCCCTTGCTCATCAAGAAGAGGCAAAGACTGCGGCGCGAGAGTTCGCCGATTATGTGCGGGGATTAATGCTGGAGCGAAAAGTGAACCCTGGTAGTGACCTCATCAGCGATCTAGCGGCTGTGGAGGAGGGTGGCGAAAAACTCAATGCCCAAGAACTTGTAGCGACGTGCGTATTGCTTCTCAATGCCGGCCACGAAGCAAGTGTAAATGCATTCGGAAATGGAATGGTCGCTGCACTTCGCCGCCCAGATCAAGCAGAACTCTTGCGGAGCAAATCTCGCGACATCGCAGAAACCGCAGTGGAAGAATTCTTACGCTTTGATGCTCCACTTCACCTCTTTGAGCGAACCGCAACGCAAATCACTGAACTTGGCGGGGTCACTATTGAACCTGGCCAAAAAATTGCGGCTCTAATCGGATCAGCTAATCGTGATGCCGATGTATTTGACCGCCCGGATGAAATGGACTTACTACGCGATCCAAACCCACATATTGGTTTTGGCGCGGGTATTCACTTTTGTTTAGGTGGCCCATTAGCGCGCTTAGAGATGGGCATTTCATTGCCTGCGCTCTGTGAGCGTTTCCCAAATATGGAATTAGCCAGCGAACCGATTCGCAGGCCGACTTTCGTATTACGTGGGTATGAAAGCGTGGAGATACAGGCGTGAGCGCGCCGTTAGCTGTCAGACTTCGCCCTTCAACCCTCCAAGAAATTCTTGGTCAGCAACACCTCCTGCAAACTGGTTCGCCGCTGGAGCGATTAATTCAGGGTCAAGAAAAACACATCACCAGTGTTCTGCTTTATGGTCCACCAGGTAGCGGTAAAACAACCCTTGCCAAGATGATCGCGAATTCTGGTTCTCGCACCTTTGTTGAACTTTCAGCGGTGAGTTCTGGAGTTGCTCAAGTTCGCGAAGTACTCACGCAGGCCCAAGAGAGACTAGAGCAAGAAAATAAAGAGACAGTCCTGTTCATTGACGAGGTGCATCGTTTTTCCAAAGCCCAACAAGATGCTTTGTTGCCAGGGGTTGAGAACAGGTGGGTGACGCTAGTTGCCGCAACAACAGAGAACCCTTCCTTCTCCATAATTTCTCCACTGCTTTCGCGTTCCATTGTGCTTACTCTTCGGCGAATTTCTGATGACGATATCGAAACGCTTATTAATCGCGCACTTACCGATCTCCGCGGCCTCAATAACGAGGTCACGATTTCAGCGCAAGCATCTGATTCATTAGTCAGGCTCGCAGCAGGTGATGCCCGCCGAGCACTAACCTATCTTGAAGCAGCAGCAGGTGCTTCAAATGGCCAAATCACTTCGGAAGTACTAAGCCGAGCAGTAGATCGTGTCATCGAAAACTATGACAGAGGCGGTGACAATCATTACGACGTCGCAAGTGCATTCATTAAAAGCATTCGTGGCTCAGATGTAGACGCAGCTCTTCATTATTTGGCTCGCATGTTGGAAGCGGGGGAGGATCCACGCTTTATTGCTCGCCGTGTGATGATCAGCGCCAGTGAAGATGTCGGAATGGCCGATCCGGGGGCTTTAGGGCTAGCCGTTGCCGCTGCTCAAGCGGTTGCACTCGTTGGAATGCCAGAAGCGCGAATCATTCTCGCCGAAGCGGTCACCTATCTTGCCTGTGCACCGAAATCCAATGCTGCCTACCTTGGGATTGAATCCGCTATCGCAGATCTTCATGCCGGCAAAGGTGGACCTGTACCTGCTCCATTGCGCGATCCTAATTCAGGTTCTCTTCGCGATAAGAAGGAAAGCGCAGTACGCGAATCATCTGCTTATATCTACCCGCACGACGAGGCTCTGGGTGTTGCTCAGCAACAGTATTTACCCGATGCATTGGTTGGTAGGGAGTATTACCACCCTACGGTTCACGGTTATGAAGCGCGAGTAAAAACTGCGCTAGAACAAATCCGTAAGATGCTCAAAGGTAATTAGTTGAATTACCGGGTGGATCGATAAATCGATTGTGCCGCAAGTGGAACGAATTCCGACCAGGTTATCCCATAGAGTTTATTGAAGCTCGTAAGAAAGTCTCCACTCGTTGCCACCTCACCCATAAGGCCAACCAAGGATGAGGGCCCCTTGAATGCAACGAGCATTTCTTGAATTTTGGCTCCAACTCCATACACGACGGCAGTGCTGTAGTTATAAGAGTTTGTCCACGCATCCCCATTTGCGGGGACTGTGGTGGCATCTAGAAAATCAGAAAAGTACTGTGCGTTGTACTGAGTGAGTTCATTATTCTTTGAAATGAGTAGATACTTCTTTTCATCATAATTATCTAGTTGAAGGTTTTCGACGAATCGACCACCACCCTCGATCCACCAGCGAGGCATCGTCCAGACCTTAAATTGTGAGTTGGAGAACTGCCTTTGTTGAACAGTATGGAAAAATTCGTGGGCTTCCAACGCTCCAGAGGTCACGTACTGGCTCGGAACACCCGTGTATTTAAGTGCGACAATCGCCGTTCCATCCGTGGCTGTTTTAGGACCATCATCTGAATTCATGTACTCGGGCCGTGGAATCAACTCCATCATCTTGTTTATGGCCCAATCGTGATCGCTCGAGGAGTAATAAAATAGATCAATGTTGGAAGGCAGATTTGAACCAAAGAACAGTTTTTGCACATTGTGAACCGCAAGAAAATCACTAGGAGCCGTGTCTTGTGAATGAGGACCTAGAAAAAGGGCAATCTTTGAATTGTCGATACCAGCAGTACGAAGCGTTCCTAGGCTTGCCCTGAACGCCAACGATGATATATCCGAAAACCTTGCAGCAACTTGATGTAAGTCGGTAAGAGATTGAAGTGTAACTTTTACACCGTTACTCCACACCAATTTCTTTCCAGACTTAATGCATGTGAATTTATATCCAGCAGTTATTAAACTTTGGTTGAGTTTAGGACACGTTGCTCCTGTCTTAACGGCTGCGGAGGCGGGGGGAAGCAAGAGGGTTCCCAAGACAGGCAAAGTTAGAAGAGCTATTAACCTTCTACGCATAAGGATAGTTTAGATTCAAAAGCTCCATGCTCCAATATCCCATTTCCTTCAATGATGGTGATAGGACGTTTCCCGAAGAAGATTTCTCAGCCGTTGGTCAAGAAATCAAATCTGCCTACACGCCGATGGGGTGCCAGACGGTCTTCGCTTCCAAGAACGCGGTGATTCGCTCTGGCGTTGCAACGGAGGTAAAGGAGGAAATTCGTTTCAAGTTATCGGCCCCCGCAACGCGAAGTGCAGGTTGAGATTTCGCGGCAATTCCTGAAATATCCATGGCGTTGATATCCATGTGTGAGGCCATCCAAGGTGCAAGTTCATCTTTGAAACCCGTAAGAATATTGCACACACCTGCTGGAAGATCGCTGGTGGCAAGTACTTCCGAGAAGGAAATTGCAGGAAGTGGTGCGCTCTGGCTTGCCACAAGCACTGCGCTATTTCCTGAAACTAATACGGGTGCTAGGGAATCGATAAGTCCAAGTAGAGATGGTTTTTCTGGGGCAAGAATTCCGACAACTCCCATTGGCTCAGGAATTGTGAAGTTGTAATACGGACCAGCAACAGGGTTGGTGGCTCCAAATACTGATGCGATCTTGTCTGCCCAGCCCGCATACCAAACCCAACGATCGATACTGGTGCCCACTTGAAGTTTGGCTTGGGCAGGTGTGACTTTCTCTAGGAGGCAAATTTCTTCAACGAATTGGGCAGTACGACCCTCAAGTACTTCTGCGATTCGATAAAGGATTTGTCCGCGGTTATAAGCGGTTGCCTTAGCCCAACCGGGTTGAGCAGCACGTGCTGCAACTACCGCGTCACGTAAATCTTTTCGAGAAGCCTGAGAAGGATTTGCAATAAAAGTTGTACCAGACTTCACTTCATATACTCTTCCGGATTCACTGCGGGGAAATTGTCCATTGATAAAGAGTTTGTAAGTTTTCATAACATCAATGCGCGGAGTTTTTGCTGTAGCCACTTTTTACTTACCAGCCTTTCCACTTGCAAGATATGCCGAGAGGCCATGACGACCACCTTCGCGGCCCCATCCTGATTCTTTGTATCCGCCAAAGGGGCTCGTTGGGTCAAATTTATTAAAGGTGTTTGCCCAGATAACTCCCGCTTGTAAGTGCTTACTGGCCCAGAGAATTCGCGAACCTTTCTCGCTCCAAATGCCTGCCGATAAGCCGAAGGGGGTGTTATTCGCCTTCTCTATAGCCTCAGCAGGAGTGCGGAAGGTCAAAATGGAAAGGACTGGGCCGAAGATTTCTTCACGTGCGATGCGGTGGGCTTGGGTGACTCCAGAGAAAATAGTTGGGGCAAACCAGAAACCTTTATCGGGCAAAGCGCAGTTGGGGCTCCAGATTTCTGCGCCTTCTGCAACCCCAGAAGCCGCTAGTTCTTTAATCTTTGATAGTTGCTCGCCTGAATTTATGGCACCTAAGTCTGTGTTCTTGTCCATAGGGTCACCGACGCGAATTTGGGACATGCGATGCTTGAGTTTTTCAATGACCTCATCATGAATGCCTTCTTGAATAAGCAAACGCGAACCTGCGCAGCAGACGTGCCCTTGATTAAAGAAGATACCGTTAACAATTCCCTCAACTGCTTCATCAATCGCAGCATCTTCAAAGACGATGTTGGCGCCTTTGCCACCGAGTTCTAGGGTGACACTCTTGCCAGAGACAGCCACAGAACGAGCGATGATCTTTCCTACTTCGGTGGAACCCGTGAATGCGATCTTGTCGATATCGGGGTGATTAACGATTGCTGCTCCCACTGCGCCATCGCCCGTGACAATATTTACTACGCCGGCAGGTAGCCCGGCTTGTTGGCAGACTTGTGCAAATAGAAGCGCCGTTAGCGAGGTTGATTCAGCAGGTTTAAGAACGACGGTATTTCCTGTTGCAAGAGCGGGCGCAACTTTCCAGGCCAACATAAGAAGTGGAAAATTCCATGGGATGATTTGTCCAACAACGCCATGGGGTTTTGGATTTTCACCGAAACCTGCATATTGCAATTTATCTGCCCATCCAGCGTGATAGAAAAAGTGAGCCGCAGCAAGGGGAACATCCACGTCACGCGATTCTCTGATGGGTTTCCCGTTATCGAGAGTTTCGAGGACGGCAAATTCCCGGGCACGCTCTTGCATAATTCGAGCGATGCGGTAGAGATATTTGGCGCGCTCAGCCGGAGCCATCTTTGACCATACTTTGACATATGCAGTGCGAGCAGCGATCACAGCTTTATTTACATCGGCCACACTCGCTTGAGAGATGGAACTGAGCTTCTTGCCATTTGCAGGGTTAACTGTCGGGAAGTGTTTCTTGCCGTTGATAAATTTGCCGTTGATGAAGAGTCCGTATTCAGGCTCGATTGTTACTACAGCTTGTGATTCAGGAGCGGGGGCGTATTCGAATATGCTCATTTTCTCATCACTCATTTTCAATCGATCGTCACGTAGTTGGGGCTTGCATATCGTCCATCGCGCATCTTCATGCGTTGTTGAAGCAAATCATTAAGTAGCGCGCTTGCTCCGATGCGGAAAAGGGTCGGAGTAAGCCATTCAGGGCCAGCGGTTTCGTTCACGAGAACCAGTTGTTTTATTGCATCTTTGGTATTGCGGATTCCACCAGCTGGCTTCACGCCAATGCGCGTGCCCGTCATTCCGTAGAAGTCACGAACGGCTTCGAGCATGACCAGTACTACGGGGGCAGTAGCCGCTGGAGCCACCTTGCCTGTTGATGTTTTAATGAAGTCTGCGCCAGCCAGCATTGCTAAATATGAGGCTTTACGAACATTGTCATAAGTGACGAGCTCGCCCGTTTCAAGAATTGCTTTAAGATGCGCACGGTCTCCACAGATACCTCTAATTATTTGGATCTCTTCGAAAACTTCTCCAAAACGACCTGATAGAAATGCGCCACGATCTATGACCATATCTATTTCGGCGGCGCCTGAAGAAATGGCATCTTCTGTATCTTGAATTTTGACTGCCATGGAAGCGCGCCCTGATGGAAATGCTGTGGAAACTGCTGCGATAGGTATTTCTTCACCACCGATGGCATCGAGATGTTTTCTCGCGATGCCCACCATGTCGTTGTAGACGCAAATCGCCCCAACATGAGGAACGGTGGAATCGGTGGGGTCTGGTCGCAAACCTTTCGAACAGAGAGCGCGGACTTTGCCAGGAGTATCTGCGCCTTCGAGTGTTGTCAGGTCCACCATGGAGATAGCCAAATCAATGGCAAAGGCTTTACTTGCATTCTTAATACTTCGTGTTGCGAGCATCGCGGCTCGTGCTTCGGCGCCAACTTGGTCTACGCCAGGCAATGTTTTAAGGAAGTTCTTCAGCGAACTTTCACTGCCATCAATGATCGAATATGTTTTCACAGGACACCCGACGTATTCAAAATATCTGCTGTTTCTTCGCGGGATGGATACGAAGACTGAGCGCCTTTGCGAGTAACGCTCAGGGCGGCGCATTCGCATGCTGATTGCATCGCGGGGGAAGAATCCATTCCAGATCCGAGAGCTGCAGCAAGGGTTCCGATAAAGCAATCGCCTGCTCCCGTTGAGTCCACCGCAATAACTCGAGGGGAGGGAACGCGTGAAATCACACCGCTGGAATCCACCATCGCTGCGCCTTCTGCTCCGAGAGTCACAATCACAGATTGGCCCGGACGCAACGAGGCAATGATTTCATCTGAAGTTGGCAATACGTGTTCAGGGTGAATTTGAGAAAATTCAGTTTCGTTTGGGATCAGCCAATCCGTCACGGCAAGAAGTTCTTTGGATAAGGGCTGATAGGGCGCAGGGTTGAGAATCGTGGTGCAGCCGCGGGTTTTAGCAGCAGTAAAAGCCGCCAACGTAATCTCTTGTATTACTTCACATTGCCCGATCACGATCTCTAAATCTGGAATCGAATTAATTGCTTGGGTCGCTTCTTGGATATCGATATCGTGGTTGGCGCCGGGAATAATGAGGATCCGATTTTCTCCGCCGCCATCCACCCAGATATGAGCAACACCTGTTGCCAATGACGAAATCCCTACATAGTCAGTATTGATTCCTTGATCCGCGAAATTTTCAAGAACTGACTTGCCAAAAACATCATCACCGACTCTGCCGACCATGTAGACGGTTGCACCTGCGCGAGCTGCCATGACCGCCTGATTGGCGCCTTTGCCCCCGAATCCAGTTGTAAAGAGATTGCCGATGATCGTCTCACCAGCTGAGGGAAGTACATCTGCGTAGCAGGTCATATCCATTGCTGAACTTCCGACGACTGCAATGACAGGGGGATGAGTGGCTGACATAAGGGGTTCATTCTAATGTCTCCAACGATGACTAGGAAGACGTAATTTCAAAGTAGGCTACCGCCCATGACTCGTACTTCTGTGATTTTGGATGTTGATACCGGCATTGATGATGCATTTGCTTTACTTTTTGCAGCCAGACATCCCAAGATCAATTTACTCGGCGTTACCTGTGTTGATGGCAACACCAATGTGGATCAGGTGATCGCAAATACCCTAAAAGTTCTCGATGCGGCTGGTGCTGGAGATATTCCTGTAGCCCGTGGTGCGGTAAAGCCTTTACTTGGGCAATCCCATTACGCAGAATATGTGCACGGAGCCGATGGCATGGGCGATCTAGGTTTACCAGATTCCACGCGATCCATTGATTCGCGAACGGCGGTAGAACTTATTCGTGACCTCGTAGAGGCTTCCTCTGATCCGGTCACCCTTGTACCGCTGGCACCTCTGACCAACATTGCACTCTTCTTGCGAGCATTTCCAGAGACTGCGAAGAAGGTGGAACGTATCGTATTGATGGGTGGATCAGCTTCTGCGGGAAATGCAACACCGGCCGCAGAATTCAATGTCTGGCACGACCCTGAAGCGGCTGCGATCGTTTTTCAAAGTGGTGTTCCAATCTTGATGTATGGCCTCGATGTCTTTATGCGCCCCGGAGTTACCGCGGAAGAAGCCAAATCATTAGAAGCATCGGCCGATCCATGTGCCCAGTTTTCGGGCGCGCTTATCAGTGCCTTCGTTGAAAGAATTGGCTCTCCAGTGACTCTCGGGGATTATGGGGCAGTGGCAAGTGTCATTGCTCCGGAATTAATCACGACTCAATTCTTTGACGTCGTCGTCGATACATCCGCTGGTCCTGCACGCGGTCAAACTATTGTGGATCGCAGGCCACCGCTGGAATTAGAGATCGAACCGATGCGACTTGAAAGTGGAGCACATGTTGAAGTGACTCTGGATCTTGACGTTGAAGGAATGCGTAATCTTTGGCTGACAACGATTGATCAGCACTGGAAATAAAAATTCCTAAAAAAGTCCATCCTTTAACAAAAGCCCTTGCGCTCTTTGTCGGAATTCGCACGTGTTTTTCGCTCATACTGATAACACTTTCCTCTGTGCGCCATGACTCTGCCTACGCTCCATTCACGCGGTGGGATGCACAGTGGTATCGCAGAATTGCGCAAAATGGTTATGGCTATATCTATCACCATCCTGATGGTCGTTCTCTCAAAGATTATGCATTCTTCCCCGTCTACCCATTTCTTGAACGAGCACTTCATTCGGTCACCACATTAAGTGTGATTAATTCCGGAATATTTGTCAGCGTTATCGCTTCGATATTTGCAGCAGCTGGAATATATAAAATTTCCCGATATCTTTATGGGGATCAGATAGCTTTGATTTCAGTGGCTTTGTGGGCAATCTTGCCTATGGGGGTTGTTCAATGGTTGGCTTATAGCGAATCCCTTTTTAGCGCACTTGCCGTTTGGTCGCTGTATTTCATTCTTCAAAAGAAATTTCTTCGTGCAGCAATTCTTGCCTCGTTCGCAGGTGGAACCAGGCCCGTGGGCTTAGCGGTCGTCACTGCGGTTGTGATTTCACTTCTACTGGAATTTCGACGAGGTTGGTCTTTCAGGTTGATTGGATCACTGCTTATTGCGCCTTTGGGATTGCTCGGTTATATGGAATGGGTGAATATTCAATTAGGCAATAGCGGTGGTTATTTTTCCGTTGCGCAAGGCTGGGGAAATACCTTTGATGGTGGGCTCTCGTTTCTCAAATGGATCATTCACGGTTCTGCGCTACAGGGTTTAGCGATCTCACTTGCGGTGGCTGGTTTGCTGACATTGTTATGGAAGTGCATACGAGATAAACAACCGCTTCCACTGCTTATTTACGTAGGCGCATTTGTATTTATCGCACTCACAACTTCGGGTTACTTCGGATCGAAACCACGCTACTTATTGCCGGCATTTCCATTGCTCTTTCCGATCGCGCGTTTCTTATCTTTGCGTGCTAATAAAAGCATCGTTTATATGCTGGGATTGGTGAGTATTGGAAGCGGGATCTATGGAGCTTTGTGGCTTCTAGGTAGCGGACCTTTATAAAGTTTTTAGACTTTTAGCCACCAGGACAAGTTGTGCATAAGTAACCCCGCCCATACCTTGCACTTGTACTTCAGTTCCATTGAGCAATTTCGTCGGCTTTGTTGAAAAGATTAGGTAACCTCCAACCTTGCCTATATCGGCGGTTGAGCATTTCTTAAATGCTGCAGACTTAGTGGGATCGCAATACACGTGTACCTGGGTCTTTATTTTATTGATAATGATGGAGTCGAGACTCTTGGATAATCCAGGGTTAGAGCATTTATCTCCAGCCATCGTTTCCATAATCTCTACATATTTTATGCCGGTGCCATATTTGGCGTATATCCACTGTTCTTTTCCTGGAGCACAGACAAGCAATTGGAATGCAGTCAGTTTGAGCCCAAGAGTTTGAACAGGCCTACTCACGGCATAAGTCAATCCAGTTTGAGCATCGACAAATTTGTCGCCTGAGCCCATAGCAAAGGCACTTGTTGGTAAAGCAAATACAACAGCAAGGAGGAGTGAGAATACTTTTTTTGCCAAGGACTTTTGGGCAGATCCCTTCATAAAGAGAATGTTGGATACTCGTCCGTAACAAGCAAAATGGCGTAGCCGTAAATGCGGTTCCAGTATTGAGCGGTACGCACTATTCCATCGGCGCAATAGTCCGGAAGTGAGGCATTGAGCAGAATGCTAAACCAGCCTAAAACCAACAGGACGAATGCATAGAGCGTGTATGCGAGTCCCACGATAAATAAAGGGATTGCCATTGCCCATTTAATGAGAGGCAACCAACGATTAAGTGTCCTACCGCCATCAATCTCAGGGTAGGTGATTGAGACTGCCTCGCTTTCTTCGATGGATGGGTAGTCGTCGGTGAGAAGCAAGAAGTAGGCACATATGCGGTTCACCAAAGCAAAAAGAGATTTATTGAAAGTTAAAACCCAACTGGGGTATACGCCACGAAAGACAAGCGCTAACACAACAGGCAGGATCAGAAGACCGTAGCTGGAGGTATTGCGGTTATCCCAGTTATCTACGGTGAATGAGGAGGCAAAGAAGAAAACAGGCGCTACCAAGATGGCGCGAAAGAAAACAGTCTTGCGGTCTCTATTATCAAGTTGGACTTTGAAAGTCGTTTCTATTTGGGTGCTCATAAATCAAAGCCTAATGAAAGCTCTCCGTCGGCGTGGGAGATGGATTTGGACGAGCCCCCTGCGTGAGGGGGCAGAAGGCTCACACGAGCAGAATCACGGGCGAAAATCCCTCAAAAAAAGCCTAGAAAACCCTTGACATGCCCCCAAAGACACGAGTAAAACTAGCAATGCAAACGATGGTACAAAATTGCATCATTATTTGTGCTCGGATATCCCCTTAACCTCTCGGTTTAGAATTGGAGTTTGGAATGCTCAAGCATAAAAACCCATTTATTTCTCGCCGCCGCTCGATCACTGCTACTGCTTCTGTGCTGTCAGTGGTCGTCATGTCGGCTCTTATACCTGGGGTGGTTTCATCCTCCTCGGCTATCGGCAAGCCTGAAGTAGTCACTGTCGGAATTGCGCTCACCCCTCCCAAGATGGTTTTTCTTGCGCCGTTCATTGCAGATGCAGAAGGCTTCTTCGCAAAGCAAAACATTCAGGCGAAATTTGCTCCAATGCCAGATGGTTTGATGACTGAACTTGGAGTCGCCACGGGACAGATCAACTTTGGCTTCAGTTCGGGTACAGACCCAATTTCTACAGCAGCTGAAGGGTCACCGGTCAAGGCCATCTGGTCCTACAGTTCCAAGTTGGACACGGTTTGTATCGGTGCTCCAGGAATTACTTCCCCAACCGATCTCATCGGAAAAGCAGTTGGTAGCACAGGCACTGGTGGTTTTGCATATACCCAGTTGAATTCATGCCTGAGCTCTGCGGGCGTTTCTGTTGATCAAGTTAAGCCTATTAACATGAAGCGCTCGCAATTTGTTGGCGCAATGACTCAAGGTGCCATTAAGGCTGCGGTCTTCCATGTTGACGATGCATACACAGTCCTCCATGCAATCCCAGGAACCACAATCTTGAATAATGAATATGCAACCCAGCCACTGTGGTGGTACGGCGCAGTTTCAGTTCTTGATCGATACGCAAAAATCCACCCTTATCTCATCACACGATTCCTCACAGCAATGGTTCTCACCGATCGCTGGATGGTTGATCCAAAGAATAAGGCGAAAGTTCTTGCATATGGAGTGAAGTTCACTCAAGAAGATCCTGCTGCAGTCGCTGCTGCTTACGACTTCATCATCAAGGGCAAATTGTGGGAGCTAAACGACGGCATGCCTGCCGAATCAGTGAACTTTACAGCGGCCGAAATGGCTCGCTTGGGTGAAATTGATAAGGTACCTGCTTACACAAAGGTTGTTGACGCGACTTACATCAACACCGTTCTGAAGAAATTGGGACGCGTAAAGTAAATACACGATGATCCTTGCCATGGGGCGCAGAGGGGCGCCTCATGGCAAGAATCAAAAAATATTTTCACATAATTTTGGTTTTGAGTTTTGTACAACTAATTCCATTCAAATTGAAACAGAGGTGAAGGCATGGCCGTGCAATTTTTAGTCCACCATGAGTCAGATAACGTTGGCGTCGCCGTTGATGATCTCGAGTCTGGATCGGTCGTTACAGGAAGATATCGTGACCAAGCGGGAGATCTTTCAATCACGTTGACGACTGCTGCACCTTTAGGTCACAAGATTGCCATGAAAGATATTTCAAAAGGCAAAGAAGTTATTGAATATGGAGTAGTCATTGGCCTTGCAACAACAGATATTTCTTTAGGTGAAATTGTTCACGTACATAATATGAAAGGTCAAAGATGGAACTAGTAGCGAAAAGAACTTTCCAGGGATTCCTTCGTCCAGATGGACGTGTAGGAGCACGAAATCACGTAATTATCCTTCCAGTTGATGATATTTCTAACGCAGCTGCCGAAGGCGTGGCCGCTCTCATTCCTGGCGTAATGGCACTTTCGCACCCATATGGTCGAATTCAGTTTGGGCCGGACCTGGATTTGCATTTCTTAACTCTTATTGGCACGGGGCTGAACCCAAATGTTGCAGGTGTAGTTGTCATTGGAATTGAACCTAAGTGGACGGCCAGGGTCGCCGATGCAATTGCCGCCTCAGGTAAACCCGTAGCCTCATTCCACATCGAAGGCACTGGAGATTTGAAAATCATCGGTAAAGCCGCGCGAGCTGCAATGACCATTCTTCAAGATGCCTCAACCTTGCAGCGCCAAACCCTCCCTCTCATTGATTTAGTCGTCAGTGCAAAATGCGGAGAATCAGATACAACCTCAGGACTTGGTTCAAACCCAACAATCGGAAAAGTTGCTGAACGTCTCACCGAAGCCGGTGGTACTTACATGTTTGGTGAAACATCAGAGCTTACGGGCGGGGAAGATATTGTTGCTGCCCGTATTGATGATCCAGCAGACCGTGCAAAGTTTGAGCGACTATTTAGAGAGCACACCGAAGTAATATTGGCGCAACAAGCAGATCTGCTTGGCTCACAGCCCACTGAAGGCAACATTGCCGGCGGCCTCAGCTCAATTGAAGAAAAAGCTCTGGGCAACATTCAAAAGATCGGTAAGGCGCGCGTAGCAGGTGTTCTAGAAATGGGAGAGGCTCCAACAAAGCGCGGATTGCATTTCATGGATACTTCTTCCGCCGCCGCCGAGTCAGTGACTTTGTTTGCTGCAGGGGGTGCAGGCGTCCATTTGTTCACCACTGGTCAAGGAAACATTATTGGAAATCCAATCGTGCCAGTTATCAAGCTCACCGCTAATCGCAAAACAGTTGCGAGTATGGAAGAACATATTGACATCGATGTTTCTGGAACAATTTCTCTGGTTGAAACGTTGGATGAGGCGGGAGAACGAACGATTCAAATGATTCAAGAGACCGCTTCAGGCAGACTAACGAAGGCTGAACTTCTCAATCACAAGGAATTCGTTTTGACTCGTCTTCACCGCACAGCATAAATTCGCCAAAGCTAATACCAAGTAAGAAGGGAGTCGTACATGGATCAGATCGAGACAGACGCTGATGCAGTAATTTCTCCTGGCTCAACCCTGAAGAGACGAAGAAGTTCAATTACACTCCGAGACGTCGCAAATCTCGCAGAAGTTGATCCATCGACTGCTTCAAGGGCACTCAGACAATCGACCAGGCATCTCGTTCATCCGCAGACCGTCGAAAGAGTTTTGGCGGTTGCGGCTGATCTGGGATATCGAGTCAACGCCATGGCTAAAGGATTGAAAGAACAACGGACAATGACCGTTGGGATGATCCTTCCGGATTTAGCAAATCCACTTTTCCCACCGATTGTTCGAGGCATCGAAGATGGATTACGTGAAGCGGGCTATGTCCTCATTGTTTCAAATACAGATAGGGATTCATCTCGCGAGCGAGCGCTAATTGATGTCCTCTTAGATCGACAAGTAGATGGAATGTTGCTTGCAACAGCGGAGCTGGAGTATCCGATTCTGGATGAAATAAGTGAATTGATTCCAACTGTCTTAGTTAATCGAACAACGGCAGATTTTCAAGTATCCACCGTAGCCAGTGATGATCATCAAGGAATGGGTCAGGCAATTCGCCACCTAGTTGATCTAGGTCATAGCAAGATTGCGATGGTTGGCGGATCTCGCAAGACCTCCACTGGTGAGCTGCGATATAAGCACTATCTAAGTTGGATGAAAGATTTCAACTTAGATATTGATCCAAAACGAATCGTCTTTTCAGATTGGGTTACACAGGATCTGGGAGAAAAGGCGTGCCTTGAATTGTTAGAAAAGACTCGAGACTTCACCGCGATAGTGGCCGGCAGCGATCTTGTTGCTTTGGGGTGTTATGCGGCTCTCAGAAAAACTGGATTAAAAGTGCCGGATGATGTTTCCGTCGTGGGATATAACGGAATTAGATTCTGTAATGAATTCTCTCCGCCTTTGACGAGCATTCATGTACCGAAATATGACATTGGATTGCGTGCCGCTTCACTCATTATTGAGGCGATTGAGAAACCAGGTGCACCTGCGGTTTCAGTATTCCTGCCAACCACTCTTCAGGTGCGAACCTCGACAAGAGCTCTATTGGGAAAGAAGTCCGGATGACCGCGCCAAAATTTGTGAAACATAAGGTTGCAATTGTCGGCACTCGGTATTCGGAGTTTTCTATAGAAGAAGAAATCTTGAGGCCTTTAGGCGTAGAGATCGTATTTTCTACCGGGAAGGACAGTGAGACGATCATCGCGGAAGCCGGCGATGCGGAAATAATTTTGGCTGGAGCACCACCAAAATTCAATTCGGAAACACTGGCTCGTATAGGTTGCCGCGGCATCATTCGCTACGGAGTCGGAACAGAATCCGTAGATTTAATTGCGGCGAAGGAACTAGGCATTTGGGTTTCACGAGTTGCTGATTATGGAACAGAAGCTGTGGCCACACATTCTGTTGCTCTGGCATTAACGGCTATGCGACAAATTAGAGAGTCGGACGCAATTGTCAGAAATGGCGGGTGGGGTTTTAATGATTTGCGCCCACTACATTTACCTTCGTCACTCACTGTTGGGGTAGTTGGAGCAGGCCGAATTGGTAGCCATGCGGCCAAGCAATTTCTAGGTTTAGGGTTTAACGTCAAGATGTACGACATCGTGACACCATCCCATCCAGTCGTGGGAGTTCAATTTATAGATTCATTCATGGACCTCTTGCGAACAAGTGACATCATTAGTTTGCATGTTCCAGGTTCTGCTTCAGGAGAACCTTTAATTTCGCACGCTGAATTTGAGGTATTCAAAGCTGGAAGCATTTTGGTGAACACCTCGCGTGGGACTTTAATTGACAGAGAGGCACTTATCCAAGCCTTGTTAGGCAACAAACTTCGGATCGCAGCTTTAGATGTTTTCGATAAAGAACCCATAAGTATTAGTGATTACGATGCAATCAAAGATCGACTTTTATTCACACCACATATGGCTTGGTATACAGAAGAGTCAGAGAGTGATTTGCGTTTTAAGGCTGCTAAGGAGGCATTTCGCCTTCTTTCAGGAGAGCGCCCGCTTGAAGTTGTCGTCGAACCCGCAATCGAGAAAGCGAGAAAGCTCTAATGAATCATCAGTCAATAATGGATTTAGCCAGCCCTGATGTAAGGGCCCTTATCAATAGAAATCCCCTTGCAGTCATTCCAATTGGTAGCACTGAACAACATGGTCCTCATTTGCCCAATGGCACTGATACTTTTATTGCAGAATTGATTGGGCAAGACATAGCGTCAAAACTAGATGGTTTATATGTCCCGTTTGGCCCTTATGGCGTAACACCAATTCATGCCGAACATCCGGGAACTATTTCACTCAAGCGCAGTACATTTGAAGCGCTACTCACGGATATTGTCGAAGAACTTACCTTCATGGGTGTAGAGACTTTCGTGTTCGTTAATTGGCATGAAGGAAACATTCCTTCCATGGATGCGGTGGCATATACCGTGCAAAAAAGATTGGGCATCAACATTGTCACCGCGCAGGCGTGTTACGTAGCTCAGAGGATATATAAGGAGCTAGGAGGAGAACTTACCCATGGTGGAGGAATTGAAACCCTGGGAGTGATGGCTTATGACGCAGACCTCTTGCGAGTGGAGCGCGTAACAACAGCTACGCGTCCTGTCGGGGCAGAAGAATTAGATGAAATGCGTCGATCAAAAGAAGTTTATGGTTTTGTCACAAATGTTGTCGAATTAGCAAATGACGGATGGTACGGAAATCCTCATTGGGCAAAGTTGGATGACGTGTCAACTTTTTCCGAAAAGATTTCAAGTGAAGTAATTACCTTAGTTCAAGCTGCACGAAGAGCTCGAAAGATTGCGCAGTCTCGTTAAAAACAGATAAACCATCAATGATTTATGCCAATTCCAAATGAAACGGAGATGAAATGACTGAGAAGGTACGCTTGGCGAGTGTTGGGCTCGGAAGGTGGGCACGGGTTCAAGCTCGTGGAGCACAAAGAGGCAACGTAATTGAGTTAGTAAGTTGCTATAGCCGAGATGAAGCAAAGCGCACAGCATTTCAAGCAGAATTTAATATTGGTAGGTCAGCTCCTTCTTTTGAAGCGCTTCTCGCAGATGACGAAGTTGAAGGCATTATTCTCACTACTCCTAATGACACGCACAGGGAATTAATCGAACAAGCGTTAAAGGCTGGAAAGCCCGTTTATACAGATAAGCCGATCGCGGCAACCATGGCTGACGCAGTATCCATTTATCAAACTGCGAAAGAGACTCAGGTACCTTTCGCGGTAGGTCACAGCTCAAGAAGGCTTTCGGGCCATCGTCAACAAAAACAATGGATTGATGACGGGACACTTGGACCGGTTTCGCTTGCACAGGCGAACTTTTCTAATGAGCGCGGTCTTGAATTGACGCCTGACACATGGCGATATTACGCAAGCAAAAGTCCTGGAGGTGCTTATATTCAATTAGGAGTGCACCATGCAGACACCCTTCAGTATCTGCTAGGGCCAGTGCGGTCGGTAACAGCGCACGCACGAAAGCTGTACACGAAATCGGAAGTTCCTGATGCAATTATGTCGATCTTGGAATTCGAGTCTGGCGCTCTTGCCTATTTAGGTACTGGTTGGGCTTCTCCTGGTGTCTACACGCTTTCTCTTCAAGGAACACATGCGAACCTATTTTACGATCTCGATTTCTCTCACTGGGATGATGCGCATGAAGTAGATGACTTCAGCACATTACTCTCACAAAAGTATGGAGAATCAAGTCGTAGTGAAGTTAAACTACCGAGAACCGATATGTTCAAAGAACAACTTGAGGAGTTCGCCTTAGCCACAAGAGGCGAAGCCGTTATCGAGGTAGGAGCTGAAGAAGCGTTGAGAGCACTTGCTGTCGTTGAAGCTGCCCTGCTTTCAAATGTTCGCAAGGGTGCTTCTGTTGACATGGCCGAGGTTTTCAATACCTCAGGGGTGGCTCTTAAGTAAATGGGAATATTTCTTGGGAGGAATTCGGAGCTGAAGTTTCTTGCCCTACCGGGGCGCGAATCTGCAAATCCGTTTTCCTCCTTTGATCTTCCAACATCTGCAAATGTCAGCCTTCGAATCGTAAATTTAAGTTTCGATCCAAATCGAAATTCACACGTGCACCCAAGGTCAGTCGAGGTGTCTTATGTTTCCAAAGGCGCTGGAACTCTTTGGATTGCTGGAGAGCGTTTTCGAATTGAAGAAGGAGATTCTTTCCTAATTCCTTTAGGAATCGCTCACGCGACAATACCTGACCAAGGAACTCCTATGCAGCTAATTTGTTTCTTTCCTGTCTCGGATTTTGCTACGAATATCGAGGAGATTGCCGGGAGAGTGTTAGACAAATGAAGATTAGTAAAATCGAATTTGAGGGAATTGAGGCTCTTGCACTTGTCGATGGAGAATATTTTCAGGTTCTTGGTTTCGCTGAGCTGAGCGAATACTTCAGCAAGAGACAAAGTGGAGAAACGCTAGAGGTAAAAGCGAGGGTGCCCTTTGATGCGCGCAAATGCAGGAACCCCTTTGGGGCATCGACTCAGACCTTCTGTATCGGTTTAAACTATAAGGCGCACATTATCGAATCGGGGAAGGCGACTCCAGAAGTGCCAACAATCTTTGGGAAATTTGCCAGTTCCCTTGTTGGTCCGAATGAAGTGATTTCACTTCCGGGTAATTCAAATGAAGTTGATTGGGAAATTGAACTGGGAGTGGTAATTGGTTCTGAATGTGCAAGAGTTACATCAGAGGAAGCATTGCACTATGTAGGTGGATACACCATTGTGAACGATATCTCGATGCGTGATTGGCAGTCTCGCACCAACCAATGGTTTCAGGGTAAGAATTTTCATAAGGCTACCCCTGTCGCCCCTTTGATAAGCACTCCAGATGAAGTAGATCACGCAAAGTCCCTGGATCTGATTTGCTCTTTGAACGGTCAGATTATGCAGCAAGGCAATACTTCAGACCTGCTCTTTGATGTCCCCTACCTCATCTCCTACATCTCTCAATTTACAACGCTTATGCCAGGAGATTTGATACTTACTGGGACTCCCGGGGGAGTAGGTATGTCACAGAATCCGAAGCGTTTTTTGAAGCATGGAGACATCCTCCGATCAGAAATTGAAGGACTCGGCTTCATGGAAAGTAGGTTTGAAAATGCATGATGGGGCACTTTTGTGCATCGTGATAGGCGGAACGACGTTATTTAAAAAAACTGGCTGCAACGATTGGAAAATGCAATGGTGAAGAAAAATATGTCCGATTCAGTTACGGATTCAAATCTCACTCAATCTGGTGGAACTGACCCGGTTGCTATTCGATTAGAAGGCGTTTGTAAGTGGTTTGGTGATTTACTCGTCCTGCGCGAAGTTTCTTTAGAGATCAAGCGAAATGAATTTGTTTGTGTTGTTGGGCCAAGCGGATCAGGAAAGACAACCTTGCTGCGAATGCTCAATGGATTAGCAGAAATCGATGCGGGCACTATCTCGGTTGACGGAAGCATGGTGACTGGACCTCGCAGGGATATGGCGATGGTTTTTCAACAGTTCGACCTCTTTCCCTGGAAGACCATCGAAAAAAATATTTCATTTCCTCTGAATTTGGCGCGATTAGAAAAGGCTGAAATCGCTAAACGCGTAGCTTCAGCGATTGAGTTAGTTGGTCTCCAAGGTTTTGAGAAAAAATATCCGAGTCAGCTCTCTGGTGGCATGAGGCAGCGCGTTGGTTTGGCACGTGCGTTGGTAGTTCGTCCAAACGTATTGTTGCTTGATGAACCTTTTGGTGCCGTAGATGCTCAGACACGAGAAATTTTGCAAGAAGAACTGTTGCGTATCTGGAGTGAACTACGTCAGACCGCGGTCTTTATTACGCACAGTATTGATGAAGCCATCACGTTAGCGGACCGAATTGTTGTCATGAGTGCTCGACCTGGCAAGATCGTGGGCATTTTGGATGTTGATATTCCGAGACCGCGAACTGTAGAAGCGGTTCGCAGACACCCGAAGTATCCGCAACTGCGAGAAGACGTTCGTGCACTCATCGGTTGGAAGGAATAGGAAATGACGAATCAATCAGGAAGTGATAAAGCCGCAGAGTCCTCAAGAATTGAAGTTATCGGTGAGGCGGTTAAAGAGGCGAGAAGACTCGCAGTTCGAAAGTACAAGAGGACTCGAATCATGTTGCGAGTGACCTCATTAGTTGTGATTGCCCTCGCCTGGCAGATATATGGAAGTCATTCCATGGCCATTCTTTTTTCCCCGCTCACTAAGGTTTTCCACGATACATATGGATTGTTTCAGACCGACCAGTTGGGAAGCGCTTTATGGTTTAGTCTCCAGACCTTCGCTTTTGGCTTGGTTGTTGGTTCCTCCATTGGAATTCTGTTAGGTATGTTTCTGGGTTTATTTCGTAATTTTGACGCACTTGTCGGAATCTATGTATTTGCTTTGTATTCCACGCCAATGGTCGCATTGGTTCCGCTGCTCACCATTTGGGTGGGCTTTGGAACTCCAGCCCAGTTCTTAATCACTACCCTCTTTGTGGTTTTCCCAGTAACAATCAGCGTATATAACGGAGTCCGCCATGTGGATAAGGGATTAATGGAAGTTGGTCAATCTTTCTGCGCGACTCGAACTCAGGTTTGGCGACACATCGTTTTACCAAGTGCAGTTCCCTTTATTGTTACTGGAGTCAGCCAAGGTGTTGCCATGGGTATGGTGGGAATGTTCATTGCTGAAATTTCCACCCAACTTAGCGGATTGGGATCCAAACTTACAGCGCAGGCCAATGCGTATCACACCTCTAGGGTCCTAGGAATCATTCTGATTATCATGACGCTCGGTGTTACTTTCAGAACCATTATGAGATTAGTCGAACGCAAAGTTGCTCCATGGTTTGCGCAAGGCTAAAGCATTGAAACGAGGAAGTAGGGCGCTCTGATTAAATCGGGTTTCGCACGTGTAAAGTCGGTTGATCTACTATTCCTCGCTGGAATTGCGACCATGGCCATGTTCGCATTTCTTGTAAATCGAAGGTTTTATTATCTGAGCCCGCTATTTGTTTCCTTAGTGCTTGGACTTATGGTGACAAATGTGCTCGGTTGGCCTTATCAAGCTAAGGGTGCGAGTAATTTTTCAACCAAAAAGCTTCTTAGAACTGGCGTTGCGCTTTTGGGTTTGCAAATAAGTTTGCATACTTTTGCGAAAATTGGAGTCAAAGGTTTCGCCACCTTGCTTGTAATTGTGGTTGCCACTTATGTAGGCGTGAAATGGTTCGCAAGAAAGAGTGGCTTATCGAGTGAACTGTCGATTCTTATAGCAGGTGGATTTGCGATATGTGGAGCCTCGGCAATAGCGGCAATTGGTTCAGCACGCAAAAGTGATACTACCGAGGTTTCGTATGCCGTAGGACTGGTAACACTATGTGGGACGCTTTCAATCTTTGTAATACCACCGCTCGCACATCTCCTTGTGCTTACACATGCCACATCCGGAGCATGGATTGGCGCGGCAGTTCATGACGTGGGTCAAGTAATTGCAACCGCATCGCTCGTGGGAGGCGACACTATGGGGTACGCAATTGTGTCTAAGCTGACCCGGGTAGTTCTACTTGCCCCACTCCTTCTGATCCTAAGTGCGGACAAGGAGAAGAAGGTGGGGGTCACGATCAAATCGCGCTTGGTGAGGGCAGTAAAGATCCCTCCTTTTATCGCTTTCTTTCTGCTCCTTGTGGCTGCTGCCAACTTTGTGCATATCAGCTCCCAGAACATTGGGAACTTTACAAATATTTCCAAATTCTTGATGTCAATGGGACTCTTTTCGATGGCTACTTCAGTTAAGTTTTCGTCCTTAAAAAGTATCGGAAGTAAACCATTGCTTTTTGGTCTCCTCGCATGGGTCTTATGCGGTGGTCTAGATTTGATATTAATACGAGGTGTTGGGATATAACCTCGAGCGCTCGGAAAGTGCGTTCGAAATCTACAAGAAAGGTGGAGGCCAATGTTAGATAGCGACGTTGAGTCTGCGTTTGCTCATTGGGGCCCACGTTTTATCACCCAGGGAATGGATAGCAACGATTTCTCTCGCGTAGGTGCTTCTGTGACTGATTGGAAAAATTGGCTGACAACTTGGACCAAAAATGGTGATATGCATGCGGGACTTGCAACCCAGGCTCAGAGGACAGGACACGGATTAACTGCCGGTAACGCGTGGCTTCAGGCTGCGCTCAATTATCATTTCGCTAAATTTGTTTGGGTTTTGGATATGGACAGAAATCGCGAAGCAACTCAGTTAGCAATCGATGCATTGGCGAATGCTCATCGTTTTCTAGATCCGACTGCAGTGCGACTCGAAATACCTTTTGAAGGTACGAAGCTTGTAGGAAATTTGCGTTTTCCGCTTGGAGTATTGACTCCTCCGCTAGTGATCTTGTTGCCTGGGTTAGATTCCACGAAAGAAGAATTCTTCCACTGGGAGAATAATTTTCTCACAAGAGGACTGGCTACATTTTCAATGGATGGACCTGGGCAAGGCGAAGTTGGTTTCTCTCTACCACTGAGATACGACTATGACGTAGCAACAAGTGCAGTGCTTGACTTTCTCGCCACGAGAACTGATATTAATAGTGAACGCATGGGTATTGCTGGTGTCAGCATGGGTGGGTATTACGCGGCTCGTTCTGCAGCGTGCGATCAGCGGATCAAAGCGGTTGTAACTGTTGGAGGTCCGTACGAAAATGGAAGTAGATTTGATGCACGACCAGAAATCAGCCGTTCTGCATTTATTGCGTATTCACGCAGCGAAAGTCATCTAGAAGCGAAACGGCTTGCTGAAAGGATGAGTCTCGAAGGATTGTTGGGAGATCTAGAACAACCGATGCTAATTATCTTTGGCAAGAAAGATCGACTCGTTCCTTTCGAGCATGCCATCCGCATTGCGAGTGAAGTAAAAAATTCGGAATTGGTTATGTACGAAGAAGGAAATCACGTGTGCAACAATTTGCCTTACCTGTACAAGCCTTTGGCGGGAGATTGGTTAGCTGATCAACTTCGGATCTGATTATCTGACAAAGAATAGAAATTTAATTCCAACTGCAATGAGTAGCACTCCAAATCCCTTGGATATCCAAGTGTCTCCAACTTTTAGACCGACACTGGCACCGACCAACGCCATAATAAAAAGCCCCAACGCCACAGCAAGGGAAACCTTCCAATTGACATCTCCATTTTGGGAGTATTTCCTGAAGGCTAAAAATCCAACTGGAAGTAGCATCGCCCCTAATGACGTACCCACGGCTTTGGATTGCGGGAATTTCAAAAAAGCCATAAGCATAGGGACGATGACAATGCCCCCGCCGATGCCAAACATTCCTGCCAAAAGCCCGGCAGTACCACCAATAATTAGACTGACTAGGATCGTGGTCATTTCTTCCCGTCGCTATATAGACTCGATTAACCGTTATGTATTCAAGAAATACTAGTCTTCTTTATGCGAGTTTACGAGGAAAGTATCGCCAGCAAATCAGGTTTTAGCCCATTTATTGCTATCGCAGAATCATCTCGTGCATTGACGCCGTGCGTCACTACTTCTATGTAGCACTTCACTTTTGCTTCAGTTCCACTTGGACGAATGATGATGCGAATATCTCCATCAAGCCAGAGGCGAATTCCATCGGTAGGTGGAAGTCCATCTTTTGGCTTCATGAGGTCATCGATGGCGATAACCGAACGTCCGGCAATCTGATCGGGGGGATTATTACGCAGAGAGGTAAGCAAGACGGGGATCCGAGAGAGATCGCTGACACGTACCGAAATCTGCTCCGTGCCGTGAAAACCATGGCGTTTCCAAATTTCATTGAGCAAATCAAGGAGAGTTTCATTTTGTTTCGCTAATTCCGTCGCCAGTTGAGCCAACATCAGCGCAGCAGAAATGCCGTCTTTATCGTTTACGGATGCAGAATCAACGCAATAACCAAGAGCTTCTTCATATCCAAAGGTGAGCCCAGGAATCTTCGCTAACCATTTGAACCCAGTCAAAGTTTCACGAAATTCGAGGTTGTAATGTTTAGCAATTTTTTTGAGAAGTGATGATGAGACGATCGAATTGGCCAGAATTCCATTCTTCGTATTTCTTGCGATGTATTCACCAAGAAGGGCGCCAAGTTCATCCCCACGAAGCATTCGCCATCCAGTGACGGGATCATTGACTGCAGCTGCACAACGATCGGCATCAGGATCATTGGCAATAACAAGATCGGCACCAAATGCGCGAGCGGTTTCTAGTGCTAGATCAATGGCACCAGGTTCTTCAGGATTAGGAAAGGCGACGGTAGGGAAATCTGGGTCAGGTTCGGCTTGTGCGTCAACCAGGATGAGCGAGGCAAAGCCGGCAGAGTGAAAAACACGTTGAATGGTTTGGGTTCCAACACCATGCATCGCGGTATAAACAATTTTGAGATCTCCAGGCGCCTTGCACAACTTTGCCGTGCGATGGACGTATTTTTCTACCACTTCATCATCAAGTTGTGTCCAGGAATTGCCTCGGGGTTGCGATTCCAAAGAAGTAATCGCCGCTATTTCCGCCGAAATAAATCCATCAGTGGGGGAGATGATTTGAGATGCTCGGTAATTAATGCCATCAACGGTGGGACCGATATAGACCTTGTAGCCATTGTCCTGAGGTGGGTTATGGCTTGCGGTAACCATGACGCCGACATCCACGCCTAATTCGGTGATAGCGAATGCAAGAACAGGGGTAGGCAGAGGGCGGGGGAGCACAAAAACTTTCATTCCAGCACCGCTCATGATTTGCGCAGTCTCTTGTGTGAAATCTTCAGAACCATGACGTGCATCGCGCCCGATCACAATGCTGGTGAGGCCTCTATCTTTCATATATTTTGCAAGACCAGCAGCGGTGCGTCCCACGACTGCACGATTCATGCACGAAGGTCCAGGACCTATTGGGCCACGCAGTCCAGCAGTCCCAAATTGAAGAAAACCACTAAAACATTTCTTGAGATTTTCTTCGTTCTGTGTTTCAACCCAAGATCGAAGTAGCGCGGCTGTTACAGGATCCGGATCATCAGCAATCCATGCCTCAACTTCGGCCAGCAGTTGTGAATCCATAGTCTTAGAGTAGTTTCGGAATAACGCCTTTGAGAAGTGCGCCCATACGGTCGGCCGCTGCTTTTCCTGCGGCGATAACTTCTTCGTGGTTGAGTTTCTCACCCGTGACTCCGGCCGCCGCATTGGTGACCAGTGAGATACCCAAAACTTCTGCGCCCAGTGCGTGTGCTGCAATTGCCTCCGGAACGGTAGACATTCCAACAAGATCAGCGCCCATCGTGCGCATCATGAGGATTTCTGCTGGGGTTTCATAAGTGGGTCCACGCCAGTGCACATAGACGCCTTCTTGAAGTGAGGAATCTTCGGCTTTAACGATCGCACGAATGCGCTTGCTATAAAGATCTGTGAGGTCAACAAAATTCGCGCCGATAAGCGGACTCGTTGCTGTGAGTGAAATGTGGTCGCGAATTAAAACAGGCTGGCCGACGTGATACTCCTTATTGATACCTCCGCATGCGTTGGTCAGAATAAGAATTTTGCATCCCGCCTTAACTGCCGTGCGAGCACTATGAACCACGGGTTCGATGCCTTTGCCTTCATAAAGATGGGTACGTCCAAGAAAAACGAGGGCATTGATGCTTCCGTGCTCACCGGCAATTGCGTAGGAGCGAATCTTTCCTGAATGACCCTCTACTGCAGGCGGGAAAAATCCTGGCACTTCATGGGCATCGAATTCATGTGCAGGAGTTCCAAGGGCATCAACCGCGCTGACCCATCCTGATCCCATCACGAGTGCGACATCATGTTTGGCAATTCCGGTGCGACGGGCGATATCGGCAGCTGCTAATTCGGCAGCTGCCATCGGGTCTGTGTACAGGTCTTGGATGTTAAAGGAACTCATGCATCAATAATGTCACAGAGCTTGGCTCCGTTTGTCACACTTTCTCCGATAACCGCAGTGAGGTTTGCAATGACGCCCGATTTATGGGCTAAGAGTGCTTGCTCCATCTTCATGGCTTCAAGAACGATGACAAGGTCGCCGACTTCTACGAAATCACCTTCGGCCAGTGCAATTTTGACTACCGTGCCTTGCATGGGGCTAGTGAGTCCATCGCCCGCAACGAGTCCACTCATTCCCGCCTTTGCGCGATGGCGTTTGTGCAGTGGCTCCGGTGCATGCAAACGAATATCAAATCGATGTCCATTTACTTCAGCAACAAGGTGCTCGGATGCAGCCAAGCTTTGCAGTTCAGTCTTGGTTGTTCCGTAATTAGGGATCTCGTTGTTGAATTCATTTTCAATATAACTTGTGTAGACAGTGAAATTTTCTGTGTAGGCCGGGTCTTCCAAAATTGCTCGGTGGAAGGGAAGTGCTGTTGCTAAGCCACCGATCTGAAATTCTTCAAGGGCGCGACGTGCTCGAGAGATTGCTTCCTCGCGTGTTTTTCCAGTGACAATGAGTTTGGCAAGGAGTGAATCAAAGTTTCCACCGATGGTGTCTCCATTTTTGAATCCCGCATCGACACGAACGCCAGGACCTGAAGGGAGGTTCCATTGAGTGATGCGACCAGGTGCTGGCAAGAATGATCGGCCAGGATCTTCGCCGTTGATACGGAACTCAATGGAGTGTCCGCGAATTTCTGGATCGTCGTATCCGAGCTCTTCGCCCATGGCGATGCGAAATTGTTCGCGAACAAGGTCAAAACCTGTTACTTCTTCGCTTACAGGATGCTCTACTTGAAGCCGGGTATTGACTTCAAGGAATGAAATGGTTCCATCGACTCCAACAAGAAACTCACATGTACCGGCACCAACATATCCAGCCTCTTTGATAATGGCTTTACTGGATCGATAGAGCTCAGCATTTTGAGCTTGCGTTAAAAATGGAGCGGGTGCTTCTTCAACAAGTTTTTGATGGCGACGTTGGAGTGAGCAATCGCGCGTACTGACGACGACAACATTTCCGTGAGTGTCTGCAAGGACTTGGGTTTCAACATGGCGTGGACGATCCAAATAGCGCTCAACAAAACACTCACCGCGACCAAAACCCGCAATGGCTTCGCGAACGGCAGAGGCAAAGAACTCAGGGATTTCCTCCATCGTGCGGGCCACCTTAAGGCCACGTCCGCCACCACCGTGCGCTGCTTTGATTGCAACGGGCAGGCCGTGTTCCTTAGCGAAAGTAATTACCTCTTCGAAACCTTCGACGGGGTCAGCGGTACCGGCAACGAGCGGCGCACCAACTTTGGCAGCAATCTTTCGGGCAGAGACTTTATCCCCGAGCAAACGAATCGCATCGGGGGATGGTCCAATCCAAATCAAACCTGCATCAAGGACGGCTTGGGCGAAGTTTGCATTTTCAGAGAGAAATCCATACCCAGGATGAACGGCATCGGCACCAGATTTCTTTGCAACTTCAATGATGCGTTCAATATTTAAATACGTTTGTGTTGCCGTTGTACCGCCAAGTGCATAGGAAGCGTCTGCCATTTGCGAATGTATTGAGTTGCGATCTTCGGATGAATACACGGCAATACTTTTCAGGCCATGGTCCTTGCAGGCGCGAATAATACGCACGGCAATTTCGCCACGATTTGCGATCAAGACACTCTTCATGAGGAGGCTCCAATGAGATTCTTTTTAAGATCTGGCCATGAATAGCCCAACTGCGAAGTTATTTTACGTAAAAGTGGAATCGATAAACCAACCACGTTTGTGTAATCACCTTCGATGGATTCGATGAAAGCGCTACTTAATCCATCGAGAGTGAAGCCTCCGGCAACGTTGAGCGGTTCACCTGATGCAACATAGTCAGCAATTTCGGCATCGTTCATCGTGGCAAAAGTAACTTTAGTTGTTGCTATATCTGAGATTTCGATTCCACGATCAGTATCAATGACACAATGGCCCGTATGTAACCACCCAGATTTCCCGCTCAGCATTTTCGCTCGTTCGGTGGCAACTTTTGGGGTTAAAGGTTTTCCAAGAGAGACGCCCTCGTATTCGAAGGTTGAATCACAAGCGATGATGATGCTGGGTTGGTTAACTAGTTCGCGAACGGTATGCGCTTTAACGATCGCTAGCGCAATTACCATCTCTTTTGGTGTCATGGCTTCGTAAATGGGCGCTTCTTCATCGACGTTACTAACCCTAACTTCTGCATGTATTCCCGCGGCTTCTAAGAGTCGCTTGCGAGAAGGGGAAGCTGAAGCCAGAATTATGTGCGGCATTTAGTTTTTCCTTGGCAGTGGTTGACGCAATTGAGGTGTCGCCCAAACGCTCTTGGCCTTGAGTGCCTCCTCAACAGGGCGCTCATGTTGTTCCAGGGCAAGTTCTAATGCCGTGAGTTCCTCTACTGTCGGAGTACCCGATGTGATGGTAAATGTGATCACAGAGGAATATTTCCATGCTTGCGTGCTGGCAAGGTATCGCGCTTTGTTTTGAGCGCTCGTAGTGCTTTCGTGATGTATTCACGGGAATTATGTGGCTCAATGACTGCGTCAATAAATCCGCGCTCTGCTGCCAAATATGGATTAGCCAAGGTTTCGTTGTAGTCAGTGATGAGCGAAGCACGAAGAGTCTCAGCCTCATCTGACTCGTTGAGTTCCTTGCGATAGAGAATATTCACCGCACCCTGGGCGCCCATGACAGCAATCTCTGCACTTGGCCATGCAAGGTTCACATCCGCGCCGATGTACTTTGAGCCCATCACGATAAAAGCGCCACCATATGCTTTGCGTGTAATCAGAGTGATCATCGGAACGGATGCTTCGCCATATGCGTAGAGAAGTTTTGCACCACGACGAATGATTCCATTCCACTCTTGTTCAATTCCGGGCAAGAAACCGGGAACATCCACCAATGTCAAAATCGGGATGCTGAAGGCATCACAGAATCGAACAAAGCGCGCTGCCTTCTCGCTTGAATCGATGTCGAGCGTTCCAGCTAACTGTTGCGGCTGATTTGCGATGATCCCAACAGATTGACCCTCGATTCGACCAAAACCGACGATAATATTTGGCGCAAAAAGTGCGTGGACTTCGAGAAATTCATTTTCGTCCAAGAGGGCTTGGACAAGTACTTTCATGTCATATGGCTGGTTAGGGCTATCGGGAATCAAAGTATCGAGTGCTTGATCCGTTGGCTTCTCTTCAAGAGTTTCTGTGGCCGGCAAAATTGGTGACCCGTCCATGTTGTTGCTCGGAAGATAGGAAAGAAGCGCTTTCACATAATCTAAAGCGTCATCTTCATTCTCTGCTAGGTAATGTGCATTTCCTGTCTTGGCATTATGTGTATGAGCTCCGCCAAGTTCTTCCATTCCTACATCTTCGCCAGTGACCGTCTTGATTACTTCAGGACCGGTAATAAACATGTGGGATGTTTCATTGACCATGATTGTAAAGTCTGTGAGAGCAGGCGAATATGCGGCTCCTCCGGCACAGGGACCCAGAATCACAGAGATCTGGGGAATGACTCCCGATGAACGAGTGTTGAGGCGGAAGATCCGTCCATACCCGCTCAGAGATGCAACGCCTTCTTGAATGCGCGCGCCACCTGAATCGCTGATGCCGATTAACGGAATTCCTGTCTTGAGCGCGAACTCAGCAATCTTGACCATTTTTTCAGCCATCACTTCGCCGAGGCTGCCGCCCATAACCGTGAAATCTTGCGAGAACAAGGCGATGCTTCGGCCATCGATTGTTCCGTAGCCAATAACGACGCCGTCTCCGTAAGGACGATTCTTCTCCATACCAAAATTAGTAGAGCGGTGTCGGGCGAATTCATCAAGTTCAGTGAAGGAGCCTTCGTCGACAAGTTTGGCTATGCGCTCGCGAGCAGTCATTTTTCCTTTAGCGTGCTGCTTTTCTACGGCGCGCGCTGATCCCGCATGGACCGCCTCATCGAGACGATCGCGAAGGTCTTGGATTTTTCCCGCAGTTGTATGCAGATCACGGTTCATACCCCTACGGTACTAGTCGTGAGCAACTTACGTACGCCCTTGAATCAGGAGAAGATTAATTCCGAGCTTCTTCACAGTTACTGGCGGGTAAGCGTGGTCGATGTCACGGGATCTACGCAAAATGATTTAGCAAATAGCGTACGGGCCAGTAACTCGCAGCATGGTGATGTATTGGTTTCTGAATATCAATCAAGCGGCAGAGGCCGACTAGATCGGACATTTGAAGCACCACCCCTATCGGCACTTCTCTTTTCATTTTTTATTGAGCCACAGATAGATGCAGCAGATCTTTCGTGGATACCTCTGATTGCAGGACTTTCCGTGGTCGGCGCTATTGATTCTTGTTGCAACATCACATTGAACAAGCGCGTGATGCTTAAGTGGCCTAACGACATTCTTATCGGAGAGAAAAAGATTGCTGGGCTAATTTCTGAACACGTTGATAAACGTGGCGTTGTGGTCGGTATTGGAATCAACGTCGGTATGAACGAATCCGAATTACCTGTTGACCATGCAAGCTCACTTGAGATTGAAGGTTGTCATGGATGCGATCGAGATGCACTTCTTGTCGCAATTTTGACTGAATTTACATCATTGCTTAATCGGCTCGAGAGAGGCGACAAGGCATTAAGGGATGAATATGCTGCCCGTTGCGCAACCATTAACTCGGCCGTTCGGGTTGAACATCCGGCAGGTGATTTCACTGAGAGCGTGGCTATCGCTATTGATGCATCGGGAGCACTGGTACTCGCCGATGGCAAACATGTGAACGTTGGCGATGTTATTCATCTACAAAGAAGGTAGCGCGAATTTATGAAAAGCCCTTTTCCTGTTGTCGGAATACTTGGTGCCGGTCACCTTTCGAAAATGTTGGTAGCGCCCGCAATAGCTCTTGGGATTGACCTAAAATTCTTTACTGGAGATGCGACTGATGTGGTTGCAGTGAGAGAGTTTGCACAAGATTGTGATCTCTTGAGCTATGAATATGGCGCAGTACCTATTTCGGTGATTCGTGCCATTGAAGCCGAAGGAGCAACTATCAGGCCGAGCTCGGCTACTTTGATGAAAATCTCCGACCTTGCCCAGATAAAGACACCTGTCCCCGAAGGTGTAATTGCGGTATCGGTATTAGTGGCTCGCTCTCCACATGCTCAAGCATCGGTTTGGACGCCAACACAGATTTATGGAAAGGAAGGAGTCTGGACGCGGACAGAGACGCCCGTCATTGGAATTTCCAAAGAAGTTATAAATCAGGCTCAAAATAAAGCACTGGAAATTGCTCTAGCGCTTTCACTCACGGGGGTCATGTCTGTTGAGTTGTATTTGCACGATGGTGAATTCAAACTGTGCGGCGCTTTAATGACTCCTCACAGTTCTGGATATTGGACTATGGAAGGCTCTCGCACGGACCAATTTGAGCAGCACCTGCGGGCGATATTGGATCTTCCGCTGGGAGATACATCCATGACGTCTAGTTTCGTCGTCGTAGGAAACGTCATGGCAGGAACAAAGGCCGATATGTATAGACCTTATCTCCACCTCATGGCTCGAAGTCCGGCCATGAAGTTTCATCAATATGGAGTCAACTTTATTCCAGGGCGCGAAGTCGCCCATGTGAGCGCATTGGGTGATGACCTTCTAGACTTACGGGAGTGCATCACTCATGCAGTGGACTATATGAGCGGAGAAATCGATGAGTAAGAATCACGTAGCAATCATTATGGGATCTGATTCTGATTGGCCGATTATGGAAGATGCAGCGAAAGTTTTGGATGAGTTCGGAATTACGTATTCGGCGCAAGTTCTCTCCGCTCATCGCATGCCAGAGGAAACTATTGAATTTGCAAAAAGTGCTAAGTCCTTAGGATTTGATGTCATTATCGCTGGAGCCGGTGGAGCGGCGCATTTGCCAGGCGTTGTTGCGGCGTTGACACCACTTCCCGTAATTGGAGTTCCGATTGCGCTAAAAGTATTAGACGGAATGGATTCACTGCTCTCTATCGTTCAGATGCCTGCTGGAATTCCTGTTGCAACGGTCGGAATCGGAAATGCGAAGAATGCTGGAATTCTCGCGGCACGAATTCTTGGCGTGAACGATGAATCTCTTTCACAAAAAGTAACGCATGCGATGAGCAAGCAACGCGATGAGGCCAAGGCCAAAGGGGAAAACCTCAAAGCTCGTAGAACCCAAAAAACTGGTTTCTAACTACACTCGATTTCGATATTCAATTGCTGGACACCGATTCATCACCGCGATGAGGCCGCCATCTTGGGCGCGCTTGAATGCTTCGTGATCGATGACTTCTAACTGCATCCAGACAGCCTTGGCTTTTAGCGCAATTGCCTCATCGATAACGGCGCCGACGAGTTGTGAATTCACAAATAGATCAACGACATCCACCGGAAATGGGATCTCAGAGAGTTTTGCATATCCTGCCTCACCGTGAACCATCTCGGCTTTTGGATGAACTGGAATGATTCGGTGCCCTTTTTGTTGAAGTAATAACGCGACTCCGTATGCGGGGCGATCTGAATTATTACTCAGCCCAACTATTGCCCAGGTTTTTAAGGATAGAGCTGCCTCTATCGACTCTTGTGCATTCAATTTTTTCGACCAAGTGCGTGGAAGGTCCATCCTGCCGCTGTCCATTTAGCCCTATCGAGAGCATTGCGACCATCAATGATGAGTGGCCTCTTGACAAGTGTTTTGAACAGCGAAGGATCTATTTCCCTGTATTCCTTCCATTCGGTCAGATGGAGGACGATGTCAGCATCAGCGACACAATCTTGCGAACTTTGTGCAAAGTTCAAGGTAGGAAAACGTTTTTGTGCAGGTGCCATGGCTTTTGGATCATGGACCGTCACAGTGGCGCCAGCGGCATGTAATTGCGCGGCAATATCAAGGGCAGGTGAGTCTCGCACGTCGTCGCTCTCAGGCTTAAATGCTGCGCCTAGGACAGCAATTTTATAGGACGTTAAGTCAGCAGAAAGCATGGAGCGAACAACATCAATAACTCGTGCACGCGCACGAAGATTGATTGCATCTATTTCTCGCAAGAATTCAAGAGCTTGCTCAGCGCCTAATTCTTCAGCGCGCGCCATAAATGCACGAATATCTTTCGGCAAACATCCGCCACCAAAACCGATACCGGCTTGCAGGAATTTGTTTCCGATCCGAGGGTCATAACCGATTGCCTGGGCCAGAACTGTCACATCGCCACCCGCGGCCTCGCATATTTCTGCCATCGCATTGATAAAGGAGATCTTTGTTGCAAGAAAAGAATTAGCAGCCACTTTCACAAGTTCAGATGTTGGCAGGTCAGCGCGAATCCAAGGTGTTCCTAGTTCGAGAATGGGTGCATACACATCTTTGAGGATGTGTTCAGCTCGATCATTGGTGACACCGACGACAAGTCGATTCGGCCGCAATGTGTCTTCAATGGCAAAGCCTTCGCGTAGAAACTCTGGATTCCAGGCAAGATCTGCTTGAGGTGCAATTGCGCGCAAAATTGCAGTGAGTTCTTGAGCCGTGCCAACTGGGACGGTTGATTTGCCGACGACCAACGAACCGCTCTTGAGATGGGGGGCAACGCTTGCGATAGCCCCTTTAACAAAAGACAAATCTGCAGCAAGACTGTTTTCTTTTTGAGGCGTTCCCACGCAAATGAAATGCACATCGGCGTTTGAGATTATGGCGAAATCAGTGCTGAAAGTTAAACGTCCTGAAGCAATTTGCTGGCGCAGTAATTCCTCAAGCCCTGGCTCATAGAAGGGTAATTCGCCTCGTGAGAGTTGGTCGATCTTTGCGCTATCGCTATCGACTCCAATTACGGTGAAGCCGAGTGAAGACATACATGCTGCGTGCGTGGCACCTAGATACCCCGTGCCAATTACCGAAAGAACGGGTTTCATAGCCAGAGTCTATGAGTTTTACAAAGTTATTTCAGAGAACCGCAAGGGTTTTCACTTGCGGTGCGCGTCTTAAATTTGTCAATGATCACTGGGGTTGCTTTAGGAGTCGCCTTACTCGTTGAGGATGAGGTGGCCTTGGAAGAACTAGCCGAAGGCGTAGGGACAACTTCGGTGACAATAGGCAAGTCATCACGAAGTTTCTGGAAAAGTTCAGGAGCAAGCACTGGATCCCAGAGTACGGTAGAGCCAATATAGGGGAGCGAAAAATTCACATTAGATAGTGGAACGGTCAACGTCCTTACCTTGCTGGCTGAAAGATTGCGCATCTGCTTGGCAAGAGTTACAAGGTCACTTGAATTTAGTGAGGAGTCAGTTTTCACGGTTTCCATTGCCGCATTTATGAAACTAATAAATTTCACTGGATTGAGAAGAACTCCAGTACTCGTTGCCTTTTTGATGACGGAGCTCATAAATTGTTGCTGCCTTTGCATGCGGCCCAAGTCGCCCATGCCATCAAAATCACGAGTCCGAATATATTTGAGGGCTTCGATGCCATTTAACGTATGAATACCAGCAGTCATGACAAGGTGACTCTTTGGATCATTGATTGCAACTTTGCTACATACTTGAATACCACCAAGAGAATCAACAACTTTTGCAAATCCTCCAAAACCGATTTCAACGTAGTGATCAATTCGTAGATTAGTTTTTGCTTCCACGACCTGGATCAATAATGGTGCGCCGCCCCAACTAAATGCCGAGTTCAACTTGGCCTGTTGTGCAGCAATTGTTTTTCCATTGCTGGCAACATATTGAGGGACTGTAACAAGAGTGTCTCGCGGTAATGAAACGATGACGGCCTTGTCACGTGCCTTACTTATGTGAACCAGAAGCATGGTGTCAGATCGTCCGCCCGCAGCAGAGGCGGTACTTCCGACTCGAAGTGTTTTAAGTTCAGCGGCGGTGAGGCCTGCGCGATCATCTGAACCAACGAGAAGGTAGTTGACGGCGCTTGATGCTTTTTCAGGTCTGGAATTTAATCCGGCAAATGCATCCACCCTCTTGAGCGAACCAGTGATCTGCCCCAGGCCTATCCAGGAAATTGCCGAGAGTGCAATAACGCCGATTGAGAGTGAGGTGATTATTCGGGTCGCGCGCGCGGATTTCACTAGGAGAGCCTACTTGGACGGTAGCGTACTCAGGTGCACATTTCCGAGCAGATATCCCAGGTGAACGGCGTCTCGGTTATTTTGCCTGTTCTCAATGAAGAGTTTTACCTCTCAGAGTCAGTAAGTGCAATTCTTTCTCAGGATTATCTCGGACAAATGGAGGTAGTCCTTTCTATCGGACCATCGAAGGATCGCACTCTTGAGGTAGCGAGGGCCCTTGCAAGTAAAGATTCGCGAGTGGTGATTATTGAAAACCCTTCGGGGCGAACCGCAGCAGGATTGAATTTAGCAATTGCGCAATCTAGGTTTCCCATCATTGTTCGCGTCGATGGCCATGCAGAAATACCTCGAGATTACATTTCTTTAGCAGTTGAGATTCTCAAAGAAACAAGCGCGGTCAATGTAGGTGGAATGATGGCCGCGCAAGGTGTTACAACATTTGAGAAGGCAGTCGCCTGCGCGATGAGAAGTCCGCTCGGCGTGGGTGCTTCCCGTTTTCACACGGGTGGTTCAGCAGGTGCGGTGGACACGGTCTACCTCGGTGTTTTCTTAAAAAGCGCACTGATAAACGCCGGCGGCTTTGATGAACGCTTTACGAGGGCGCAAGATTGGGAATTGAATTTCCGTCTTCGACAAGCCGGAGGAATTGTTTATTTCGATCCACGTTTACATGTTGTGTATCGACCTCGCCCCTCGTTGCGGGCACTCGCAAAACAATATTTTGAATACGGCCGTTGGCGTCGTGTTGTATCTCGGCGACACGTAGGTACCGTGAATTTACGATATCTGGCGCCTCCATTTGCATTGATCGCAACAATAATCTCACTTGCAGGGGGAATGGTTATCTCACCTATTCTTTTCTTGCCGGCGGGAATCTACGGCGCCTTTCTTGTGGTCGCCTCACTTGGAATTGGTAGAACAATGGGTGAAAAATTGAGATTACCCGCGATTTTGCTCACGATGCACATGTCTTGGGGCGCGGGATTTGTCACATCACCTCGGACTCTCGTGCCTGAAGGCAAGTGAGCCCAAGGACCGTGCGGTAACCTGCCTCCGTGGATAACGCTAAATCAAAGACCGCGCCCGTCGAGGTCTACGAGCCTTTTCGCGCCGGACTACCTCCACTGCGTAAGTATTGGCGTTCCCTTTGGGCCAGACGATCTTTTATCGCCGAATATTCTCGATCAGAGCTGCGCGAAAAACATTACGACTCTGTCTTTGGGCAAGTTTGGCTAGTACTCAATCCACTGTTGCTCTCCGGAGTTTATTTTCTCTTGATCGTCATCATCGGCGGGCACAGCGACAAGATGCGATATGGCCACCTCACAGCCTGCCTATTCCTTTTCTATTTTGTTTCCAACACGATGACAGGTGGAGTTAAATCCATTACAAAGGGCGGCAAACTGATTCTCAACACCGCCTTTCCAAGAATCATGTTGCCAATTTCAGCCACCGTCGTTGGGATATTTCGATTCCTCCCAACTATTTTCGTTTTCTTTGTTATTCGAACCATTTTGGGATTTCCTATTGGTTGGGCGATGTTGTGGGCAATTCCTGTAGTGGTCATTACCGCGATATTGGCCCTGGGGCTGGCGGTATTGATCTCCACGATCAATGTGTATTTCCGAGATATTTCAAGTTTCTTACCTTACTTTTCCAGAACATGGCTCTATCTCTCGCCAATACTTTATGAAGCATCGGCTCTCAAACATAATTTGAGAAGCCTCGAAGCGTTTAACCCTCTTTTTCCGCTTCTAAATTCGTGGTCTCGCGCAATAGTTCACGCCCAAGTTCCTAAAGCTACGGATATGTTGATCTCTCTGGCTTGGGCACTGGGAATTTTTATTATCGGAACGTATTACTTCCTAGCAAGGGAGCGCGATTTTGCAGTCCGAGTCTAATTCCACGCATATTCCTGGCGAACTTGCTGTCTCTGTCCAGCACTTAGGGTTGACGTATACGACAACCATTGATCGACGGCCAACTTTGAAGGCACGAGTTCGAACATTGGGTCGCGGAACTAAACACACTCGTGTCGTTCGAGCCCTTGATGACATCATGATGGATGTTCCCTACGGTTCAGTCTTAGGAATTGTCGGAGCAAACGGGGCTGGAAAATCAACGTTAATGCGAGTTATTTCTGGCATTTTGCCGCCGTCACAAGGTCGCGTTGAAGTTTACGGAAAAGTGAGCACGCTTCTTGCCCTCGGTGTTGGCTTTAGTCCTACGCTTTCTGGGCGACAAAATGTTGAATTGGGTGGACTTGCGGCAGGCATGACTCGCAAAGAGATCGCCTCACACTTTGAAGAGATCGCCGATTTTGCTGAATTAGGAGATGCAATTGAGGCGCCGATGCGAACGTATTCATCGGGAATGTTTGCTCGCCTTGGGTTTGCGGTTGCCGTCACAGTGCGCCCAGATATTTTGATTGTGGATGAAGCCCTCAGCACGGGAGATGCCCACTTCAAAGAGAAAAGTCTGAACAAGATCAAAGAGTTGCGAAGTGATGCTCGCGCGCTCATTCTTGTCAGCCACGGTTTGGGAACTATCCGTGATGTGTGTAATGAAGTGGCATGGCTAGACAAGGGCAAATTAATCAAGCGGGGCGAACCAAATGCCGTTGTCGATGCATACGAGAAATTCTTAAAGGTCGGAAAGAGCGCGGCCATTGATGAGGATATTTAACTTCCGCACTTTTATTGCAGTGACATTACTCTTCGCTGCATTTATTCCTCGCGCATATGCAGTGGATATCCCACCTTCCTTCTCTTTCCATGGCAGTGGTTATGGACATGGTGTCGGCATGAGTCAGATTGGCGCGCGTGGCCAAGCGCTAGAAGGCGATAGTGCAACCGCAATCCTGAATTATTATTACAAAGATGTCGTGGTGAACCCCGTCCGAGATGATCAGATTCTTCGAGTAAATCTAGGTCATTTATTAACCTCTCTTTCGCTTAAGACGGATACGAAATTAGCTCACATCGAACTTTTTAACGCTGACATTGCAGATGGTGTTACATCTGTTGCTGACACCATGATTCCCAGTAAGTCAACTCTTTCCTTCACGCTCTTAGGAAATTCAGCGATCCCCAGCGTTACCGATGCTGCGGGGAAAGTAACTGCCCTCACTTCTGGATCATCGTGGACGGTGCGTTGGAGTGGAACACGCGAATTACCTGGTGTGGATTCGCTTGTATCTCTCAAGATCGGTTCCACAACTTCTAAATATCGATACGGCCAGATGCAAATCAAACTTGTGAAAACTGCGCTACTGGGTTACCGAATCGAAATAACTAATTCGCTTCGGTTGCATGATGAGTACTTATGGGGGATAGGAGAGATGCCTTCGTCGTGGCCGGTGCAAGCACTTCAGGCGCAAGCAATCGCTTCGCGCACGTATGCGCTCAGCAAAGCGGGAAGAATTAAAACTGCGTGCGATTGCGATCTCTATTCAGCTACTGCGGATCAGAATTTTGTAGGGTATTCGAAAGAGAGCGAAGCAAAATATGGTGTGATCTGGAAGGGCGCAGTAACTTCCACCAGTTCAGATGACTCACATGGCTTGGCAATCTTGTATAACTCGATGCCGATCGCAGCTTATTTCTTCTCATCTTCAGGGGGTGCAACTGAATCTGGCGTAGATGCATGGGGCAGCGCAGTTCCATACGCAATCAGTGTCCCTGATCCTTGGAGTTTGTTGCCTTCGCTTAATTCGAAATATATCGATTGGATTCGCCCTATTTCGCAAACAGTTATTGCCAGCGCATTTGGATTGTCTGATGTTGCTACCCTGATTATTACAAGCCGACATCCAAGCGGTACGGTCGCCACCATCACGGCTACATCCAGTGGCGGCAAAAGTGTTTCATTATCGGGAGAGGCATTTAGAAGCAAAAGTAAATTGCCATCTGCCTATTTTGATTTTGATACTGCGGTAATCAGTAGCCCAGCAGCAACTGCAAGCCCGAGCCCGGCTCCATCACCGACCAGAACAGCATTTCATAGCTTGTAAATTAGCTTGTAAATTAGCTTGTCAATTAGTTTGCGTGCAAGATGGAGTTCAACCCGCCCCATGTGCCTGTTCGAAGCACCACTTCAAGGTTTCCACTTTGAGAATTACGGCGGAACAGTAAATTATCTCCTCCGCTGAGTGCGCTTGCCTTGACGATTTCGCCATCAGGAAGTGAAACTTTTGCGGCTGCAGTGATGTACGTTCCGGCCTCGATCACACAGTTATCACCCAGTGAAATTCCAAGTCCAGAATTCGCGCCCAGTAAACATTTCTTTCCAATAGAGATAGTTTCTTTTCCGCCGCCGCTAAGAGTTCCCATGATTGAGGCGCCTCCACCGACATCGGTTCCATCTCCGACGACAACACCAGCCGAGATTCTTCCCTCGACCATGGAGGAACCCAATGTTCCCGCGTTGAAATTGACGAAACCTTCATGCATCACTGTTGTGCCGTGCGCCAAATGCGCTCCGAGGCGAACCCGATCAGCATCGGCGATACGTACTCCGCTTGGGATGACGTAATCCACCATCCGTGGGAATTTGTCGACGCTCAGCACTGAAACATGGCCATATTTTGCTCGCAAACGAGCTCGGGTCTCTTCAAATCCTTCAAGAGCGCAGGGGCCGTGAGTGGTCCAGACTACATTTGTAAGAATTCCAAATATGCCCTCAAGAGATTGACCATGAGGGGCAACAAGGCGATGGGAAAGCAGGTGAAGTCGCAGATACACATCAGATGCATCTCGAGCAGGCTCAGATAATGTGATCGTGCGTTCGACTAATACTCGAGTGATTCCGCGCTCGTGATCGCGTCCTTCGAGCCCGCGTAAATAGGTCGGCGCTTCTGCCGTGAGCGCTCCCAGCGTTGGAGAGGGATACCAGGTATCAAGAACGGATCCATCAGCGGCGATGGTCGCGATACCGTGGCCGGAGGCTTGCTCAGAAGAGTGATGCGACATGGGGCAAGGGTAGCCTCTATCCTTCAGGGATGCGTATCGCCGTTTTTTGTTCGTCATCTCCGACTATTGATGCCAAATATGTTGACCTGGCCTTCGAATTAGGTCAAGCCATCGCGGCGAAGAAATGGGACCTCGTCTCTGGGGGCGGACATATTTCCATGATGGGAGCAGTGGCACGTGGAGTGCGAAGCGGAGGTGGGAAAACAATAGGGGTCATTCCTCAAGCACTCGTTGATATTGAATTCGCCGATCACGATAGCCACGAACTTCATGTCGTAGATTCCATGCGCGAGCGAAAGGGCATGATCGAGGAACTCTCGGGTGCCTTTATTGCACTGCCGGGTGGCCTTGGAACCTTGGAGGAACTCTTTGAAATATGGGTCGGTCGCTTCTTGAAATTTCACGATAAGCCCGTCATCGTCCTGGATCCATTTGGACTCTATTCACCTCTTCGTCAGATGATCGATCATTTGGAGAGCGAAGGGTTCGTCAAACCTGGGCAACGCGAACTCCTGCATTGGACCACAAGCGTTGAAGAAGCCCTCGATAGAGCCACCTCCGAGTAGCCTTACGCCCATGGCGCAGACTCTGGCTCAATTGCTCGCCAGTTTGCCCGAGGAGGAGCGCATTATTTTGACGCTTCACTACCTCAGAGGCCTCTCTAGCGCCCAGATTGCGCAGATGCTCCATGTTCCAGAGGCGGCGGTGGCAGGGGTTATCGCTACAGGTCGCGCTCGTTTAACCGCTGCTTTGGAGTTGTAGTTTCCTCAATTTCATGGATAGGGCGTTAGTGCGAGATACTTCTGCCTCACACGCATGTATCTAAAGACCTATGGGTCGGTGGGTGCCAGGCGTACAGGAGAGCGTGAAAAGGAGTCCGGACCATGGCAGCCATGAAACCTCGAACTGGTGACGGACCTATGGAGGTCACGAAGGAAGCTCGCAGTCTGGTTATGCGTATTCCCCTTGAAGGCGGAGGCCGCCTTGTCGTTGAACTCAACGGCGAAGAAGCAACAAACCTAGGTAACGCTCTTCATGCCGCAGCGCTGCTGCTCGTTAAGAAATAAGCACTGAACACTCGCGTGGGCGCAATGGCAATTCCTTCACTTACGGAAAAACCACTAGAACTTTCAAGTCTGAAAAACATTGACGCCCTTGCCATCGCATTTTCTAAAACAGATTCAGGGGAAATAACTTTTCCGGTTGCAACATCGTTTGTGAGCAAGTGCGAAAAACATTTTGAACTTTCCCTCACTGATGAATTAAATTTTTTTTCTGCTACAGGGAAAGTCGGAGAAATATTTGAAATACCTGTGAGCGCGCAAGGCGCTCGCTGTGAGCGACTTCTGCTCGTTGGAATTGGAAGTGGGTCCATTGCAGATTCGCGTGCTGGAGGAGCTGCTCTAGCGCGAAAATTGCGGGGAAAGAAATATTCACTATTAAGTGCAGTCGCAACTTCTAAGAATGAAATCAAGGCGCATGCAATTGCATTACTCCTTGCTTCGTATACGTGGACATTGAAAACTTCTTCGGCTAGTTCTGAGAATCCATCTTTTTTTGTCAGCGATGCACATCCTGCGCAAATATCGCGAGCAGTCATTCTTGCTTCTGCAGTATGGAAGGCACGTGATTTGATCCACACTCCATCCAATATAAAAACTCCGCTGTGGATGGCAAATCGTGCGAAGGCACTCACTAAGTCCAATGACATTTCGGTGTCAGTACTCAGCGGCAGTGAACTTTCAGAATTTGGGGGACTCACTGCTGTGGGAAACTCCTCTCCGAAACCTGGACCTCGATTTATTGAAGTGAGTTACGCGCCTAGAGGTTCAAAGAATTGGCCGCATGTGGTTCTTGTTGGCAAGGGAATCACTTTTGATACGGGCGGAATTTCTTTAAAACGCCCTTACGACACGATGATGGCAATGAAAAGTGACATGGCTGGTGCCGCCGCCGTCCTTTCCGTCGTTGCAGCAATGCCCGAAATCGGACCCAAAGTAAGAGTCACCGCGTTACTTATGTGTGCAGAGAATGCGCTCTCTGGAACATCACAACGTCCCAGTGACGTTATTACTCACTACGGTGGAACCACTGTTGAAGTAATCAATACAGATGCTGAAGGACGCTTGGTTCTAGCAGATGGCTTGGCTTATGCCGACATGCATTTAAATCCCGATTACCTCATTGACGTCGCAACTCTCACAGGAGCCGCAACTCTTGGTTTAGGCCGTCAATATGCAGCGATGTACACACGCAATACATCTCTTGCCAAGAAACTCACTGAAATTGGTGAAAAGAATGGCGATCGGGTCTGGCATATGCCTCTCATTGATGACTACCAAGTTGCGCTCGAGAGCACGATCGCCGATTTTAATCACACTGCTGACGGCTTCAAATTTTCCGCAGGATCTGTAACGGGAGCACTCTTTCTTGAACATTTTGCTGGAAAGCGAAACTGGGTGCACTTAGATATTGCGGGACCAGGAAGAAGCGAAAGCGACTCAGGGGAGAATCCCAAAGGTGGTACAGGTTTTGGCGTGCGCTTACTCATTGATTGGATTGCTGACCTAAAATGAAGACAGATGTGCATAGTTACGCGGAGGGCTTCGTGCACGAGGACGAAATTCTGGTCAATGCACGTGCGCGAGGGATAGAAGTCGGCGCATTGGACGCTTCGCAAGGGACGGGATCTTTTCTCAGTTTTCTTGCACATCTGATTTCTGCACAATCCGTCGTTGAAGTTGGCACAGGTTCTGGGGTGGGAAGCCTCTGGCTTCTCCGGGGGATGATTGAAAGCGGGACTCTCACTTCTATTGATGATGAAGCTGAGCATGCACGTATCGCGCGCATCGCACTGAATGAGGCTCAAATTTCACCGCAGCGATATCGACTGATCACTAATCCTGTGGTGGATGTAATGGGCAAGTTGACCGATCGGGCTTATGACCTTGTCGTCCTGCGCCATGAGGCTGAAGATTTGAGTTTTTCTGTAGATGAGGCGCATCGCATGCTTCGAACGGGCGGTGTACTGGCTATAGATAATTTCTTTGGGGAGGGAAAGATTTCTGATCCTGCCCAACGCGATCCTCGGACAATCGCGCTTCGCGAATGTGGCAAGGCCATTCGTAGCGCTACTTCTCTTTGGCAGATTTCACTAGTTGGCGTGGGCGACGGACTTTTACTTGCGACCAAACTGTAACTTAAGCGTGTTCTCACGAATTTCTCGGAAAATAAAGATTTACTAATGTCGGATTTCTTTCCTTGAAGGAGGATGCAATGCAACCTTTAGATTCCGATCGTCCTTGGTGGACTGTGGAAAACAAGCCACAGCGTGCTCGGGTCTCGTTGGGCAGCGCACTTGTCATCGCCGTTGTTGCTGGATTAGTAGGAAGCCTTATTGGTGGCTCATCCAATATAAGTTCCCTCATTCATCATAATGCAACGTTGGTTTCGTCAACGAGCACTATCGAACGTAAAGCGGATTCAGTTGCTGGACTTGCACAACGAGTTCTTCCTTCCGTTGTCTCTATTTCCACCGAGACATCGAACGGAGGAGGTACGGGTTCTGGTTTTGTTATTGATAGCGCCGGTTATATTTTGACAAACAATCATGTGGTTGAAGCAGCGGTTACCTCATCAGGCACGATTACCGTCACACTCAACGATGGAAGATCTCTTCCCGCAACACTTGTCGGACGAGATACTGCTTATGATTTAGCGGTCGTCAAGATTGCGGCGACAAATGTTCCAGCACTCGAATTCGGAAATAGCGATGCCATTCAAGTGGGCGATGCTGTAATCGCCGTTGGTTCTCCATTGGGTTTAACGGGGACAGTCACTTCTGGAATCATCAGCGCAAAAAACCGAGCCGTGACTGCTGGCGGATCAACTGGCGAGAACTCATTCATAAATGCTCTGCAAACAGATGCAGCGATCAATCCCGGTAATTCAGGTGGACCGCTCATTGATTCCACGGGAGCGGTTATCGGAGTGAATTCTGCAATCGCCTCATTGGGAGCCTCCTATGGATCTCAATCGGGCTCGATTGGGTTAGGTTTTGCAATCCCTATCAACCAGGCCCGCAAAACTGCCGACCAACTTATAAAGAACGGCAAAGCCACATATCCAATCATGGGTATTTCCATCGACAGTCAATATTCTGGCGGTGGAGCAAAGATTGCAAGCACGGCAAATGCAATTCGATCTGGTGGACCTGCAGCTAAAGCGGGACTCAGAGCCGGTGATGTCATCACGATGTTTGAGGGAATGAAAGTCAATAATTCAGATGAACTCATTGTCGCCGTGCGTGCAAAGAATGTGGGCGATACCGTACACATTTCCTACACACGAGGCACCACATCGCATACGGCCACACTGACGCTGATTGCAGCCCCTTAAGAAACATTTTTACCAGGAGGGTAGGCTTCGGGTATGTTCTTTGATATCGGTGGCGGAGAAATGATTGGACTGGCCGTCTTGGCGCTCATTCTTCTGGGCCCGGATCGCTTACCGAAGTTTGCATCCGATGCTGCTCGATTTGTACGTAAGGTTCAACGTTTGACGCATTCTGCAACGGCCGAATTGCGCGAAAACTTAGGACCGGGGTTTGAAGATCTTCAACCCTCCGATCTCAATCCGAAGGCATTTATAAAGAAGCACATCAACGCTTCCTTAGAAGAGATTGATGCCGAAGAGCGACCAACTCCGAAGATGGATCCAGACATACTATGAGCGTTATTGATTCAATAAATACTGCCCTGTCACAAGTTCAAGACCCCGAACTTCATCGTTCCATTACAGATCTTGGGATGGTGGAAACAGTTTCATTCGCCCAAGGGGTAGTAGACCTCAAGATATTGCTCACCATTTCTGGATGTCCGATGCAAGATCGATTGCGCGGAGATATCACCGCAGCCGTTGTCAAGATTGCCGAAGTTGACTCTGTAAATCTGCAATTTGGTGTCATGTCCGAAGAACAAAGAAATAACGTGAAACTCTTATTAAGAAATGGTCGCGAAAAATTCATTCCATTTGCTCAGCCAGATTCGCTAACAAGAGTCATCGGTATCGCCTCCGGTAAAGGTGGCGTCGGCAAATCATCGCTGACTGTCAACCTTGCTGTTGCTGCAGCTCAAAAAGGCCTGCGAGTTGGAATCCTTGATGCTGACGTATACGGACACTCGGTTCCACGACTCATGGGACTCATGGGGCAACGCCCCACTGCCATTGACCAAATGTTTATCCCACTTGAGGCATACGGAGTCAAAACGGTTTCGATGGAGATGTTCAAACCTGAACGTGCAGATGCTGTTGCCTACCGTGGCCCCCTATTGCATCGCGTGCTTGAACAATTGCTCAGTGATGCCTATTGGGGCGACTTAGATGTTTTGCTCATTGACCTTCCACCAGGAACAGGTGACTTGGCTATTTCGTTAGGACAGCTCATCCCAAGTTCTGAAATTGTGGTGGTCACTACACCACAAGTTGCCGCCGCTGAAGTGGCAGAGCGAGCAGGAAGAATTGCTCATCAAATAAAGCAACACGTCATAGGTGTTATCGAAAATATGTCTGATTTCCCATGTCCCAAGTGCGGGGAAACAATTTCTCTCTTTGGAAGCGGTGGAGGAGAAGCAACGGCAAAGCGCCTCTCTGAATTAGTGGGAAGTGATGTCCCCCTTCTTGGGAAAGTTCCTTTTAGTCCTGCATTGCGTACCGGAGGCGACGCCGGTACTCCGATTGTTTTAGAAGAACCAGAGTCGGCTGCGGCACTTGCGATCAGCGCCATTGCGGCCTCTCTAATCGTTCGTAGCAAGTCCCTACTGGGTGTTCGCCTTGGCATAGCGCGTTAATGCCAAACAGATCTCGCACTAATCACACTCAACTACCTGCTCGCCCTGATCTGATTCGATTAGGTGTTGGGGTTTTGGGAATTGGCACCTCTGGCCCACTAATCGCCACAAGTCTGATGCCGGTACCGACTCTAATCTTTTGGAGAAATTTAGGAGGCGCGTTAGTTACTGCGCCTTTTGCAATTCGCCACGCACAGTGGAGAAACCGCCATGGATTAATGTGGTCGGCTATTGCAGGAGTTCTTTTAGCTTTGCACTTCATGGGTTTCTTCTTAGCAATGCGCTTTACGAGTGTGGCCGCTGGAACAGCCCTCGCTGCGCTTCAACCAATATTTGCTGCGCTTTTTCTCAAACTTTCTGGAAGCCACATTCCCTCCAAAGCATGGCTAGGAATGGTCGTGAGTTTCTCGGGAGTACTTCTCATTTCAGGAATAGATCTACACCTTTCAGTGCGCTCTTTTCTTGGGGATCTTGCAGGACTTGGATGCGCAGCGCTAGCGGCTTTGTATTTGATGGCAGGGGCAAGGGCGCAAGAGAGTTTTGAAACGACTACCTATACAACGATCTGCTATTTCATCTGTTCGCTCACCGTATTGCCGATCGCACTTGTTTCATCGATGCCCGTCGTGCATTTTCCCGCCCGAGAGTGGTGGATCGTGGGAGGACTTGTTCTCGGTGCACAAATTCTGGGCCATACTCTTTTTAACTCAGCACTTCGTCGCGTATCGCCTGCCGTCATCTCTCTCATTGTTTTCTTTGAGGTACCAGTGAGCGCACTGATCGCTTTTCTCTGGCTTGATCAGAAACCAGCTTTTGGCGTGATTCCAGGAATCGTCTTAGTGCTCGTAGGTTGTGTCCTCGTGGTTGTACGCACGCGCCCGACTGAATTAGAAGTTGCTCTGTGATTGACCTCCATACGCATTCAACGTGCAGCGACGGTACCGAAACTCCACGTCAACTTATTAACAACGCACTGATACATGGTCTTACAACAATTGCACTCACCGATCATGATTCGATTGCTGGTTGGTCGCAAGCCACAGGTGCGCTTCGCGGAACTCTTGAAGTAGTACTAGGCGCTGAAATTTCTTGCCTCACTCTCGACGGGGTCAGTGTCCATATGCTCGGTTTACTTTTTGATGGCACGAATCCAGAAATGATTCGCATGCTGGCCGATACGCGAGATTCCAGAATTCCCCGAATGGTAAAGATGATCGAACTCCTGAATGCGGCAGGCTATGAAATCACGATGGAAGATATAGAGGCAGTCAAGCCGGTCGGCGCCACTCTCGGAAGACCACATCTAGCTGATGCCCTTGTGGCAAAGAAATACATCTCATCGCGCGATGAAGCATTTAAAGGTTTACTCAATAATGATTCTCCATATTACGTTGCACATATGGCACCGACTCCGGAAGTTGCGATCGCGCAGATTCGCAAAGCGGGAGGAGTAGCTGTCATTGCGCATCCATTCGCATCGCACAGGGGCGAGATTCTCGATGCTTCCAATTTTGATGCACTCGTAGCTGCGGGCCTAAACGCTATTGAGGTGGACCATCGAGACCACAGCGCATCAGAGCGCGGTATGTTGCGCACGATTGCGCGAGATTTAGACCTCGTAATTACGGGTTCCAGTGATTACCATGGCACTGGAAAGCTGAATGCGCTGGGTGAAAACTCGACGGATCCCGGAGAATGGGCTCGCTTAGAATCATTGGCAGATGCACGAAGGGTTGTGAAATTATGAATCTTGTAGCTACGAGTGCTGTTACTTTTGCGATTCAAGCTTTCGTCACGCTCTTTGTGATTATGGATCCACCGGGTGCAACACCAATATTTCTGGCATTAGTCTCAGATAAATCAGTAAAAGTTCGGCGCCGATTAGCGTGGCAAGCCGCCGGAGTCTCACTTCTTGTCATAGCGGTTTTTGCTCTCTTTGGTCGATTTCTTCTCAACTACCTCAATATTTCCATCGCATCGTTACAAGGCGCTGGCGGTTTACTCCTATTGCTGGTTTCCCTAGAGCTCTTAACGGGTCGCGGCAATGAAGGTCCTCAAGGAGCAGATTCTAATATTGCACTTGTACCGCTAGGTACACCGTTGCTTGCAGGACCTGGGGCGATTGTCGCGACAATGATTTTCGTTCAGCGAGTTCACGATACTTCGCATGCCATCGGACTTATCGCGGCAGTTCTTGCCGTGCACTTAGCAATCGCTCTCGCATTGCTTTCATCGACCACAATTCTTCGCGTGATTCGCCAAAGTGGAGTGACACTTGTCGCACGCATTGCAGGTTTACTTCTGGCTGCAATTGCTGTTCAAATGATTGTTGATTCCGTAAAAGCTTTTGCTTTAACTTGGTAGAAGGTTGGAAACTAAACCTCTTCGGTTTTAAATTTCTTATTGCGAGTACGAGTTCGCTCGGTCTTCATTCTTACCGGTGCAGCTTTCTTGGGTGCACTCCTTACCTGTCGCTCTGAGCGTTCTGGTCGGGAAGTAGTACGGGTTCGCGCGGGTTCTTCTGTACGTTTCGCCGCTGTGAGTCTGCCTTGGGAACCCGCGGGGATCTTCATCGAGGTATAAAGGTGTTCAGAGGATGAATAGGTTTCGATCGGTTCGGCCAAGCCCAATTTGAGTGATTGATTAATCATGCTCCAGCGGGCCATGTCGTCCCAGTCAACAAAAGTAACGCCGATTCCGTGAGCACCGGCGCGAGCCGTGCGTCCGATTCGGTGCACATACGTTTTGTCATCTTCTGGACACTGATAATTGATTACGTGAGTGATGCCGTCAATATCAATTCCTCGAGCTGCCACATCAGTTGCAACAAGCACATCGGATTTTCCTGCCTTGAAATCAGCGAGAGCCTTTTCACGAGCACTTTGACCAAGGTCGCCATGGATTGCAGCAGCCTTGAATCCACGTTCTAAAAGATCATCGGCAGTCTTCTGACAAGTTCGCTTGGTGCGACAAAAGACCATGGTGGGACCACGGCCTTCGGCCTGAAGAATTCGGCCGAGCATTTCAATTTTATCGAGTGCATGTGCGCGGAGCACATGTTGTTCTACACGCGAAACCACCGCGCTTTCATCATCATTATCTTGAGTGCGGATATGTACTGGTTGATTCATGAATCGACGAGCCAAGGCGATGATGTCTCCTGGCATTGTCGCGGAGAAGAGCATTGTTTGCTTGCGCTCGGGAGTGCTTGTAAAGATCTTTTCCACATCAGGTAAGAAGCCTAGGTCTAACATTTCGTCGGCTTCATCTAGAACTAAGCGAGCAACCTTGCTGAGTTTTACTTGACCTTGACGATATAAATCCAACAAACGCCCTGGAGTACCCACAACAATTTCGACCCCCGATTGCAGCTGTTCAATCTGCGGTTCGAAAGCGCGACCTCCATAGACGGCGATGACTCGGATTCCTCGAGCTTCTGCCAGTTCATGAATATCTTTTGCTACCTGAACACAAAGTTCACGAGTGGGCACCACAACAAGTGCTTGAGGTAAACCTTTGTTGTCGAAATCTGCCCATTCTGGATCTTGGGGTGCAATAACCCTTTCAATCAAAGGAATTCCAAAAGCAAGAGTCTTGCCGGTACCCGTCTTTGCCTGACCAATTACATCGCCATCGCTCAAGGCAATGGGCAGAACCATCTCTTGAATTGCGAAGGGTGCTATGAATCCGTGTGCATGAAGAGATGCAATAGTTTCACTTCGAAGTGGAAGGTCAGCAAAAGTATTCGTCACTATTACAGGGTGCCAAAACCAACGCGACGTTCAGATTGTTCGCCGATCTCGACGAAGCCAATCTTTTGAGCCGGCACAATGATCTGACGTCCTTTGAGGTCGTTCAGAATCAAGGGATTGCCTGAGGTGAGTGCGGCTGTAACAGCCTCGCGAATTTCAGCGGCGGGAGAAGGACATTCAAAAGCTAATTCGCTGGAGACATCAGTGATGGCGATTCGAACTTCAGAACCGTGAGTTGCAGGCGTTTTCTTTGTGCTCATATGTAAATCCTACCGAGTAACGTCCTTGATTGCCGAATTACAGTTAATTCGCGCTCAACTTAGGTGCGAGGGAAACCTGAAATTCCTCGCCAAATAACATTTGATACAAGGTTGGTTGCTTGATCACGAGTGAGTTTGCTGTCGCGCTCTAACCAATGTCGCGCCGTTACTTGAGCACTTCCGATAAGTCCGACACCAAGAAGCATCGCTGCTTCTTGTGGTAATCCGGTGTCTATTGAAATCACCGCACTGACGGCAGCTGCACAGTCGTAGGTCATGCGATTTAACCGCTCGCGAACTGCTGGCTCAACGCTCATATCGCTTTCGAATAATAAACGGAAAGCTTCACCTTCACTGTCGATAAATGCAAAATAGGCCTCAACGGTGGCACTCACGCGGTTCGAATTTTCAGGAGTAGAGGCGATCGCTTTTTGAATTTGGAAAACCAAAGAATCAATATGTAAATCAAGTACCGCTAAGTAGAGCTCTAATTTCGACGGGAAGTGTTGATAGAGCACCGGCTTGCTTACGCTGGCACGGTCGGCGATTTCATCCATGGCCGCTGAGTGATAACCGGCGGCGGTAAAGACCTCTAAGGCGGCGCTGAGAAGTTGCGCGCGTCGTTCATCTCGAGGCAGACGTGCCTTGTTATCTGTACGTGCTTCACCGGTAGACATTGCGCTAATCGTAGGGGAGAAGGTTGCTCTCGCGCCACGTTAGGAGCGGCTACTACAGGATGCTAAAGATTGCTCGGGCCAGACAGGTAGGGCAGAATGGCGAATATGACATCACTGCCATATTCCGGTTATCGAGCGCTCCTGGTTCATGCTCATCCCGATGATGAAACCATCAATAATGGCGCCACGATGGCGCATTACGCCTCTCTCGGGGCTCACATCACGTTGATTACCTGCACTCGTGGCGAAGAGGGCGAGGTCTTGGTCCCTGGGCTTTCACACTTGGCTGCATCAGAAAATGATCAATTAGGCAATCATCGAATTACTGAACTAGCAAATGCAATGATCGAATTGGGAATTAAGGACCATAGATTTCTTGGAAATGAAGAAGTCATGTTTCGTGATAGCGGAATGATGGGTACTGAGCCAAATAATCGACCCGATGTATTTTGGCAAGCCGACCTCGATACCGCTGCGCGTATGGTTGTTGACGTGATTCAAGAAGTGAAGCCGCATGTGCTAATTACTTATGATGAAATAGGTGGATACGGACACCCTGACCACATTCAGGCGCATCGTGTAGCAATGCGTGCTGCTGAGTTATCGCTGCAATCAGGAAATAAGTGGGAGATTCAAAAGATCTATTGGAATGCAATGCCTAAATCAATTATCGCTCAGGGTATTGAGGCAATGAAAGCCTCGGGCTCTGATTTCTTTGGCGCTGAAAGCGTGGATGATCTTCCCTTTGTAAAGGCCGACGAGCTTGTGACAGCAGTTGTCGATGGAACAGCAATGGTTGATGCAAAAATGGCTGCGATGAAAGCGCATGAAACTCAGATCGCGCTGGACGGACCATTCTTCGCGCTTTCAAATAATCTGGGATCCCAGATTTGGGGTCTGGAGTTCTACTCCCTTGTAAAGGGAACCGCATCTGCACCGTTTAATTCCGATGCTCGCGAGACGGATTTATTCGCAGGCATCATCGCTGAATGAAGATAGTCGTCTCGGCTTTTCTAGGAGTTGCATTCGGTGCTTGTTCTGCCTTGTTGCATAACGCTTTTGTCCCTGGTGGGCTGATCATTTCCCTGATCGGAAGTGGCGTTGGAATTTGGCTCATTGGACGAGGTTGGGGAAGGCGTCTATATAAATCTATTGCCGCATGTGGATGGTTCCTGATTGTCCTGCGCGCAGGGGTATTGGGCGTAGGAAATGAGTTACTCATCGAGGGTAATACGATGGGCGACTCGCTAATTCTTGCCGGTGTTGTCATGCTCATAATTTCCGTTGCTGCAAAAGTTTAAATTAATCTTCCGCAAGTACACGATAGGTATAACTATGGTGATGGAAGAAACCGATTTTTGTGTATAGATCAATAGCAGAATGATTCTTTTCATCCACCTGAAGCAATGATTTTGTAGCTCCTTGGTTTTTAGCCAGCGCAAGTAAGGCATAGATTAATTCTTGTGCGATCCCTTGCCGGCGATAATCTGGTTTAACGTACAGTCGACTCAGAACGCTCCATTTTTCATACGGCGCCCCACGGCCAACGGCAACCATTTCGCCCTCTACACGCAAGGCCGCATACGTTGCTGGAGCGCTTTTCATAATCTCTGCAACTTCGTGATCACTTTGGACACTGAGCCATTCATCAGTGGGGGAGTCTGCAAATTCCCAAGTACCCAGCGGATTCGTGGAAATGTTCACGGGCCCAATATCACCGACCATTACCTGGGCTGTGATTTTCTCTATCCATCCTGCTTCATGAAGTAAGTCATCTAATGGAAAATAGGTGGGCAGGGGAATATGAAAAATCGCGGGAAGCTTATGTTGCTTATAGAAGTCGGTTACCATTGAAATTGCTTCATGGATCTCCATTCCTGGATCACCATAAGGCGGGGTCCCAAGGGGCAGGACCGAATTAGCGCGCATGGTGAATTTTCCAGATGCTCGCAATAACCAATGGCCGATTTGTTGGATCTCCTTAGCGGGCCACGTTGCGTTTGCGGCGGTTTCCATATCGCGAATCCGCAAGGACAAGGGCGCCCCGTGGCCGGCCCTCTCTTTTGGCGGCGTGATCTTTCTCCAAATTGCTACCTCGCTTGGTTGGAATTGCACGAGCGACCCATCCTTCTTGCGCAGGGTCGTCTCAGATTCCAAGATTCCCATAATGTCTTTAAAGCCACCCTCGGGCTCGTTCAGGCGAATAGTGAGTCGATGTCCTATCTCCTGCGCCCCTGGCCCCATGGGGTAACGATAATTGGAAATGAGCGCTAGCGGAGCGCCAAAATCGCGCGATTGCAAGAGTCGGGAATACACTTATGGCTCTCACATACTTGTTTGCACACTTGGAGGTTTCCGTGACTTATGTAATTGCTGAACCATGTATCGATGTGAAAGATAAATCCTGCATCGAGGAATGTCCAGTGGATTGCATCTACGAAGGTAATCGCATGCTGTACATCCAACCTGATGAGTGCGTTGATTGTGGCGCGTGCGAACCAGTGTGTCCTGTGGAAGCAATTTATTACGAGGACGATGTCCCAGGTCAGTGGAGCGAATTCACCAAAGTGAATACCGAATTTTTTGTTGAGATTGGATCACCTGGGGGCGCGGCTAAGGTTGGACCAACACATACAGATCACGCGGTTGTAGTCGCTGCTGCGCCTGCTCAGGCCTAAGAAGGTTCTCTTCTGAAACTCCCTGATTTTCCTTGGGACACGCTTGCCCCATTTGGAGATCGTGCTCGAGCGCACCCGCAGGGAATTATTGATTTATCAGTGGGGACTCCCGTTGATGCGACTCCGGAGTTCATTCAACAAGCATTTAAAGATGCATCAAACTCACCTGGCTATCCACTCACTGCAGGCACTGTCGAACTTCGAAGTGCCATTGCAGAGTGGGCGAAAGCGCGACTTGGGGCTACGGGTGATTTCGACGTACTTCCAGTCATTGGATCTAAAGAACTCGTTGCATGGCTTCCCACATTATTGGAAGCGAAGTCGGTGCTGTATCCGGATGTTGCTTACCCAACCTATAGCGTCGGTGCAATTTTGGCTGGCGCGGTTGGAACTCCCGTTCATATTTCCCCTAAAGAATGGCCAGCAGCTGATTTTGCTTGGGTGAATTCACCTTCGAATCCAACAGGGCGAGTTCACAGCCAACAGGAGTTGGCCGATGTCATTGCTTGGGCACGAGGACGAGGTAATAACTCGTTAGTTGTATCCGACGAATGTTATTTAGAGTTTGGGCATTCAGCTTCGCCTACGTCGATTCTCGCGCACACAGGAGGAGATAACACCAACATTCTTTCTGTTCATTCACTTTCTAAGCGCTCAAATATGGCTGGCTACCGAGCGGCCTTCGTCGTAGGAGATACAAAAATCATTTCACGATTGCGTGAGGTAAGAAAACATGCAGGGATGATCCTTCCTTTGCCTGTTCAAAAAGCAATGATTGCTGCACTTGGCGATGACCTGCATGTTGGGCAACAGAGACTCAGATACAACGCTCGGCGCGAACGCTTGGCACCGGCGCTTGAAAAGTTTGGATTTCGCGTCGAGGAGTCAAAAGCAGGACTTTATATTTGGTGCACAAGAGATGAAGCAGATTGGGACTCGGTATCAGCCCTCGCAGACTTAGGCATACTTGCCACTCCGGGACATTTCTACGGTGAAAGCGGAGCCCGACATATTCGCGTTGCACTTACTGCAACTGATGATCAGATCGAAGCCGCAGCACAACGGTTGCTGGCACATCAAGAAATTTCTTCATAATTAAATGACTCAAGCAATCTTGCTCGTTGGTGGCATGGGGACTCGCTTGATGCCCCTTACTAAGTCGGTCCCCAAACCCATGTTGCCACTGGCAGGTTTGCCAGTCACCGAACATCAATTGGCGATGGCCAAGCGAGCGGGCATTACTTCGATTGTCCTTGCTACTTCTTATCTTTCTGAAGTTTTTCTGCCCTACTTTGGGGATGGATCTGCGTGGGATATAAAGATTCAATATGCGATTGAAGACGCGCCCCTGGGTACCGGTGGCGCTATTCGAAATGCCGCCCAATTACTCAATGCTAACGAATCAATTGTCATTCTCAATGGCGATGTCTTGAGCTCTCACGATTTGTCTGCGCAAATTGCCTTTCACGAAGCTATGGATGCAGATGTGACGTTGCATTTGACGCATGTCGAAGATGCACGTGCATTTGGGTGCGTGCCGATAGATAGTGACGGGCGAGTGAGCGCTTTCTTAGAGAAGATGGAAAATCCAATTACAAACACCATCAACGCGGGGTGTTATGTTTTCCACCCTCGAGTGATTGAAAAAATTCCTGCAGATGCCGTCGTAAGTATTGAGAGAGAAACTTTTCCATCTCTCATCCAAGAAAGTCGTCGTATTTTTGCAGTTGTTGATGATTCATATTGGCTAGATATTGGAACACCTTCTGCGCTGCTCAAAGGTTCGGTTGATTTGGTGGCAGGTCGAGCCAATGCAAGCGCCTTGGATAGCGCGGATCTGAAATTTCGCTCACACGAGTATGTGGCTTTGGCGGGGGCAGTTATTGACCCGAGTGCGCAGATTGATGGTGGTAGCGCCATAGGCAGCCTGGTCCACATCGGCCCTGAGGCGAAGATTCATGGTTCGATCATTAGCGATGGAGCAACTATTTCTGAGGGCGTCTCCATTGTGAATTCCTTTATTTCTGCTGGTGCCCACGTCCCGCGAAATACAGATTTATTGAATGAATATTTCGGAAATGAAGGGGTTTTTCCCCTTATAACCACAAATTCACGCTGAGTAAAGCGGTGAATATAGTCACTCGGGCTTGACTTTGAGGGATTACACGCGTGTAATTCACTCATTGGTTATGCGCCACCCAAGGTGCGCCCGAAGCTATTAAGGAGTATCCGCGTGTCAGATATTCGACCTGATGGCCCCAGCATTCAGCTTGTGAGCGGCGAGACTGTTGAGCTTTCCTGGCAGGAGCGCTCATTATGCGCTCAGACTGACCCAGAAGCCTTCTTTCCTGAGAAGGGCGGTTCAACTCGCGAGGCAAAGCGTGTATGCATGTCCTGTGATGTTCGTTCGGAGTGCCTGGAATATGCCCTTGCCCATGATGAGCGTTTTGGAATTTGGGGCGGACTATCTGAACGCGAGCGCCGTCGTCTCAAGCGTCGCCCCGCCTAAACGTAGGTCGGACATTTCTTGTGGCTGACTCAGCCAAGAAGGTGGATGACCACGTAGTCACGGCAATTCTGGTGGTCCACGATGGCGTTACCTGGCTCCCTGAAGTTGTGGCTTCACTTGCCTCACAAACTCGTCCGCTGGATTACACGTTGGCGGTTGATACAGGATCCATCGATGATTCGTTAAAACTACTCAAGAACGCGCGAGTGCCCTTCATCAGTGTTGATCGAAATTATGGTTTCGGGGAAGCCCTTACCGCTGGCATCGAAAAGCTTCCCGCCTCAGTGAGTGAGAGCGAATGGTTATGGTTTATTCACGATGACTGCGCTCCACTTCCTGGTGCGCTCGCTGCACTTTTAGAAGCGGTGCAAGCGCGGCCGCAAGTTGCCATCGCGGGGCCAAAACTTCGTGGGTGGTATGACAGGACTCATCTGCTAGAAGTTGGTGTGAGCATTGCAGGAAATGGTGCGCGATGGACGGGCCTTGAACTTCACGAATACGACCAAGGCCAACGAGATGGCATACACGAAGTTCTCTCGGTAAGCACGGCTGGCATGTTGGTTCGGCGAGACGTATTTGAAGAACTCGGTGGCTTCGATTCCAATTTGGCGCTCTTCCGCGACGATGTTGATTTTGGTTGGCGAGCGCGCGTTGCAGGACATTCGGTTATCGCGGTAACAGATGCCGTTGCCTTACATGCCGAGGCATCAGCGTCAGAGCGCAGAAGCATTGATGTAGAGAGCGCTTTTCTTCATAGGCACCTTCTCTTGGATCGACGAAATGCTGCTTATGTACTTTTGGCTAACTCATCCTGGTGGCTGATTCCCTGGTTAGCGATACAACTTTTCGGTACCGCACTGACGCGAGCTCTTGGTTTCTTGCTGGCGAAATTACCGGGGTATGCATCGGATGAAATCTTGGCAGTAGGTTCAATCTTGATTCACCCAGGGGGGATCATTAAGGCAAGAAAATCACGCAAACCCAATAGGTTGATTTCTCCGCGGGTAGTTGCCGAATTCATTCCTCCTCGATGGTCTCAATTACGCATGGGAACTTTGCGCGGTATGGATTCTCTGCGTCAACAGATTCTTCCAAGCGCCAGTGGTGAAACTTCAATACTGGACTCAACCAATGAGGACGAAGATCTTCTCACGCCTGCTCCTACCGTGAAATGGCGTGCGGTATTTCGCCGCCCCGAAATCATTGGATTACTTTTCCTAACTGCGCTGACCACGATTTGGTCAAGATACAGATTCGGTTCAATAGCCGGCGGTGCTCTTCCTTCTAGCCCTCAAGGTGCAATAGACCTTTGGAGGCAATATGCCGACTCATGGCATGGCGTTGGAATGGGAAGTGCATCGCCAACGCCGACGTGGATTGTGCTTGTGGCAGCAGCGTCAACTCTCTTTCTTGGCAAGTCAATATTTCTGATTTCGGCTTTCTTTTGGGCAACCCCTATTTTGTTGATGCTCTCGATGTACTCATCTCTGCGTGCGCAATCATCAAACACCTGGTTGAAGATGGGTGCCAGTGTCAGTTACGCACTTTCACCCGTTGCCATTGCTAGCGTGAACTCTGGGCGTTTAGGCACACTGGTGACTTTAATTCTTGGACCAGTGATTATTCGCCGGATTATTGATGGGCGGCATGTAGAGAAATCTTCATGGCAAACAATATTCTCAACAACTCTCTTAGTGGGAGTTCTCGCGGCTTTCTCTTTGCAAGCCTTTCTTGCCGTCGTCATGATCTATCTTGTTGGAGCCGGCGCAGATTTTCTTGAGTTTCGCATAACGAGGGATAAAGAAGTTGCAACGATTCGATATGTGAGGCGCTTAGTTTTAATTTTGATGCCTTTGCTTTTATGTCTACCTTGGTCTTTCGAGGCAGTCATTCATCCCACTCGCTTTCTCTTAGAACCTGGCTTGGCTTTATCTGGTGGAGGCGCGCATCTTGCATGGCTAGCCAACCCCGGGGGCGTAGGTGCGCTCCCATGGTGGGTAGTGAGTCCGATTACTCTCGTTTTGATCGTCGCGATATTTTCTTCAACAAGGGCTCGCATATTTGCTGAATTAGGTTTGCTGTTTCTTGCAATTGCAACTCTGGCAAGCAACCTGTCATTAACTGCTCATGGCTCCTCTACTAATACATCTTTATGGATAGGCCCGTTGTTGGCCTGCGCGACAATCGCCTCCGTACTAGCCGGAGTCATCATTCTGGACGGACTCAGGGAGCGCTTAGCAATGACACATTTCCACTACAGGCACGTGATGGCCGGCCTCGTCGTTGCATCAACCCTGCTCTACTCCGTGATTGCTTCCGGATGGATTTTCACTACCGGCGCGAACTCCCCTGTACGTGCCGATAAGGAATCTGTTCTGCCAGCTTTTCTTGCTGTTACTCCTGGTGTGAAAACTTTGGTTATACGTTCTGCATCGAATTCCTCCTCACAAGGGTTGAGTTTTTATATTGCTCGCGGAGTGGATGCTCTACTTGGAGATCCAGACACAGCTCCAGCGGCGCCAGCTCAAGTTGATGTTGCAGTACGAGAAATTGTTGATGGCAGCGGACTTATGAGTAGCAAGGTGCTTTCAGGTTTTGGAATTAAATACATGTTTATGAAAGCTCCGGTAGATAAACAATTTGCTAGGACAGTCGATGGCCTGGGTGGATTCGTTCGAAATTCAGCCACAGCAGCAGGAATCGTGTGGCGCGTTGGCACAACGAGTGAAAGGTTAGTTTTCACAAGCACAGCAGGAAACTCGGTTGCCATCCTGGCAGATCCAGTAGGCACGCGAACATTCTCTCCAGGCATCGGAACACTCTCGTTAGCGGAGAACTTCGACTCCAGTTGGATCATTATTCAAGATGGTAAGAAACTTCTGCGTACCAAAAGCGAATACGGTCTGCCTCAATTTTCAACAAATCAGGTAGGAGAATTTTCACTTTTGCACGATGGAACCGCCCGCCGTGGTTGGCTTGCATTGCAAGCACTTGTCTTATTGATGGCAGTAATCATGGGGACTCCTGCGCGCCGGCGAACAAGTGAAATCTCTGTGGAGGAGCTCACATGAGATTTCGCCGAGCAGGTTTTATTGCATTGATATTCTTTCTAGCAGTTGGCGCAAGTAATGCAATTACCAGCAAGTCTGGCGGGAGTCACTATTCCCAAAGTTATCCATCAATTGCCTGCCCGGCATCAGGCTCGGGTCTCAATGGTTGGGTTTCGGTCCAATCAACGTCGACACCGATAAGGAAAATTGCTCCCAAGAGTACGAATTTTGTTCGCTCAAAATATTCTGCTTTTTCAATCAAGAGCGATCCAATTCTCATCAACAGTGCAGGAGTGACCTCTATTGCAAGCCAGTCACTCACTGGCACATGGTCGGGTGCAACACTTTGTTCTGCGGCACAAGGCGAGCAGTGGTTTGTTGGTGGAACTGCAGATGTATCGAGCAAAGGGTATGTGCACTTAGTTAATAGCGGACTGAGCGATGCGATCGTGGACATTACAGCTTGGAGCGAAAACGGACCTCAAGTTGGAAAAGTTGTATCCGTCAAAGGAAATTCCAGCGCGGTCGTCCCCTTAGATGTAATTGCTGCAGGGCAAAGTCGCTTAGTCCTACGAGTCACCCCACGTGCTGGGAGTGTGACTTCGTTTTTGATTGACCAGCGAAGTCTTGGTCTAAAGCCACTCGGAGGAGACATCGTGAACTCCGCGATGGCGCCCAGCAACGATCTGGTGATTACAGGAATTCCTCATCAAATCGTTAAGGGAGTGAGTTCGGCTCACATTTTGCGCATTGTCTCTCCGGGACTTGTAGATGCAAATGTGCGTGTAGATCTAATTTCTACGGATGGTGTCTTTGTTCCCGTCGGACTGGATGCAAAATCTATAACGCAAGGGGTCGTCACCGACATTACGCTGAGTCCGACGATCACTTCACATATTTTTTCGCTTCGGATTCATTCAGATCAGCCGGTAGAGGCAGGGGTGTATTCCCTTGATAGTGCATCAGGTCATCGTGATTTCGTTTGGAGTACTTCGGCTCCAGCACTTGCCCCTATGACGATTGCCGTAAATAGCCTTAACCCAATTTTCTACTTCACGGGCGACAAGATTGAGGTATCTGTTTCGACTCGCCTAACAAGTGGAAAAGTTCGGAGTCAAACCCTTGTAGGTACTGACGTAAGCGGGTGGATACCGCCGAAGAATTCCCAAACGATCACGATTACCCACGTTGGCCCAGGAGTGTTTGGAAGCGTCCTATTGCGGACCAGTAATGGGATATCAAGTGTTCCTCTGGCACCAAGTTCCAAGTTAACTAGGGCGTCGGTTCCGCGCTCTGACATTGCCGTTATTAATCGCTGAATTCCTGCCCTGTCGCTGCCCGAAAAGAACCTCTTCGCCCACTAATCTTAAGTACATGTCATCATCAATACGCACGGGTCGCGGTTGTTCTCGCGGCGGGTGTCGGCAAAAAGCCGTCATGACCCTGACGTATGTGTATGCCGATTCAGTTGC